>Ga0180433_10005959_pt1 | contig 16211 bp, 19 predicted proteins | sample SS_ome_8_FD_132980 | JGI IMG/M metagenome (GOLD analysis project Ga0180433, IMG submission 132980) | Hypersaline lake sediment archaeal communities from the Salton Sea, California, USA - SS_1_D_1 metaG | ecosystem: Environmental > Aquatic > Non-marine Saline and Alkaline > Hypersaline >... | reverse complement strand
GGATTACCGCCCGAGTCGGTCAGCGTATCACTGCTACCAGTCCACGATATCGTCAGGGGATTCTCCGGCACGTAATCAGGGTCATAGGACTCCACCCGAATCTGGAAAGGCTGGAGCCGCGTGCTGTCCTCTGTGCGACGCGCACTGTACGTTCCTGTGCCTGCACCGCCACCATCAGCCCCCGGCGACGGAGTCACCACAAACTCATTCGCGTACGTGGTAAGCTGTAGCGACAGCGATCCCTGTGCCTCTTGCCTGCCGTCTGTGCAGACCACCTGAACGCTACCTGTAACTACGCCTGCCCCAGCAGATGTCGTCGCAGGCTGTGTCTGAACCCTGTGCTTCTGTATCAGCACCCAGTTGCCGGGGCCGCGATAGAACCATGTGTTCTGGTACTCAGGGAAGAATGTAGCAAACGGATAGGTCGACACAACCATGTTCGCCGGGTCCCAAATGCCCTCCAGCTTCGTGTAGAAGAACTGCGGGGTATCGCGCTCGCCTGTCCCGTATTGGTTAAACTCACCATTCGAGCCCTCGGCCCATTGAATGTCCAGTGTCCAGCCCCAGTTCTCAGTCTGCTCCTCAGGCCCCAACGACGGGTCCGGGGACCGCCTATCATCCTCTACCTCCGCAAACGGCCATGTCCATGCCGCAGGGAAGTCATCAGGAACGGATGGCGTCAATGGCTCAAAGTCCGTTGCCTGCACATCCAGCACGTCCACCGTCCCGTCGTACCCTAGCAGGTAACCATTCCTGCCCCCTATTCCTATCTGGAAAATGAAGTCTACGTCCGCGTTATACTGGTTCAGCCTCCGCATCCCCGGACGCCGGAGCATGGACCCAATCTCAACCATATCAAGGTCAAATACGTCATTCGCTATGGTCGAGGAGATGTCCCATCCACGATCATTGAACCTACGTAGCACCTGATTGCGAGGCCCACCAATTCCATCGAACTGCATCACTTTCGTTCGCTTGCTTTTCGCTGGTTTAATTGGAGGCCGCTGTGGCATTAGTACCTCAGATAGATTCGCCCATCAGAGCGCACGTTATTCCTGTTCACGCGCACATGCCCGTAGCGTATTCGGTTGCCATGCCTGTCACGGGGAGCCCGTGGACGGGTCCACTGGAGCCCCTGCGACTTCATACGCGCCCACGCCATGTCGTAGTCCTCGACCTTGCGCTGACTGTCTGTGACATACTTCTGCGTCTCCAGAAGCATCCTCAGGGCATCTATCATCACTGCATCGCAGTTGCCCGGCAACAGGCACTTGTCGTAGTCATTGTACAGAGGCAATGGCTTGCGTATGTACCAGAGCTTCGCGGTAGTCGTCGATATGGTGTCGCCGTTGTCGTCGGTCAACGCCATATTCAGCGTCCCCTCAGGCCGTATCTCGAAGTATTGCGCACTCGCAGTCGCCCCGCGATATGCGTGCTTCAACTCGATATTATTCGTGTCTGTTACGCTGTCAATCTTGTACACGCCAGAGTTCTCGCCAATGCGTACATACTCGCCAGCCCACGTACTATCGAACCCGCCTGTCGCGGAAGTGATCGTCGTGCTGTTCTCCGTAACCGCCAAGTCTGTGCCTGTCAGCAACGGAGTCGTAACCGTCTGATTGATCCACCAGTTATACAGCCTGCTACTCAGATACCGTTCAGGCTGGCCGTGGATGTTGAAGTACAGATACTCAGTGTCGTCCTCGATGAATACAGGGCGCACCAGATCGGCGGGCAGTACAGCCCCCGAAAGCGTAACCTGCTCGACAAACTGATTGAAGTTCGCCTTCTCGACATGCGCCAAGTAGGAATCGTTCAGGTACGAATGTATGTCAGCTTCGGCCTCAGTAGACGTATCATCAATGAGCCGCTGAAGCCTGTCTGTCAGCTTTCCCAGTGTTTCCATGATGCCCGACTCCCTTCATTAGTAGCCGTTTACATTCATGGTTGCCGCCACAGGTGCCTTCAGTCGTATGCTGTGAATCGGACGCGCATGGTTGCCCATATCCAGCGTCACCGGGTAGTTGCTCGACAGTATCATCGTCCTGCGCTCAAGGTATGCAGACTCGAACGTATTGCTGTCCGTGTTCAGCAGGTAATGAATATCATTCACGCCCGTATTGACCATCTGGAGATAGAAGGCATAGGCCGTATCAGGCACCGCTCTCGCGTACACGTTGTCAACAGCAAAACCGCCATTGGTCGTAGCCGTAGCCCGGAAGGTGATATTGCTGTTGGCACCCTTTGCGTAGAAGTCCTCAGTGTAAGTGCCATCTACCGTACGGGTTATACCAGTGTACGTGCCAACGATTACAGTGACATTGTTCGTTGTCGGATCAATCCCTGTGACCGAGAATCGCACACGATACCATGCACCAAACACCAGTGAATTGATTGTCTGGTACATATTATTTGTCGCAGGGACATTGTTGCTCCATGTCGCAGAGCCACCAGTCACATACCAGTGTGTACCAGTGACCCACGCTGAAGCATCAGCGAAAGTAGAATTTTGAACTTCATTTGTGTTCGGCGGGTCCTCGACTTCGAGGTACACCTGTGTCGTGCTCACCGTCACGGAATGTCGACCCCAACCTGTCGCGTTGCGATCATCAGCCATGACCCCGATACACACAAATACCAGAATCAGAAAAGAGAAAAAGACTGTCCTCATGGGATCACTCCTTAACGGCATAGCCGGAGGGGATGTTCTCCCCTCCGGCCAATGCGTAGACTTAGTACGTGTATTCGACCGTCGCGCCCATACCGCCCGGAGCATCTGCCCCAGTGCCTCTGGTCGCACGGAAGAAACAGTTGTCACCGCGATACACGGGCATATCAATGATTACTGATCCAGTAACCTGATTGATTGCGCTGTTCGTAGTAACAGTTCCAGCCGCCGTTGCAGGGGCTACGTAATACGGGGAAGTGACGGTTTTCTGCCACTTGAGCACACGTTCCTGATAGAACGCAAACGTCACATCACCAGTACCACCCAAGTCGTAATGGAGTTTCCGCACGACGCGCCCATCGGAAGGGCCACCCACATCCTTGCCGGGCAGATATACGCCATAGGTGCTGTTCGACAGACTATCGAAGTAGAACGTCGCCCAGCTTCCACTCTGAAACGTATTCGTGACCTCAATGAGATTGCCTGCAACCAAGTCAGCCGCAAGAGCACAGTCGCCATCAACCTCAAACAACAGACGCCCACTGGCATTAGTCAGCGCAATCAGATCGCCAACAAGGCCGTTAATATTGGTCGCCACATTGATATCAACGCTGTTCGTGATACCGCTGGACTTGATGACCATATTGCCAGTGCCATTGCTGTAGATATTGACCGTAGTGCTTTCTCCGACCTTGCTCTTGAGCCTGAACGCCGGAGTCTCATTACGGGCACCCCAGTAAGAGGCACCCCCTTCATCGTAGTTGTCATCCCCGTATGCGCTGAACGCAACAAGCACGCTCAGAACTACCGGAAGAATTTTCCATCGCAGTTTCATCGTTACTCATCCTCCTGTCCGATACCATCCGGTATGTCGGAGGCACCGTCATTTTTCGCGTTGCCCTTCTTGCCCTTATCACCGTCATCGGCACCGCTTCCCAGTGCCTCTTTCAGTGCGGCCTCAAGCTCCGCAATCTGCTTATCTTTGCTCTCGATGACGCGGTCCTTATCCTCGATCTCCTGCGACAGCAGTTCAGGGTCCTTAATTTCAGGCTTGTAGCCCTTCGGAGGCTTCCCGAACTGTTCCTCATCGACCTCTACGTAGCCCCACTTCTCACACGCTTTGCGCATGGCTTTAAGCTGGGAATCGTATTCGATCTCGTTCTCGTTGAGAATGAACTGCCCCGTCAGCTTGTTGGGGTGGAGCATCCTCGTGAGAGCGGGCATGGGAACACCGTCAACCACGCGCTCAGACCGATTCAACGTGATAATCGTTCTCAGACACTCCGGGTTAGGAGCCTGAAAGATTCTACGCCGAACTTCCATGTCATCTTTCTTCTTTGCCGTCATATCCGTCTCTCCTCTCAGCGATTAGCTGATACCTTCAATCTGCGCGTGCAGTTCGTCAAACTTGGCCTGCATTGCGAAAGTTCCGCTGATGCAGTCCTTGATATTGTGAATGTCACTCTGATTCGACACATCGAGGAACATGCGAGGCTTCATCTTCTGAATGTAGATTCTGCGAACCCACGCCGGGTCGATGATGATACCACGATCCTCAAGTCCCTTCTGTGCCGTCAGCACCGGGTCAAACCCGACATCCATCGGACCATAGCCCGTCAGGATGCGATTGAGCATGACGCCCCACTCTTTCGCCTTGGGCGAAACGCGGAGGTACTGCATCGGCCACGCACTGATGGCCTGCCAGCCGTTCGTTCCAAATATCCCGATCTTCATCTTGGACGAGCTACCATAAATGGTCGTTTCGCCCATGATGTTAGCGAGAGTCTGGAACGTGAGGCCACCGTCGCCACTGGAGAGGTCGATCTTGTTCTCGGTGAACTTCTCGAACGCACCAGAACAGACATGCCTGCGAGGACCGCCTGCGGAGGTCACTTCACGAGACTTCTGTCCAACATAGTACAACAGGTTCGTGTCGCGCTTGTACTCAATCCACGCCATCTTGCGGTCAAGAGCACGCTTCTCACGGTCATCGTAGTGCTCAATTGCCTCTTCGATGTCCGTCACCTGTACGACACGATCCTTCTGCATCACGTAGTCATACTGGTCGACCGAGACATTGGTGTACGCGGAAGGGATTGCTTCGCCTTCTGCGTGTGCTTCACCGAGAATACAGACCTTTGCGCCTGCCGCGATGTCGTTTGCAATCGTACCCGTACCTGTCGCCGCCCTCACAACCGTAACCGAAGAGTCGATGCTGGTGTCCTGCACCAGAAGCATCTCTTCCGTCGACGGAACGTAGAGCAGGAAGTCGTTTTTGATACGATCAAAACTTGCGACGTTGATAGCCGAATCGCCAGCAGTCACCGGGTCGGTAACAACTGTATAATTCGGAATCAATCGCCTCTCGCGGAACTCATGTTTGGTCCGCTTTGCGATTACAGGGTTCCCGAGTTCCCGCGTCAGAGCCTCGAATGTGTAACTATCCGGGTCCAGTTCAGCAGTTCTCGGCTCGATATCCAGCACAAGGCCACTCTGATTGATATTGTCAGAGCGAGCCGCATTGTCAATAACTTCGCCAAAATCCGGCATGATTGCTCCCTATTACGCAGGGGAGCTATCACGTTACTGAGGTTTTGCGCCTACCAGATCATCAAGAGCACGGTCGGCTTCGCCCTTCGGGGCTCCATCCTTCGCGTCTTTTCTCTCGACATTGTCAACGCCCGCAGTAACGGAAGCATCCTGCTTGTTTTTGCTTTCCGTTTCCTTCTGCTGGCGTTTAGCATCCTGTGCCTGAATAGCACGCCGGACTCGTCCGAGAGCAACCTTCGTGTAGAGATGTTCGAGTCCCTGAAAGAAATTATCTTTCGACTCGCTCATCCAGTCACGGAGACTCTGATTCGCATCGGCTGAGTACATCTTGTGCATCAAGTCCTGAACATCTGCCTTGTCGGCATCAGGAAAACGCGGGGTCACGCCATCGCGTAACTTTGCGTTTTTCAGGTCCTCAACACACTGATCGCTCTCATCCTGCGAAATGAATGTCCTCGGCTTTTCCGATAGTACGGATGGTCTGTCTGCCAGCAACTTCGTCATCGCTCGCTTAGACGCGGCCTTGGCAATAGCCGATACAACATCCTTCGCCTTATCATCCAGTTCGTCGAGAGTATCCCTTACGCTCTGCGGAAGCTCCTGCGAAATATCGCCCACATCAGGAACATCGTCATCCGATATCTCCTTGACGTAGTCATCTGATGGAACAAGGTCAAGCCCGTCTTTTGTTTCAACGAGCCTAACGCCCTTGCTATTCAGAAGCATCTGCTCAATCTCGCTCAAGCGATCCTTGAGCCTTCGCCCTTCCCCTGACGACGCCGCATATTTTTCCTTCAACGACTCAATCGTATCAGGCTCTTCCGGCGTCAGCCCGAGCATGTCGAGCAGTTCCGCATCTTCTCCCTCATCGCCCTCGTCGCCCTCGGCAGGCTTCCCACCAGTCTCGTCGCCTTCTTCAGACTCGGTCCCGGTAGATTCGCCTCCAGATTCATCCGGCTTGGATGTTGCGTCAGCGTCGCCAGTGGCGTCGCCTTCGCTCCCCTTGTCCTCATCTGGTTGCCCGGCTTCGGGGGTCGCTTCTGAACCCGTATCGTAATCGAACGGGCTAGGGCGCGAGTTGCCTTCATCGGGGGCAGAACTGGAATCAGGTTCGGACACATCTGCGCCTGATGTCATGCGCGTACCAGCCCCAACTATCTCGTCAAGGGCGGCACTCGCCGCATCATTCGCTGATGTATCCTGTACTTCTTCGCTTGTTTCTACTTCAGGTGGCATTGTCCGTCTCGTCCTCCTGTTGTTTTCCAAAACTACGCCGCAACTTTAGTACGGCCCTCTTGATAATGTCAAGCCTGTTTTTGCAACTTTTTTTGCGGCTCGCCAGAGTCAGCATCTCCTGCGTGATCTTCAGCCGCTCGTTATACTGGCCCACAACACTCGCGTGCCATGCCACATCCTTGACATCATGCCTCATACGCTTGTGCGCAATTTCAGCAAGACGCTTGTGGCTTTCGATGATAATGTCCCGGTATTCTTCGGTGATCCGGCGGGCTGTCACCATTGCGTCGAGCTTCTTGATTTCAGCCTCGACCCGCATCTGCCGCTCTTCCAAGCGACGCAAGTCCATCTCATCAGGCTCAAGGATTTCACGCTTAGACCGTCTCTTGTCAACTATGCGCTTCATATCAGACCAATATATTCCCCGCCGCTACTGGTGCCCCGCTATTGGGTTCCACCGTCTGCCTATTCTGCGTGGAACGTATGCGGTTGTCAAGCCCCTCGCCGCCCGGCATCTGTGCCCCTTGCGTATCCGGCAGTTGTGCCCCCTCCAGCATGAGTGGAGGACCCTGATTCTCCGAGCCGCCTGTTATCGCATCAATGTTGTCGTATCCCGCCTTAGGGAGAAGCTGTCTCAAGACTTCGGCCTGCCCCGGAGCGGCAGGGTTGCCGATGACTATCTGCGCGGCCATCATCATCTTCTTGAACGTCTCTTCTGCCAGATTGAGAGAGCGTGTCCCGGTGATGCTTATGCCGTAGCCATCAGTAATCGCCTCATGCGGGATGTTCTCCCACGGCCAGCCGTTCGCTCCCTTGACGCGAATCTTCTCGTCCGTGTTCTTGTACTTCGCGCCATACTTGAGCGTCAACCATGCAGACTCACGCACGCCAGTATTCTCGACGTTGATAGCCCGCATAATACTCCGCGCAACGCTCTGGTCGATCATGCTTACGACGCCCGTCGCACCTATGTCACCTATGCGACCCCCGCCGCCCATTGCATTGTACACATCCGGCTGTCCCGCGATCTTCTGAAGCATCCTCTGTAGCCCCTCGTCCTCAAGGAACGCCTGATTCGATATCTCGGGGAATCTGTCATGCCACACTGCGTTCTGGATGTTCTCGATCCTGTCAGGATACGGAATCGTCTGGTATGGCTCAGGGTCCATCTTGCTCAGGTCGCCACCCAAGTAGTCGACCACTGTCTCCGGCACCCACGTAGGCGGGTGCATCGTGCCAGCCAAGTAATCAAGCCTGTGATTCAGATTCAGGATAATCGAAAGTATCAAGTCCTCAGACAATTCAATCAGTCCACGACCAAACCAGTTGTCGAGGTCGAACCCCGCAGTGAACTTCGCTACCGGGAAACAATCGACAATCGGAGGCCCATCATACAGCACCCAGTAGTTCTCACCGATACAGGTCCACCTGTCTCTCTGCCAGAACCACGAGCACATGAACTGCCGCTCAGTCTTGTAGTCGCCACTCCGCGAATTGCGTATCCAGTCAGGAGTAGCAAACTGCTTCCACAGCCCTTTGGTCTGTGCTATCTGTTGCTCGTACTCTTCTGCTGGATGCGTTGCACCGCTACCATGCCTGCGTTCCAGCATCTTGCCAATCTGTTCCTTGTTCCATCCGGGCAACTCAGCGAGCTTCTTCAGTTCCTTCTCGCCCTTGTAGTGTACCCATATCAGCCAGCGCACGGCTCCCTCTTGTCCATCATCCATCGCGTTGACCATGCCGCCAACGGGAGAGGGGAACATGCTGAACACGCTTGCGTACTGGCCGCTGATGACAGAACGAGTCGTCCGCTCCACCTGATCCTTGTACGAGATGGGTATGCCCATCTCTATCTGATCCTCTACGCGCCTTGTCTGGACCTTGTCGATGAACTTATGCCCGTAGACTCTATAGCCCGTACCGAATATGTGCGTGGACTGCACGGGAGCAACAAACGATACGGGTACATTCTGCACATCCTCCATCTGGTACACGAGCCACTTCTTCGCAATGTCCGCAAATATCTCTAACTCCGGTTCGCGGGCAACCATGTCCACCCAGTCCTCCGCAGTCAGGAAGGCACGGCTACTATGCGGCAACTCTGTCTCGACCATCTGGTATGCGATGTTCAGCATCACTTTCGAGAACGTGCCATCCAGTTCCGGCGGCAACTCGCCAGCAAACAGGCGATAGAAGCGTATGAACTTCTCGAAGTATGGCCGCGTGTACTCAACGCTCTGGTCGATAGCCGCAAGGTACGTCTTGAGTATCTTGGCCTGCTTAGAGCTTAGATGCGGGAAGTTTAGTGTTCCTTCTGTGGGCATGACGCCTTTCTGGATGCGCTTTGTGACTCAGTTCTCTCAAGGACTTTTTCTTTTTGTACGAGGTAAAAGCCCTGCTATTACCCTTGGCGGCTTCTTTCTCCAAATCACTCAACAGGGGGGATGCTACCTTTTTCTTCTCCAGTCGGCAAGTCTTAATTTTATGATATTCGCCGCGTATCACCTGAAGTCCAATCGCCATTTCCATGACAGTATCATCATGTGCGCCTGCCCTCGCACCCCATTCGATCTTCTGGAAGTGTCCTTCCTTGTCGTGCAGTACACGCTCCTCATAGCCCTGCAATTCGTTCAGCGTGATAACCGATCTCACCCCGGACCACGGCTTGCCGTCCTTCGTCAGCAGTGTCGACCACTCCGAGAAATACTTGTACATATTGTCCAGCATCGGCCCCTTTGTCCCGGTCTGCGTGTGCCAGCCAAGCTTCTTCGTCTGCTTCTTCCTGCGAGTGTCGGTCAGTATCTTCGTGTACAGATTGCAGTAGTTCCTGATCCTGTCGACCAGCATACCGCCTGCCGTAGTGTTGCGCTCAGGGACTACCAGACAGTCTCCGTAGAAGTTCGCCATGCACGCCGCCTGAACGCCAGCATCGCCGGGACGAATAGCTCTTGTCCGTAACTGTGCCACCTGAACGGGACGCAGGCGGTTCGTACACTTCCAGACGCTCATTGCTGTGGGGTCACTTCGCTCGTTGCCTTCACCTGCGTCGATTGACAGCACATACTTCTCGCCATGCTTCGGAGCTTCCCATACCTCCCACACCGCTTCGATGCGCTCATCGAAGGGACGATGCAACACTTCTATATCGCCCTTGAACACGCCACGCTCGGTGTCAACTTCTCGCTCGATCACAAGGACACGCACGCCATCCTTGGCAATACCGCTCTCTTCCCAGCGTATCAAGAGTTCCATGTTGAAAAACGGGTTTGCGGCTCGCTCACTGTATTCGCCGTCGACACGGAACGCTACTTCCCACGGTTTCAAAGCTCCGATGATTTCACGTTTCGTCTGGTCGTCAATATGCGGGTTGTCCCGCATGGATACCTTCTGGACGAAAATTGTGGGGTCCAACTCATCAGCAGGCAACCGCTGTTTCGTGACCGGGTTGTACCCACGCTTGTAGAGCTCGTCGAATGTCCAGCACTCGAAACCTTCCTGCGGGCAGAAGCTCATGGTGATCGTGCGAGGACCGTCCTTCACCTGTGCCATACGCACGAGGGATTCAGTGTACACAAGCTGATGGTTAATCTCGTCGATGCCCGTGTGATCTATCTGCGCACCACGAACGGTATTGGCGACCTTCAGGCTGTCCCGCTCGTGTGGGTCTACGGCGAGGATACTGAGCCACGATCCGTCAGGCCCGGTAAACATCTTCTCGCTCTCATTCCAATCGGACCACGCTTCCGGCAAAATGCCGTACTCCTCACCCAGCAGTATCGGGCGAATAACCTCCGGCCAGTGCTTCGTGTAGTTCTGCACGATAATACGAACGTGACGCGGCCTGTAGTCCGGCAACGTATGCGGGTAGATGTCCTGAATTGCGGGCGGCACCATGCCGCAAAAAACCATCACGCTCTCCCACACCATGTTGTACGTCTTATGCGTTCTGTTCGCGCCTATGACGGCTTTTACGCGCTTGTCAGTCGCGTAGAAACTGTAGTGGGGATTCGTGTAAATTGGAATCGGCTCATAGTTCCAGAACCGACCGAACCTATCGCCGGGCACTGCGATATCATTCGCAAAAGAGCGGGCGACCTCACCGAGGCTTTTCGCCGCCTGCTTCTGGATGTCGCCTCTTTTCTTCACGAGTCCTCGTCGGCACTATGCGGCAGGAACTTGTCTATCCCGTCTCGCACCTTCGCTGAGATTTTATCCAACAGTTTGACGTTGTGGATTTCCTGATGGAGCACGCTCGCTACATACGCCAGTAGCCCCTGAACCATGTTGGAGTGATAGTAATACTTCTTCGCCAGCAGACATTGTCTGTGCTCGTTCGCCAGTCGGTTGCAGGTATTCGCAATCATATCAATGCACTTCACATCGCTCATGCGTTCCTTCGCGTGCTCCTCTCGCACTAGATGGTATAGCTCAAGAGATTCGCGGTCCTCGCTAGATAGAAGCTCTGCCAGCTTCTCCTCGCGCAATCTGTCCCGAGCGTAAAACTGTTCAAGCAACCTATGCAAGACCACCTGCATCTGGTTCAGATTTTCGCGGACAAGCTGATTCGTGTCCTGAATCGCAACGACGTTGTTCCAGACCTCTTCGTAACTGCTCGCGTTCGGGTCCAGCTTCTTGCGCGTCTCATCGAACTTGCGTAAGTCGAGCGCGACCCTGCTACGGAAGTCCTTAACCTCCTCTTGCATGACCGCCAACGAATTATCCGTTGGGCTCCCAATTGTCGGCAGATTCGGCATCCTCATCCCTCCATCGCTGTTCGTGCTTCAAAAATGCTACTTCCAAACGTCCTGTTTGTCCACCGCGATTTTTCTGGACATCGGCCCACGTAACACCATCACGCATGTACAGCATGATGATACCATAGGCATCATCCTCGATATTTCCGCAACCCCTCATGTCTGCGGCACGCGGCCTTTTGTCCTTCTCGCGGCGAGCCGTAAGCGTAAGCTGACTGGCAATCAGGATCACGATATGCAGTTCCTTTGCCAGCCGGGTAAGCCTCTGCACGACGTAGACGGCACGCTCGTAACTTGAGCCCTTGAAGGACGCCGGGGCTCGCAGGATTTGCAGGTAGTCCACGACTAGAGCCTGTATGCCATGCTTGCGCACCATCATGCGTGCCCACATCGCAAGCTCGTCCACATCCATCGCCTTGTCGTTGATGTAGAGTGGCACCTTCAAGTCGCCTGTCTCGCCGTCTACCAGCGTCTCTCCCTCGTGGTAGAGTAGGTCGATAGGATCGGCGTCGCCCTTCACACGTTGTCGTCCGGCATCAAGGTAATGCGTCGACATCTTACGGCGTTTCGCCAGTATCCTGCCTACGACCTCGTCTGCGTCCATCTCGATACTCGCCATCGCTGACGGTATCTTGCAGTCGATAGCCCAGTGCTCCAACTGGTTCGTCAGAAAGATGCTCTTGCCGCCGCCGGGCTCGGCCCCAACGTAATAGCACTTGCCACGCTTAAATCCGTTTGTCATCCGGTCGATCCGGGGCATAAAACACGGGAGTCCGCTACGCTTGCCGTGCCGCGCCTCTTCCCACTTGCCTATCACATCGTTGATGACATCGCACATATCACGCTCAGACTCCATCGAGTCCCCGGCATCGAGTAGTATCGTCTGTGCCTCACCCATAACCGTGCATGAGTCTGCGTCAGCACTTGTAGCCATCTCAAGGATGCGGTGCCCACAGGTCAGAATCCTGCGCAACCTACCTTTCTCCGCTACTGTTTGAGCGTAATCCTTCGCGTTTGCTGGCGTGCAACAGCGGTCGATGAGTCTGTGCAGGAACACTTCGCCGCCCATCACTTCCAGTCGCTCATCTTTCCTCAACTGGTCTGTAACCAGAAGCATGTCGAACGGTCGCCCTGTTGCGTACAGTTTGATTATCGCTTCGTACACAGACCTATGCGCTGGGATGTAAAAGTCTGATGGCCGCACCGACTGATCTATGCAGTGCTCAATACAGTCCGGCTCGAACAATATTGCCCCTAGCAGTCCCGCCTCTGCCTCTTCGGCGTATGGCACCTGTTTGTGATCGTTTTGGTTGTTCATATTTCCTCGCTTATAGCGTCATCGACAGCAACCACCGCAACAGCATGAAAAAGACCCCCAAGGTCAATATCGCAAAGAGCAATAGCGCGGCCAACATTTCTTCCGGCTCACAATTCATTCTGCCCTCTTTCTCGCAACGATAAGGCTACGCCTGCGTGACACCTTTTCGACCTTCCATCCTGTCGCTTCCAGAAGAGTCTTCAGCTTCCTCACGCTCGGCAGGAATACGGCATGGTCATGTCCTGTGCGCGGGTCAAGTAGCGTCGGGGTTTTTGGTGCAATCACCCAACTTGCCCACTCCGTAACCAGAGCCTTCCACTCTGCCAGAAGCATCAATGCAGGGAACCGGAGGAACAACACGCCATCGTCACTCGCCATGTTGCAGAGCGACCGGAGATACCACTGCGGCTGACTTATGTGTTCGATTACAAACTCACTGATAATCAAGTCGAAACTGGACGGCTTGGGTATTCTCTCAAATTCCTTCCACCCACACCTGCGCACAACAGACAGGCCGGGCAGTGGTTCATCTTCTGCAATGATCTCATGCCCGACCAGCATCTTCGTAAAACCGCGCCGTGCCAGCATTTTCACCATGCTCCCATCGCCACAGCCCGAGTCAAGCACCGCGTTCGCCCTGCCAAAGTAATGCAGAATCCCACGGTCACACAGATTGCGCCAGCGATCTTCGGGGCTACGCTTCTCGCGCTCTTCGTACTGGGCAGACTTGTAGTATTCGGCGGTGATGGTGTCTAGGTCTAAGACTTCACTTTCCCACAGCCGCGCCATCGCGCCTTGATACCTGCTCCGCAGGGTGCTAATCAGTTGCTTCAACATGATGCACCACCCCCTTGCTGTCGACATGTGGCCTGTTCAGGAACAGACACATCGCAACCATGAACAGCACAAACATTATGACTGCCACGAGAGTCCAAAACGTATCGCTCATCTTACTCCCCCCACGCTTCGTTCAGGATCGCAACGACTACCATTGCGACCACGTACACTACCGCACCCACGACGCATAGACATACTCGCCTAATCATGTTTTCTCCAGAACCACCCTGCGTTGTAAAGCCATCGCGGGCCACTTTGTTATCACTTCATCCAGCATGTTGACAATTTTCAGCATACCCCTCGTAAGCGGAGGCCGGAACGTCCGGTAATTGACGCCGCCCGAGAGCAAAAAACTCAGGCACTCAGCATAGCTGTCGTGGACCACGCGAAGCCCCGTCTCGTTCTCCAACTTCTCGTGATCCCCAAACAGCATATTGCTCACCGCACAATTCGCACTCCACGGATCATCAGGATCGTTTACAGCCTCCTCACCCCACACATCGCGGCTATAATCATATCCTTCGTGCCGCATCAAATTCAGTATCCTGCGCATCAACCAGCCCGCGCTAATATCATACACGATTACACGCCCGCGCCTGCGCAACACCCTGTTGCACTCTTTCAGGAACTTCGCAGGATGAGAGAAGTGATGTAGCACGTTGTTCGCCACGATGTAACGAACCTCACCGTCCCCGAAAAACATGTCCATCGCGTCCAGCTTCGCATGTATCCACGGATATTGCACGATGTCCGTCATCTGGAGTTGGGGAACGTAATACTGCGAAAGACCAAGTCCCGAGCCTATCTCAATGCCTATGCCGTGACAGTGCTTCTTGATCCATCCATAGCGAAGCTCCAGTAGATTCTCAAGGTTCGGATTATGCTCAGTCCAGAACCTATCACGCAACTCTAGCATCTTCGCACGATTCGGCTTCTCACACATACGCGATTTGGACTTTCCGTACAACGCACTCATTTCGCCTCCAACACAAACAGCCAGTCTGCCGCCCAGTATCGCCGTATCCGTCCGGCGAGACGCGCAAGCGCAAACCGGGAGTGATCGAAACTGTACGTCTCTTTCAGCCTCAGGCCTACTGCGCTCGCCATGCGTCGCATTGTCGAGGGGCAGAGCCACATCGTATGTTCCGCGCTTATCATCGGCACTCCAAACATGCCTATGCAGGCCCAATTAAACAGCGCATAGGGGTTACCCGTCGTCACTATTATCTCACCGCCGGGGTTCAAGTGGTCCACTGCAATACCGAGGAAGTCAGCAGGACACTCCATGTGTTCGATCACATTGCCAGCAACGATAACATCAAACATGAACGACGGCATCTGTTCCTGTGCGTCCATGCACCAGACGGGATGCCCTTCTTTCTGCAAGACTGCTACTTGCTCCGCATCCAAGTCCATACCGCACACGTTCTCTGCTGTTTCGCACAGCACATCGAACAGGAAGTTCTCGCGCTTGCGTCCGTCTGCTACGTTGAACCCGCAACAGCCAACGTCCAGCACTTGTTTCGCTCTTACTCGCTCGCGTATGAAGTCGTATCGGTTAGTGAGATGATCCATCTGGTGCTCCCGCCTCATATACGTCAAAGCCCGGAGGGGCTGTATCGCATGTGCAACGTCCTATCACGTTCAGGCACCTTGCACAAGTCTTTTCCTCTTGGATGACCCCATCACTCAGAGTCGTGCACCCCGCCAGCGTTAGCATCAGAATTGCTCCTACCATCAGCTTCTTCATGTTCCCTCTCCCATTTTTTGACATGTGCTACAACAGCCTCAAACGACGTAAATACCGGGTTACCATATTGCTCGCAAAGTGTTCTCTGTTCATCCCCGTTCCATCGGATAGGTGATCGCTTCAACTCGAACTCGGTGCAGTGTCCATCGTGTGACAGCAACAGTATGTCCAGCAGTATCGGATTGCGCTTGGTCTGGTGTAAATGAATCTGCCATCCACGCGGAGCCTTCACAATCTGGCTGATATCGGTCGGAGTCCGGCGATAGTATCCCCGCAGTCGCAACCAATCCTCAACGCGGGACTGAAATTCCTTTTCCAGCTTCATCGTTGCCTTCGACGGGTTGGCGATGATCTTCTCGCACTCATCCTCGATGCTCTTGTAATCGACGCACGTTGTCACCGCACAGCGGCCAAACTGTCGCACTACTTCGCACGACTCAACAAGCGCACACCCTTCGCACAAATCAGCCATCACGTTTCTCCACTGCCTCTATCATAGCTTCCAGCTTGCGCACCCTCTTGTGCCAGCTACTCAGAACGATGTTCAGGACGCTGATATATGCGTGACGCCTTTGTCCCACACTGGAATTGTCGTTGAAAAGCATGTTCTCGTGCTTCAGGAGGCCCTTGATTGGATCGCCGTCAACCGTCTCTAAACGCTTGAGGCCAGCGCGGTCAATTTCCTTCTGAACCTTCAGTGACGCCTTGCACGCTCCAGTGCAACCACTGAGCCCATCACACCGTCCAACACGCTTGACTATTCTACAGGCAACATCCACTGCTTAGTTCCCTTCCTTGCTCGCTCAAGACTCTCGCGTTCTATTGCCCGTTCAAGGCAACGTCCATGTGTACTTTGTCGAACAGGCTTTTAAGTTTTGCTTTGCGCTTATCGTTTGGCTTACGCATCACAGCGTCAGCAGTTAGGCACAATGCCTTGAGTAGATTGCGGTCGATTGAAACACGGTCAACAGAACCACCCGCATCGAGCGTACTTGATTGGGCGCTCTTGGGCTTGAAACAGGTCTTTGTCCTTGGCAAAAACTCCATGTCGCAATGGTCGTGGTGCAAACATTCGTAACATCTCATTCGCTCATCCTC
>Ga0180433_10005958_pt1 | contig 16211 bp, 14 predicted proteins | sample SS_ome_8_FD_132980 | JGI IMG/M metagenome (GOLD analysis project Ga0180433, IMG submission 132980) | Hypersaline lake sediment archaeal communities from the Salton Sea, California, USA - SS_1_D_1 metaG | ecosystem: Environmental > Aquatic > Non-marine Saline and Alkaline > Hypersaline >... | reverse complement strand
GGCCTGCACCTCACGCTGGTTGACTATTGACTTGTTATGATGATGGACGTATTCGATGGGGTCCTCGATGGTGACAATGTGGCACTTGCGCTCGTTGTTGATCTTATCGATTATCGAGGCGAGGGTGGTCGACTTGCCGCACCCCGTGGGTCCGGTCACAAGGATCAGGCCTTTCTGCTTGCTGGATAGCTCGTTTACGACCGGCGGCAGCCCCAGCTCTTCGAATCCCAGGATTTCAAAGGGGATCTGGCGGATGGCCCCCGTGGTGACCCCCCTCTGGAGGAAGACATTGGCCCTGAACCTGCTCAGCCCTTTGATTCCGAAGGAGAAATCCAGTTCCTTGTCGATCTCAAACCGCTTTCTCTGCTCGTCGTTAAGGATGCTGTACATGATCTGTTTGGTGCTTTCGGGTGTAAGACGTTCAGTCTGTGAAGAGATTATCTCCCCGTCGATGCGGTACTGCGCAGGCAAGCCTGCGGTGATGTGAAGATCGGACGCACGCAGTTTAACCATCTCTTCGAGAAGCTGGCGCAAAGACAACATGTCATCATCCTCCGACTGCCGTTAATCGTCCCGTGCAGTCTCTCTTAAGACCTCTTCAACAGTGGTGATACCCGCCTTGAGCTTGAGAAGAGCATCCTGTCTCAGGGTGAGCATACCCTCAGACACGGCCTGTCTCCTGATAGTCTCGGTCGAGGATCTATCCAGTATCATCGTCCTTATCCTGGGTGTAACAGGCATTACCTCAAAGACCCCCTGCCGCCCCGAGTAACCGGTGTTGTTGCAGTTTGAGCAGCCCCGGCCCTTGTAGAACTTCATGCTTTTGGCCTCCCCGGGGGGCAGACCCAGCTCCCGTATCGCCTCGGGATGCACATCGATCTGGGACTTGCACTTGGGGCACACCTTTCTCACCAGCCTCTGGGCGAGCACGAGATTCAAGGATGCTGCAACCAGAAACGGCTCTACGCCCATGTCGACCAGCCTGTCTATCGTGCTGGGAGCGTCGTTGGTGTGAACCGTGGAAAGCACCAGGTGACCCGTAAGCGCGGCCTTGACCGCGATGGAGCCTGTGTCCGAGTCCCGGATCTCACCTACCATTATTATATTGGGGTCCTGTCTAAGAAAGGCCCTTAGCGACTTGCTGAAAGTGAGTCCAATGTCCTCATGGACCTGAACCTGGTTTATGCCGTCTATGTTGTACTCTACAGGATCCTCAGCCGTCATTATGTTCACGTCCACGCGGTTGATCCGGCTCAGCGCGGAATAGAGCGTGGTCGTCTTTCCGCTTCCGGTGGGACCCGTCACCAGGACCATTCCGTAAGGGGCCTCCACGGCCCTCACGAAATTCTGCAGTGCTGTGGGTTCGAAGCCGAAGCGGTCCAGGTCCAGGCTGAGGTTGCCCCGGTCCAATATACGCATGACCACCTTCTCGCCGAATACCGTGGGAAGGGTGGAGACCCTTATGTCGATGGTCTTGTTGTCCACCCTGACCTTTATCCTCCCATCCTGTGGAAGCCGCTTCTCGGCTATATCCAGTTCGGCCATGATCTTGATTCTGGAAACAATTGCATTTCGCATCTTGGCCGGCTGCTTTATGAGCTCGTGGAGGGTACCGTCAATCCGGAAACGGACACGGAAGTTCTTTTCCGACGGCTCAATATGGATATCGCTTGCCCTCTTCCGGACGGCATCCGCAATCATCGAGTTGACGAACTTGATAACCGGGGCCTGTTCGGCCTCTTCCAAACCTTCGTCGTCTTCCGCCTGGTCTTCAAGAAGCTCGATATCTTCCTCGCCGAGGTCCTTCACCATCTCCTCAAGATCGTCCTGGGCGTTGTAGTACATCTCGATGGCGGCGGCCAACGACGAGTCGGTTGCCACCATCGGCTTAATCTCCAGGCCGGTGATGAACTTGAGATCGTTGATGGCGTACATGTCGGTCGGATCAACCATGGCAAGGGCCAAGGTACGACCGTGCTTATAAATGGGTACCACCTTGAACTTGTTTGCAACGTCGGAGGGGATGAGCTTGAGGACCGAGGCGGGAACCGTGACTCCAGCCGGATTCACGGCTTCCACACCGAAGATATGGGTCAAGAATTCAAGCAGCCGTTCCTCTGAAAGATAACCGAGTTTGACGATCGCCTTCTGGAACGAAATTCCCGCAGCCTCGGCTTCTCTCACTATCGCGGCGGCGTCATCACTCTTTATGACACCGATACTTACCAGTTTGTCAGGGATATCCGTCTTAACAGACATGTTCGGTGTTAAGCTCCCCCATAGCTGTCCAGCATAAGAACCCGGTAGCGATCACTTTGCAATACCTGTACCACCGCGGTGCTTGCCAAACCTTGCCGTCGACCAAGAGGGAATCACAAAAAAGGCAAATGTCCCGGTCTGTCTCAGGCAACGACCGCCGGCACCCCCTGCCGATCATGGTTGCATGATGCGAATCATATTGCAGAACGCAACGTCTCTCAATCACCGGCCGGAGCTACCTCCGTACTTACAAGAACGTAGGGAGATATACGCTCAAGCGTCTTCTCCCCGATGCCTTTGACCTCTACCAGCTGGCCGAGGCTATCAAGACGGCCGTTCTTGTCACGATATTCAACGATTGCCTTGGCTTTCTTCGGCCCGATGCCGGGCAGAATTTCCAGTTCCTCAACACCTGCCGTGTTGAGGTCAAGCTTTCTGAAACCCTCGTCTCCGTCATCGACCGTCGCCACCGGCACATCGCAGGTCTGCCTGAGGACACCATTCCCCTCTTGCTGTCTATCGCAAACGTCTACGACTATGCCTATTGCCAGCGTTATTACCAGGACTGCGCCCGCGAATCTCTCTTTCCCGTTCATCCTCCCAAACACCACCCTTTTTGTTATCGTCACCGGGCCGGTTGTAGTTTAGGTATCGTTTGATATTTCAGAAATGCTGAGGGACTGGGGGGCTAAAGCAGATCGGAGAAACCTTCTTTTTCGAGATGCTTGACCAGGTCCTTCACCTCCTCTCCTCGTTCTCTCCGCATAACCAGAACCGCGTCATCGGTCGTGATAACAGTTATGCCGGAAATCCCAATGGTACCCACAAACTGCCTGTCCGAGTATACTATGCAGTCTTTCGTGTCTATGCCTATATGCCGTCCCCGCACACGGTTTCCCGCTCCGTCCTTGGGCATGTACTTGGAAAAAGAGTCCCAGCTTCCGAGATCGTCCCATCCGATCTCGGCGGGTACCACACAGGCCCGATCGGTGTGTTCCATCACGCCGTAGTCTATGGAGATGCTCTTCAGGTTTCCGTAACAGGCTCGAAGCCGCTCTTCTTCATCTGAATTCCCAAAGTGGTCTTTGCATGCGTCGAATTCCCTCGCCATATCGGGCAGGTATTTCCTCAAGTCTTCGAGTATCGATGACGCCTTGAAGACAAAGATCCCGGCGTTCCAAAAATAATCACCGGCGTCGATGTAACACCGTGCAACATCGGAGGAAGGTTTCTCCGTGAATTCGCATACGCTGAAGACTTCCAGATTCCCGGACCTTCCCACTCTTCCACCTTTTCTTATGTAGCCGAAGCCGGTAGCAGGCCGGTCCGGCCTTATGCCCAAAGTCAGATGCTTCCCGGTATCATCTACGAAATCCATACCGGCCGAGAGAACCGACCGAAACTTATCTTCCATCCGGATCATGTGGTCTGCAGGAAGAATAGAAAGTACTGCGTCTCCCACCGTGGAGGTGATATAGCTGGACGCGTATCCTATGCATGCTGCGGTGTTCTTTCCTACCGGCTCCGACAGCACCCTTATGCCCCCGAACCGTTCCAGTACAGCCACTGTATCTGCGTATTGGCATCTCTGGGTCACCACCATAATGTTTTCGCGGGGAAAAAGCGGCAATAACCTTTCAACGGTAAGCTCGAGCAACGTCTTGCCGTCGATGAGGGCGATCATCTGCTTGGATCTGGCTGCCCGGCTCAAAGGCCAGAAACGCCGGCCGCTACCCCCGGACATTATGACCGCGAATCGCAAGTCATCCCTCCGGGAGGCAAACATGTTTGCCTCCCACGGCCTGAAGCGTGTCCATTACCTCCCGCCTGATCTCCCGTAACCGCTCCTCCGACCTTGCTTCAAACCTCAGGACCAGAACCGGCTGGGTGTTGGACGCCCTTACCAACCCCCAACCATCATCAAAAACGATCCGCACCCCATCAATGTCGATGATTCTGTGTCCCGACTGCAGACGCGACTTCAGATCTTCGACTATTCTGAACTTCTCGCGATCAGGGCAATCCACCCTGATCTCGGGGGTTGCGTAATACCTAGGTATATCGGCGAGCAACGATGACAGGCTGCCTTTGTGCTTCGACAGCACCTCCAGAAGGCGAAGGGCCGCATAGATCGCATCATCATAACCGTAATACCGGTCGTTGAAGAATATGTGGCCGCTCATCTCTCCGGCAAGCATGGCGCCTTCCGATTTCATCTTGCTTTTTATCAGGGAATGGCCCGTCTTCCACATTATCGGGACACCCCCGGCCCTTTCGACAGCCTCCACGAGCGCCTGGGAACACTTCACCTCGAAAATCACCTTGGCCCCCGGGGCGCGGGCTATGATGTCCCTTGCCAGGATTATCAGGAGCTTGTCACCCCAAATGATCTCCCCGTTCTCGTCTATAACCCCGATTCTGTCGGCATCCCCGTCAAAGGCAATACCTGCATCATAGCCTTTGGTGGTCACCCTTTCGATCAGGGCCTCAAGGTGCTCCGGCACGGTAGGATCCGGATGGTGATTGGGGAAGTCACCGTCCGGTTCGCAGAAGAGATAGTCTGATTTGAAGCCGAACCTGGCGAAGAGGTGGGGCACGATTACGCCGGCTGTGCCGTTCCCGCAATCCAGGGCCACATCTATTTCGTCACCGATACTCAGGTCACTGAAAACCCGGTCCATATAGGATTCCTTGGCATCGTTGGTCTCGACCGCACCCTTCCCAACCGTGAAACGACCTTTCTCAGCCAGGTGCCGTATCTTCTGGATTTCGTCACCGAAAATCGTGGCTTTGTGGCAGGCAATCTTGAAACCGTTGAAATCCGGCGGATTGTGGCTCCCTGTTATCATGATCCCGCCGTCAACGTTGTATTCGAAGAGGGTGTAGTAGAAGACCGGTGTCGGGATCATGCCGAAATCAATCACATCCAGTCCGGACTTGCTGAGCTCCTCTTTCATTATGGCCCTGAACCCGTCCGAGCTGTGCCTGTTGTCGCCCGCCAGTGAAATCCTCTTTGCGCTTTGGTGACAAAGGTACGATCCTATGGACCTCGCGAGGATGGATACAGACTCATCGGTGAGATCTTCGCCTACGCGGCCCCGAATGTCATACTGCCTGAATATGTCCGGATTCAGGTCCACGGTCGCACTATGCTCCTATGGTGTCCTTTGCCCGGGGAAGTAAGGCCCCCAGATACGCTACCGCTCCCATCAGTTGCTGGGCGAGAACAGAGTCGTCAAGAAACCCGGTATCCAGACCGAAACTCTCCCCTACCTTGAAAAACGCTCCGACTATCAATCCAACCAGACAGGCGCCTACCACGCCGCCGATCAGCCGGTCGATTGTCTTAAGATTGGCGGCTTTAGCCAGTCCCGACAGGAGTTTACCTATGAGTCCCACCAGCAGAGCCACCACAAAGAACGTCAGTATGAAGACAAGCACCTTTGCAGCCGTCGGATGGCTTAGCTTGGCGGTGATGGGTTCCACTCCCGCACTAACATGGCCTGCAGCAACCAGCCCGACAACCAGCGCAAGGATCGCGAATACTTCCTGAATGACCCCTTTCATCAATCCATGCACAAAGCCCAGCAGCATCAGCACCGATATGCCGATATCGATCCAGTTCACTCGAGTCACCTCGTTCCCGATACAGCTTTTCCGGGAAGCCGGAAACCGACCCGGATCCAATTTCGCCGTCCACACCGATGAGCCCATGCGGCGTCCGGCGGAACACCAGCACTGAAGACCGGGCGCATTTCCAGGTGGACAGCTCCCCCATTGCGTGATTGAGCCTACAACGCGTCAGTAGACGGTGTCAAGGCAAACTTGTCAATCCAGGAGACGCCATGACGTACCGAACTCATAAGACCTCGAAGGCAGGCCTGGTCTGCCCCATGCAGCCCTTATAGTCTCATCCGTTAGGTTCTGCACCCTGAGGTAGACTGTTACCCTGTCGATATCGATAAAGGCGGTCAACAATGCAGACAGATGACCGGGCAGCTCGGCACCGGCGAGACATGTTCCGCCAAGGGCACAGGGGTCCAATCTGGAACCCAGTTCCGTGGGGGGCTCGTAGCGGCCCGCAAAGGTGATCCCTGCCGAGATATGCCTGGAAAGGGCCTTTCTCAGCCTGGCAAGGACGGCTACCGTATATGGAGGCACATAGGCAGGCCTTACCCCGGCTCCGTCACGCACACGTATGGCGCTGTATGAGATCTCCGTTTCAAGCCAGGTCTGCATGGAAACAGCAATAGACACTTCGGCACCGACGAATCCGATGTCCACATCCGGGTCGAAATAGGTGCCGCATGAATCATCCAACAGCCTGAGGGCAAACCCCGACGCGTCCCTCCCAAACAGAGATACTGAAGCCGTCAGAGGCCCACCTGAAGCGACCGCTCCGACTTCCAGACCCAACGAGCTCTCGGTTCCGATCCTTGGGTCGGCGGGCCGGCCCCGACCTCGGTGATAGAGAGCATGGAACCCGGGGAAACGGTAGCTCCTATCCAACCTCGAGAACAGGGTGACACCTTCCCTGGGGGCAAAACCCACCGCCAGTTCTCCACCCAGTTCTGCACCAGACGCAGAGTTCTTGGCCAATCTGATCCTGCCTTGGAGGACATACCGGTTCCACTTTCTTTCCTTGAAGGCATGCATATGGTAATCGGTAGAGATGTGTTTGCCGAGGGAGTCGCTCACAAACCTCCTGCTCTTGACGCCCGCCCCAACATTGGTCTCGGCTGAATCGGCATCCAGCCATGAGAGATCGATCTCTCCGCCCTGAAGAAGCCCCTCTTCCACCCATCGGGTGACGGCTGATGAGTAGGCCTCGGATGTTTCAAGGCGATAGCAGCGGAAGTGAAGCCGCCTTCTTTCACCCGTTACCAGGGATGCTCCAAGCAGATTGCGTTTGTCCTTCAGGCGGGCATGATAGGTGCTCGGGTCATCGGGACATGAATCAGGCCGATCGAAACCACCCCTGTAGGTGTAGCCGATAACATCGATTCTGGTGGCCGCACCCACCGCAACGGTTGCCTTGGTGAGGAACCTGTCACTATCGGCGGAACTATCTTCTATCCATCCGCCGGTTTCAAGGTTTTCGTAGGTGGCCAGAATACCAAGCCGCCGGGTTATGCGACGGCTGAACAGCAAAGAGAGCTCCCTGGAGTCGAAATCCCCCCACCAGGCTCCGATCTCGCTTTCAGGGAATTCGGGCATGGATGTCCTGGACCGAATTCCCAGCACACCGCCCGCTGCCCCCGAACCGTGAAGCGAGGAAAGTCCCCCCTTTGCGACCCGACATGTGTCGATCCCTACAAGCGGCACCCAGTTGAGATCGAGAGCCTCAGTCCGGCCATCTTAGAAAGGCATGCCGTCGAGGAGACAGACGGCGGCGTCCGGCTTCATTCCCCTGAGGTTCAGCATTTGGGGCAAACCGTGCCATCCGGTCCTGGTCACATGAACGCCCGGGATTAAGAAGATGGCCTCAGCCAACGATCCTGATGCCAGCTCCAGGATCGATCTGCGGCTCACAAATTGCCGGCTTCCGAGAATGGGAATCCCCCGGATGTAGGGCCCCGGCTCCGGGATTGTCACCACGCTTTCACCGGAGATGAGCGTATCCGGCAGGGCCGCTTCAGATTCTGCCGGTGCCGATCCCGGGATCGTATCAGCCGGGGCTTCCTGAGCAGGTGCCGACGCCGCACCGGCAAGCCACAGCAAACAGCAGAACGCTATCGTTCGGTACATGATCACGTCAGACTATTCTCCCGCCATCCTGTTTCGCCTTCTAACCAGAAAAGCACCCAGGCCGGCGAAAATCAAGCCATTAGAGATGACATGTATCGCTGAGAAGGGCAGGCCCACGGCAATCACCGGTACGGGGTCTTTCCATCTTCCGATTGAGACGGCGAAACCATAGTCGACCAGCACGCTGTAGAGCAGGGTAAGCAACGCACCCAGCGCGGCAGCCAGCGCCTCCGCCGGTCGTATCTTGATCTCAAACGGCTTACGAACATGGATTAGCGATGATCGGGCCCCATGAGGCCTTATGGCCAACAAAGCCCAGAGGTGGCCTGCGGCACCTATGATGCCCATACCGACAATTTGCGCCGCCAGAACATGCGGGAGAGGTGGACCAAGGGGATTAAGCATGGAGAAGATGCCTATGGCCAATGCCCCCACCAGAACACCCCCACCGGCACCCAGCTGGTAGCCCGCAAAAAAACTCACCGCCGATATCGCCTCAACGTTAGGCACTCCCGCCAGCAGAAATCCGAGCGCCACCCCCACAGCAATAAGGGCCGCAGCCACGCTGATCCTACGAACGGGCGCAACAGGCGTCACGGCTTCATCTCCCCTTCCTCGGTGCCGCGATCATCGTCGTGAAAGCCTTACACTTTATGTCCGAACCTGTCAAGACCCGACGTTGCAGAGCGGGCCGAGCGGGTGGCGGGGAGGGAGGGCCTCCCGCCGCGTAGCGTCCCTACTCCCGTAGGGACGGCAGTTCCAGGGAGGACAGTGGGAGTCCGGAGCGTCAGGACCCGCTAGGCAGGCAGACGTTGGGCGTCGAGCCCCAACCAGGTTCAGACCTGGAAACCCGACCTTACACAAACGGCGAGTTCGCGAAGCCAATCCACACGAAAAAAGGGGACACGATACTCTCCCCTACGGGAAAGCATCATGTCCCGGCGAGTATCTTATCTGAGACGCTCAACGACCGAAGCGAAGGACCGGCGCTACGCGGAGTGACGGGTCTCTGTCTCCTGAAGATAACGGTGAACACGCTGCGCTATTATAAGCTCCTCGTTGTGGGGCATCGTATATACCTTGACTGCGGAGTCCGCAGCGCTTATCTCGCCCTCGGCGTCAACCACCGACTCGTTGACCTTGTCATCGAGCTTGATACCGAGGAACCCCAGGCCGTCACAAACCATCTTCCGGACCACCGGGTAACGCTCCGCCATAAAAGCCGTAAACACCATAATATCCGGCACGCCCAGTTCGAGGATGTATGCACCCAAGTACTTACGTATGCTATGTACGAATACGTTCAAGGCGTCCAGCGCTCTCTCGTCGCCTTCACGGGCCTTCTCTACGACGTCATCGAAGTCCCCCAATCCGGAGAGCCCCAGCACCCCCGACCTCCTGTGAAGGGCGTCGCTCAGTGCCCGGATTGAGAGCTCCTCCTTGGCCATTAGATAGATGACCGCCTCAGGATCGATGTCACCGCACCGGGTCTCCATGACCAATCCTTCCAGGGGTGAAAAACCCATCGAGGTCTCGACGCATTTCCCGGCCCGGGTCGCCGTTACGCTCGAACCCCGTCCCAGGTGCATACTTATGATCTTCGCTTGTGCGAAGTCGATTCCGGCCAAGAAGCAGGCACGTTCTGACGCGTACCGATGCGAAGGACCGTGAAAACCGTATTTCCTGACTCCGTATTGAGAATAGTACTTGTAAGGCAGTCCGTATAGGTAGGACTTCGGCTCGAGGGTCGAGTAGTAAGACGTGTCGAAAACAGCCACCTGAGGGATGTCCGGCAGCAGTGTTCTCGAAGCCTTTATCCCGTCTATATTGTAAGGGTTGTGCCTCGGCGCATAGTCCGCAAACCGGCCGATATCATCGAGCACATCGTCGGAGATGAAAGCCGGCTTGGTATACTTGCTGGCACCATGGGCCACCCGGTGACCGACTGCACCTATTTCGTCCTGGTCCTTGATAACGCCTATCTTCGAGTCAACCAGCGTGGATATGACCCACTTGACCGCATTGCGGCAATCCGATATCTCGCGTACAAGCTGGTGCGTTGACTGCGCACCTAGCCGGTGCTTGAGGATCGCAGATCTGGTTCCGACACCGGTCACAGTGCCCCTGGCAAGAACCATGTTATCTTTGGATCTCCAAAGAAGATATTCTACACCGTACGCCTCGCAGTCAAAAACCAGGATATTCATTGACTTCTCCCCCGATCTAACCGGACGAATCCGTTGGATATAATGCGATCTTAACTGCAATACCCTGGGGTGTCAAGCCATAGGTGTTGAATGGGTGGGAACAGGTCAGTACGAGCGCGCCTTCTTAAGAGATTCGACCGTTGATCCCGGCACCGTGTAGGCTCCTATGTAGAGTCTCGGATTCCGCTTCCCATGGCTGTCCGATCCACCGGTCACCACAAGCCCGAGCTTCTCCGCAAGCATCTTGTACCTGGCTATATCGCCTTCACTATGCTTGGGATGGTACACCTCTATCGCCCGCATACCCTCAGCGATGAAATCCGTGATGAGGTCGTCTCTTCTTGTCGTCCCGGGGTGCGACATCGCACCGACACCGCCTGCATCCTTAATAAGACGGAACGCGTCGGAAGGCTTGAGCTGGTACTTGGCCACATAGGCGGGAGAATGGAATCCGATGTACTTCTTGAAAGCCGCCTCAACCGAATCAACCGCCCCGTTCTCCACAAGAGCTGCCGCAATGTGCGGCCGCCCTACGGAACCCCCGCCGGCCTTGGCCAGGACGGCATCGACCTCGATGTCCACGCCCATCTTCTTAAGCCTTTCCACCATCCGGATGCCCCTTGTTCTTCTGGCGTCCCGGAACAGATCCAGATACCTGCGGAGTTCCTCGCTCTTGGTATCCAAGAGATAACCCAGGATGTGTATGTCGCACTTGCCGTCCGAAGTGCTCAGCTCCACACCGGGGACCACCTCGAGGTCGCTCCCGGCGGCTTCCATCGCAACATCCACACCCAACACCTCATCATGATCAGTAATCGCTACGCCCGCAAGCCCGATGCGCTTTGCCTCTTCTACAACTTCCTCCGGGGTCATGTCACCGTCGGAGAAGGTCGTGTGGATATGTAGATCAAGCCCGTCCTTGTCATGGCTCATGTTGCTTTCCTTAGCTCCTTGATCCTTGCCCTGACATCCCTGAATGATGGATCGATTTTGAAGACCTCCTCGAACTGGTTACATGCTTCCTCTGCCTGCCCGAGTTTCTCATAGGCAAGCCCGAGGTTGTACCGCAATCCGAGGAAATCCTCGCCTGAGTGGCCCTCGATCTCAAGTCCCGCTTTCAATTCCTCAATTGCGAGTTCCACATCACCCTTTTCCACAAAACAATGCCCCACCATCTCGATGCTTCTGAGCTCCAGATCAGGCATCCTCCTGGCTACACCGAACTCCGCAAGCGCTTCGTCATAGAATCCAAGGTCCATGTAGGAGAGCCCTAAATCATAATGACACTGGTAATCTTCCTCTCCTATCGCCTTTTTCACTTCTTCCTGGAAACTGCTCAGAACCTCTTCTATCTTGAGGGGTACATGGTGGGCAAGCCCGATCCTTTTGTGTACTATTTCAACGCGGCCGGCGCCCTCTCCCTCGACCCTGATTTCACTCTCTCTTTCCTCGGAAGACCCGCCAATTTCCTCGGCTCTTGCCCTCAAACGATCGGCCTGGTCGGTCTCCCCATTCTGATCGTGTATCTCACAGGCCGCAAGCAGCTCGCTCCTCGCTTCATCCCTGAAACCCAAATGCTGGTATACATCAGCCAACTGCTCCCTTACCTTAACCCTGCCGGGTGCGAACTCAATCACCCGCCTCAGCGACTCCGCTGCGCGGTCCATGTGGCCCTTTTCGATAAGCTTAGCCGAATACTCCAGGAGGTAACCAACCGCCTCACCGCCGAAACCCTGTTCGATATACAGCTCGCCCAGCAGTCTGTGGGCGTCGATATAGGTCGGATCGAGCCTCAGCATCTTCCGGCAGACCGCGATTGCGTTGCTATAAAGGCTGTCCCTTGCGTACCTCTTTACAGCTTCATTGTACTGATGGAAAGCCTCCGCCTGTTCACCTTTCTTGAAATTGACGTCACCCATCAGGTTGTATATGTTGGGATCGACGTCTTCACCTTTCAGGAGCTTCCTGTATTCCTCAAGGGCCTGATCCAGATCCCCCGCCTGGACGCACTCGTGCGCCTTCTTTCTTATCTCCAGCACTTCGGACACAGACTACCCCCGTTAAGAACCCCCAGGGCAGGATTCCCGGAAAACCGAAGATTCATTTCGACGCTATAGCAGTCCCCTCCGCTGCAGCTTCCCGCGGCGGCGAAGACTCCGACAGGCTTGGAAGTCATCCCCAGTCTGATCATCTATATCCTGCCTCAGGTTAATTAGTTCGGCTCTTCTAAGGTAGACCTTGAGTATTCTTGAAGACGACCTCGCCGTCCTTTATCACAATTTCGACTATATCACCACCAAGGTGATATGGGATATATCTGAAATCGGGCACCCTGAAAAGCACCAGGTCTGCTTTCTTGCCCGGGGAGAGGCTCCCCACCGAGTCCTCTCGGCCCAGCGCCTTGGCCGCATTCCGTGTGATTCCCAGAATCACCTCAGAGGGAGTCATTCTCATGAAAGAACAGGCGATGCTCGATACCAGAAGCAGCGAGCTCACCATCGAGCTCCCCGGATTGAAATCCGTCGCCAGAGCCACATCGAGCCCAAGACTCAGGATCCTCCTGGCGTCGGCGAACCGGGGCTCTGCAAGACCGAAAGCCACACCCGGAAGCAGGACAGCTACGGTGCCTGATCGTTTCATGGCAGTCAGACCCTTGTCGGAGGCAAAACCGAGGTGTCCTGCGCATAGAGCTCCAACATCTGCGGCCACCTCTGCTGCTCCGGATTCGGCGAACTCATCTGCATGAATCATCGGCTTCAGCCCATGTTCCACGGCGCATTTTAGGACCGCGCGAGCCTGGTCGGCCGTGTACACGCCTTTCTCGCAGAAGACGTCACAGAATTCCGCGAGTCCCTCGCGGGCAACGGCCGGGATCATCTCCTCAAGAACAACAGTCACGTACTCTTCCTTGGCGTCCCTGTATTCCGGCGGGAACTCATGTGCTCCCAAGAAGGTCGGAACCACATCCACAGGCTGAGCTTCGCCAACCCTTGATATGGCACGCAGCATCTTGATCTCATTGTCAACATCGAGCCCATAGCCGCTCTTGACCTCCAAGGTTGTGGTGCCGCTTCTGAGCATCGACCTCACACGGGGAAGTGTATTGTTAACCAGATCATCTTCGGACGCCTCCCTCACCCGGGCCACGGTTGAGTTTATGCCCCCTCCCTCCTCGGCTATCTCCATGTAGGAGGCGCCGCTCGCTCTCATCTCGTACTCTTTCTCCCTGGTGCCGGCGAAGACGGTATGAGTGTGGCAATCCACCAACCCCGGCAACACCACCAAGCCCGAGCCGTCCAGTGTGGTAAGCCCCCGCTTCTCCCTGGAATCCATGGACCTGAAATCACCCACCTTTTCGATCCGGCCTCTGGAGATGAGTATGGATCCCCCGTCTATCAAACCTATGCTTCTCCCACCCTCGTCAGAGGAATCAAAGAGAAGGGGATCGCAGGTCACAATTCGGTCTGCGTTCTTGATAAGAAGATCCGCCATAGGAATCGACTAATCACTCCCTGCCCGCGTCCGCGGGCGGTTCAGCCCACCTAAGTCATAGGTATCTTTATTCCGTGCTTACGGGCCATATCTATAGCCAGATCATACCCTGCATCAGCATGCCTGGCCACGCCCAGTCCGGGGTCTACGGTTAACACTCGTTCCAGCTTGCGCTCGGCCTCATCCGTTCCGTCCGCGACAATTACCATCCCCGCATGTATGGAGTAACCTATCCCTACGCCTCCTCCATGATGCACAGACACCCATGTGGCCCCGCAAACCGCATTCAATAAAGCGTTCAGTACGGGCCAGTCCGCAATAGCATCACTACCGTCTTTCATCGCCTCAGTTTCCCGGTTGGGCGATGCCACCGAACCGCTGTCAAGGTGGTCCCGGCCGATTACAATCGGCGCTTTGAGCTCACCCGATCTCACCATACGGTTAATCCGCTTTCCGAAACGGGCCCGCTCTCCGTGAGCAAGCCAGCATATTCGCGAAGGAAGCCCCTGAAACTTGACCTTTTCCCCGGCCAGCTTTATCCAGCGCGCAAGCCCCTCATCATCAGGGAATTCCTCCAGAACAGCCCTATCGGTTCTGTAGATGTCTTCGGGGTCTCCCGAAAGCGCAGCCCAACGGAAAGGTCCTTTACCCATGCAGAACATGGGTCTTATATAGGCCGGCACGAAACCGGGGAAGTCAAAAGCATTCTTTACTCCGGCCTTGGCCGCCTGCGCCCGTATGTTGTTGCCGTAGTCGAATACCACCGCTCCGCCGACCTTGAAGCCAAGCATGGCTTCTACATGAACCGCCATAGCCCGCATAGAGCGGCTTATGTATTCACGGGGGTCTCGTTTCCTGAGGTCCAGGGCCTCAGCGAAGCTCATACCGTTGGGCACGTAACCGCCCAAAGGATCGTGAGCCGATGTCTGATCGGTAACCACGTCGGGAATGACCCCGCGCTTCAAAAGCTCGGGGTGCGTATCGGCTGCATTGCCGACGAGGCCCACAGATCTCGGCACCTCCTTCTCGCACGCTTCTCGGACCATCTTTATGGCCTCGTCAAGGCTCTCGGTCATCACATCGCAATAGCCGTTATCCAGCCTACGCTCGATACGTTTCCTGTCGACCTCCACATCGAGACACACGCCTTCATTCATAGTTATGGCAAGAGGCTGCGCCCCTCCCATGCCGCCCATACCGGCCGTAAGAACCAGCCTGCCCCTCAGGCTCCCGCCGAAATGCTGTCTGGAGAGTTCGGCAAGCGTTTCATACGTGCCCTGTAGTATGCCCTGCGTGCCTATGTAGATCCAGCTCCCTGCAGTCATCTGCCCGTACATTATCAGTCCCTTGGCTTCAAGCTCCCAGAAATTCTCCCAGGTAGCCCAAGCCGGAACCAGAAGGGAGTTAGCTATGAGCACCCGCGGAGCGTCCGGTGTGGTCTTGAATACCGCGACCGGCTTGCCTGACTGCACGATCAGGGTCTCATCATGCTCGAGATCCTTAAGCGACCTCACTATTGCATCATAGGCCTCCCAACTGCGGGCGGCCTTTCCCGAGCCACCGTAGACGACAAGCTCCTCCGGTTTCTCCGCAACCTCGTTGTCGAGATTGTTCATCAGCATCCTCATGGCCGCTTCCTGGGGCCAACCCTTGCACGTAAGCTCGGTTCCACGGGGAGCCTTGACCCGCGCCTTGCCTTTCAAGTTCTCATCCAAGATTCAACACCTCGCCTTCGCAAGAGAACAGGGTAAACTGCAGGACCTGCTATTCGCCTCCGGCATTCATTCACCGGCCTTAGCCGCCCGGAGGACGCATTCATAATTCAACACCGAGCAAGAATATATCCCAAGCAGGGAGGCAAGTCAACCGGTAGGGGCCTCAGAAGCGCTGCACCAATCCCAGGTGGAGCTTGGCATCGGAGATGCCGTCTTCACGGCCGAGGGCTATCTCAAGCCGGAATACGCCGCTTCTGGCTCCCCCCATGAAGCCTACCCCATAGCCGAAAGGAAAGTCTTCAAGATCGCCGAACTCGCGGCTCCCGTCTTCCAGCGTCGCGCCATCTATGAAAGCATACATGCGGGAACCGCTCCCCAGCATCCGCCTGACTTCAAACGTGACTACCAATGCCTTGAGGACGCTGAACCAATCCTCCGGGTATCCCCTGAGGCTTCCCGCTCCGCCCAGGCGGATGACGTGGGATCGGGGGATGGGACCCGACCCGGCAAAGGCGCCCTCGAACCTCACTCCGATTGCCGCAACATTTCGTGTTGTCATCCCTTTGACGTATTCCGCGTCTGTTCTGAGGCTTGACAGAGTACGATCACGAACGTCCTCGGAATCGAAATCGAGTACGACAACCTCATGAGATACGGCCAGCATACCACCTGAAAGCGGGTTCATCGGCCGGTCCCTGCCCTCGTAGCGAAGGAAAAAGGAGCCTCCCTTCTCGCTGAAGTCTCCCTCACCAAGACCTTGACTTCTGTCCTTGGTAACGCCCAGGATGCC
>Ga0180433_10005957_pt1:7500-16214 | contig 16214 bp, 8 predicted proteins | sample SS_ome_8_FD_132980 | JGI IMG/M metagenome (GOLD analysis project Ga0180433, IMG submission 132980) | Hypersaline lake sediment archaeal communities from the Salton Sea, California, USA - SS_1_D_1 metaG | ecosystem: Environmental > Aquatic > Non-marine Saline and Alkaline > Hypersaline... | reverse complement strand
GCCGCGCAGCGAGCCGAGCGTTATCCGCGACGGCTTGAACGCTGAAAAAACGTCGTCCGCCAGCTCGCGGTACTTCTGCTCCCAGCCGCGCACCGGCACCATGGGGTCGATGCGCACCCGCACCTCGTAGCCTGCCTGCGCCAGCCGGGCCGCCGCCTCGATGCGCTTCTCCACCGGCGGGGCGCCCTTCTCGAACCGCCGCGCCACGCAGCGGGCGTTCAGGCTGAAGCTGACCACGGCGTTACTGGTGTAGTCGTTATCCAGCAGGTGCTGGACGCGGTTGGACTTGGTGAGGAACAGCACCCGGTGTTTCTGCCCCTCGAACAGGGGCATGATGAAGGTGGAGAACGAGCTGCCGTTGCGCTCGCACATCAGCGAGTCGGCCAGCTCCCCGGTGTTGAGCAGCTCGGCGTGGCCGTTGCAGCCTTCGAGGAAGCTGCGCACGTGCAGCTCTATCTTGTCGCGGTCTTTATAGTAGGGCTTGGCCTTGTCCGGCCCGAACCGCAGCGTGCCCTTGAGGTAGCACCAGGCGCAGTTGTAGGGGCAGCCGGTGGCCCACTTCAGCTCCAGGAAGTGGGGGCATACCACGTCGGTGGGACGGCCCGGCACCGGCGTTTTCTCGAACCGGCAAATGACCGAGCCGTCCCCGACGCGGCGGATGAGGTTATGGCGCGTGCCGTCGAGCAGGGGGTAGTCCCACGTGGCGACCCGGGTGTTCACTACAGCCTCCGTATGACCCCGATGACGCGGCCCTGTATCGCCACGTTCTTCGGGTCGGCGAAGATGGGCTTCATCGCGTCGTTGGCCGGCTGGAGGCGCACCTTCCCCGATTCGAGGTAGAACTTCTTCAGCGTGGCCTCCTCGCGGTCCTTGAGCCACGCCGCCACCATGTCGCCGTTGTCGGCGGTGGTGGCCTGCTCCATCAGCACCAAATCTCCCTCCACGATCATGGCGTCCACCATCGAGTTGCCCTTGACGCGCAGGGCGTACACCCCCTCTTTACATTTCGTCGTCTCCTCGGTGACCTCCAGGAAGTCGAGCTGCTGCGCGGTCCAGGTGTCGGCGGTGGGCACCGGTATCGGCGCGCCGGCGGCGATGTAACCGATGACCGGCACGCGCACCAGCCGCCGCAGCCCCAGCCCGATGCCGCGCGATATCTCGCGGTCGCGGCGGATGTGCCCGTCGCGCTCCAGAATGCGCAGGTTGTACTCCACCACCGACGTGGAGCTGATATCGCACCCGTTCTGTATCTCCCGGATGGTGGGCGGGTAGTCGTGCTCGTCCTGGAAGCGGCGGAGGAAGTCCAGTATCTTGGACTGTTTATCCGATATGCCTTTCACCCTTCAAACCCCCTTTGCGAACGCATGTTCCGAATATATGTTCTAACAGGGTAGCACGGGAATGGGGATTTGTCAAGAGGGGGTGGGGGTTATCAAGAAGGCGACTTGCTGCCCAGCGCTGTTATCCTGTATATCGTAGTACGGTTAAGGCTACGTAGGCGGCCAATGCTATGATTCCGCAGGCTAAACCTGCTATTGCCGACCACTGTCCGCCGATGGACGGCTCTTTTTTCACTCTGTACAAAGCAAGCACGCCGAAGACTATACCGATTACAGCCAATACCGCTGGAACGCCGTAGAATTGCATGGGTATTACTAGGACGATGCCACATATACCCAAGATCATGGCAAATAGAGCGAGGCCATTCCTTGGCGTTTGCTTCGCAACTCTTACGTAAGGCATTCTCGCTTCACTATACTTAGGGCGAATCAGCCACCACCAGCTTCCCAATATGGCAAGTCCTAGAAATAAGAGTATTGGAATATGGTATATTTTCCACTCAGTAACCCAGGAAACAGTAACTAGCGATACTGAAAAGAAAATAAAGAGCCAAACTAAACAGGCAATAACAAACCAGCCGAAAGCTTCACGAGCGCTCATCTTGCCCTTCGGATAAACTAGCCACCACCCTATCGCTGCCACAGAACAACAGACTATTAATGCAGGAGGTCCTAGTAGAAAAGGACCGAGAGCATCCTCATAATTTGAAGTTCTAAAACCATCATTTATAACCCACTCACCAAGATAAATACTGCAACCTATTCCTAAGACTAATAGAATCCACCCGAATATGGTTCGCGCAATCATGATTGTAATGTGTTTCCCGCTTGCCTTGTGCCGCAAGCGTACATCGGGCGCGCGGGGGTTGTCAATACTCCTGATAGCTGTATTTTTACTTGCTATCGGGCATTACTTTAAGCCTAACGTGTCCAAACGCTAACGGGGGCAAGATGTGGGATAGAACTTGCTCAGCGGTACAACTGCGAATTATACCTCTTGAACTGGTCTGCATCCAGCCGTCTTTTCCTCTGCGGAAGCTCTGCGTTGCGCCGTTCTTGGTTGTGATATAGATGGTGCATTCATCGTTCTTCATTTATATTTTCTTTCATTACATCGTTCGGGGCATAACAAAGCACCGCTCCGTCGGCGGTGCTCGCGGGATCGCCGGGAATCCGGATGGTTACTCTGTTTCGGCAGCCTGTGGGGCCTCGGCGGCTTCGGCTGGCTCGGCAGCCTCGCTAATCTCGGTGGCCTTCGCAGCCTTGGTAGCCTTTGTGGACTTGGCGGCTTTGCCCTTGGTGGCGCCTCCGGCCATTGCGGTGTTGAGCTGCTTCATGAGGCGCGACTTGCGGCGGGCGGCGTTGTTGGGGTGGATGACGCCCTTCTTGGCGGCCACGTCCAGCTCCTGTGCCGCCGCCTTGACCGCTGCCTGAGCGGCGTCGAAGTCCCCCTCCAGTATAAGCTTCCGCGCCTTGGTGACCGCGCTGCGTGTCGATGTGCGCACCGGGCGGTTGCGCTCCGCGTTGCGACTATCGCGCTTCGCTGCCTTCTCTGCTGATGTCTTTCCTGCCAAGCTTCCCTCCTCCTATGTGATACGTTTCACGCTGACCACGCCGGGGACCCCCTGCAGCCGGGACAGCAGGCGGCTCAACTGGCTCAAGCCCTTGGTCTCCAGCGTAAGCGTTATGGCGGTGGCGGTGTTGCTGCCGTCCGCGGCGCTGGCGGCGGCGATGTTCACCCCGTCCTCGGCGACCACGGCGGATATGTCCCGCAGCAGGCCCACCCGGTCGGTGGCCTCCACGCGCACCGGCACGGTGTAGAGCTGCTCCTTCTCGCGGGGCGCCCACTCCACGTTGATCAGGCGCTCCGGCTGGTCCACGTTGACCACGTTGCGGCAGTCGCGGCGGTGGACGGTAACCCCCTTGCTGCGGGTCACGTAGCCGATTATCTTGTCACCGGGCAGCGGGTTGCAGCAGGGGGCCAGCTGGCTGAGCATGTCCTCCATCCCCGCCACGCGCACGCCGGATGATACCCTCTTCCGCTTCGGCGGCGGCGCCTCGGGGGGCGCCTTCTCCTTGGGCACCGACAGCCGGCCCACGATCTGGCGGACGCTGATATCGCCGGAGCCGATGGCGGCGAGGAAATCGTCCACGCTCTCCTTCTGGAACAGGTCGGTCAGCTCCTGCTCGGAGGTGGATATGCCCAGCCGCGGCAGCTCCTTGGAGAGCAGCTCACGCCCCTGCTGGATGTTGTCGCCGCGCTGCTGCTTGCGGAACCACTGCCTCACCTTCTCCCTGGCGTGAGTGGTCTGCAGGTAGCCCAGGTCGGGGTTGAGCCAGTCTCGGCTGGGGCCCTTGTCGCCCTTGGCGGTGAGCACCTCCACGATATCGCCGTTCTGCAACTGGTAGGTGAGCGGCACCATCTTGCGGTTCACCTTGGCCCCGGTGCAGCGGTGTCCCAGGTCGGTGTGGATGTGATAGGCGAAGTCCAGCGGGGTGCAGCCCGACGGCAGGTCCTTGATATCACCCTTGGGGGTGTACACCAGCACCAGATCGCTGAAGATCTCCTTCCCGATCGATTCGAGGAACTCCTTGCCGCCGATGCCCTGGTACAGCTCCAGCAGCTGGCGCAGGGCGGCGAAGCGCTGGTCGAGGGCGCTCTCAGCCTTGCCCTCCTCCTTGTAGCGCCAGTGCGCCGCCACGCCGTACTCGGCCACGCGGTGCATGTCGTAGGTGCGTATCTGTATCTCCAGCGGGGTGGTGCCCATGCACATCACCGTGGTGTGCAGCGACTGGTACACGCCGCCGCGGGGCTGGGCGATGTAATCGTTGAACTCCTTGGGCAGGGAGTGCCACAGCGCGTGGATCACCGCCAGGGCGTTGTAACAGTCCGAAACCTTGTTAACCTGTATGCGGATGCCGGACAGGTCGTAGATGTCGCTGAACTCCTTGCCCTGCTCGGCGTACCTCTGCATCTTGCGGTAGATGCCGTAGATGTGCTTGGGCCTGCCGCTGACCTCGGCCTCGATGCCCGCCGCTTTAAGCTCGTCCTGCAGTATCTTGGAGGCGTGCGCGATGTACTTCTCGCGCTGCTCCCGCTGGCTGGCGACCAGGCGGACTATCTCCCGGTATTTGCGGTTCTCTAGCTGGCGGAAGGCCAGGTCCTCCAGCTGCCACCCTATCTGCCAGATGCCTAGGCGGCTGGCCACCGGGGCGTACAGCTCCATGGTCTCGATGGCCACCGCCTGCCTTTTGGCGGGGGACATGCGCCTCAGGTTGCGCATCTTGTGCAAGCGGCAGGCCAGCTTGATGAACACCGCGCGGATGTCCTCGGACATGGCCATCAGCATCTTGCGCAGGCTTTCGGCGTGCAATTCCGCATCGCTCTCGCCCTTCTTGGGCTTAATGTCCTCGGGCCAGGTCACCTTGGCCAGCTTGACCACGCCATCCACCAGCCGGCTGACCCCGGGGCCGAACCTTTCCTCGATGTCTTTCAGTGATTTGCTGTCGCGAACGGGTATCTCGTGGAGGATGGCGGCGGCGATGGATTCCTCGTCCAGTTGAAGCTCGGCGATGGTGATGGCGGTCTGCAGGGCATGCTCCGCGTCATCGGGGAACGACTGCGAGACGTATTCGTAGGAGCCCTCGATGAGCTCCAGGGTCTTGGGGGGGAGATAGCGCTGCGTCCGGTCGAGCAGCTCGCGGATATCGGTCTTCCTTGCCACAACACACCAGTATACCCCAGCGCCGATAGTTGCGCAATTGCCCTTTACAACGGCGTTTTCCATAGTGTATTCTAGCCTCTGCAGGGAGGCTCATTTGTACAAGGCACCCAGAGGCACAGTGGACATACTGCCGGCGGAACAGCCCTACTATCGGCATGTCGAGGAGAAGGCGGCGGAGGTGTGCAGGCGCTACGGCTACGGCCGCATAGACACCCCCGTCTTCGAGGACTCGCGCCTGTTCGTGCGCACCATCGGCGCGGGCACCGACATCGTGGATAAGGAGACATACAGCTTCGAGGACCGCAGCGGGCAGGGGATGACGTTGCGACCCGAGGGCACCGCCCCGGTATGCCGAGCCTATGTGGAGCACGGCATGCACAATCTGCCCCAGCCGGTGCGGCTGCATTATTTCGCCTCCATTTTCCGCTACGAGCGGCCGCAGAAAGGCAGGTACCGCCAGCACCAGCAGTTCGGAGCGGAGGCCATCGGGGAGGGCGACCCCGCCCTGGACGCCGAGATCATCGAGATGGCATGGCAGTTCTTCAAGTCGCTGGGGCTGCGCCGTATCTCCCTGCAGGTCAACAGCATCGGTTGCAGGGATTGCCGCCCGCCCTATATCCAGGCCCTCAAGGAGCATTACCGGGGGCATGTCGACAGTCTGTGTCCCGAATGCAAGGCCAGGCTGGAGCGCAACCCGCTTCGCCTCCTCGACTGTAAGAAGCCGTCGTGCCAGGGGGTCGCCGATGCGGCTCCCCAGAGCGAACGGTACCTCTGCTCCGGCTGCAAGGAGCATTACCGCTGTGTGCTGCGCTACCTGCGCCTGATGCGGGTGCCGTTCCGCAAGAATTTCCGGCTGGTGCGGGGCCTGGATTACTACACGCGGACGGTGTTCGAGTTCCAGCCCCGCGGCGAGCAGGGGGCGCAGAGCGCGCTGGGGGGCGGCGGCCGCTACGACGATCTCATCGAAGAACTCGGCGGCAAGGAAACCCCGGCTATCGGCTTCGCCACCGGGATCGAGCGCATCGTCATGAACCTGAAGGAGCAGGGGATCAAGATGCCGCAGCCGCAGGTAACCGGGCTGTACGTGGCGTACATGGGGGACAAGGCCAAGTCGGCAGCGGTCAGGTTCGCCTCGGAGCTGCGCCGCTCGGGTCTTATGGTCAACCTCAGCCTGGGGGGTAAGAGCATCAAGGCCCAGATGCGTCAGGCGAACGCGCTGGGGGCGGAGTACGCCTTCATCTTCGGTGAGGACGAGGTGCGGAAGGGCACGGTAGCCTATCGCGATATGGAGACCGGTGAGCAGTGGGAGGTGGCCATGGAGGACGTTGTAGACCTGCTGGCCGAGGTGTAGGTGGTATAATAATCAGAGGGAGCCCCGCAGAGGGGCTTTTTATATCGGGGGTCGTTGAGGTAAATGGAGCAGTTGGACACCGATCGAGATAAGGGAGAGGCGCCGGTTGCGGCGGAGCCGAGGAGCTTGGACGTCGTTTATAACGAGGTGAAGGAGCGGCTGGAGGTGCAGATGCGCCAGATAGAGGCACTGGACACCAAGACGGGACAGTTACTCTTCGTGGCCGGCATCACGCTGGGTATCGCCGCCGCGGCGCAGGCGGTGGCGATGGCTTCAGTGGATAACCAGTGGATCGCTCTGTTCTTCTCCCTGCCGGTGCTGTTCTATTTCGGCAGCATGTACTTCGCGTTTCGAGGGTGGGTGGTGCGGGAGTTCTTCCGCGACCCGGAGCCGAGGCCGTTGCGGGATCATTATCTGTTCGAGAGCCCCGAGTTCACCAAGCGCAGGCTGATAGCGCATTTCATCTCATCCTACGAGTGGAATCAGCGGAACATCAAGAAGAAGGTGCGGCATACGCGCATCGCGTCGTATCTGCTGCTGGGGGAGGTTCTGGCCTCGGTGGTGGTGCTGGTGGCGCGGGTGTGGTTCTAGTTAGATAATAAGGGGTGACTACCATGGACGATAAGGGAAAGACATCCGATAACGGCAACGAAAAGCCCTCTGTGATACCGCCTGAGGTATCTGCCAACCCTGACGTCGAAGACCCCAGGCTTTACAGCCCGATGCAGGAAGCCGACAGGCCGTCACCGGAACAGCGTACCGAGCAGGTCGCGGAGCCCGCCGCTGAAACTGAAGGGGATGAACCTATTGCAGACAAGGCCGAGTGATGCGTGATGCTGGAGAAGCTGGACGCGATTGAGCGGCGCTATGAGGAGCTGAACCGGCTGATGTCCCAGCCGGAGGTGGCCGCCGATTACGAGCAGGTGCAGGGGCTGGCCAAGGAGCAGGCGGGCATCGCCCCGATGGTATCGAAATACCGCCGGTACAAGAAGGTGGCTCTCTCTTTGGAACAGACTCAGGCGATGCAGGAGAAGGAGGCGGACGAGGAGATGGCGATGCTGGTGGCGGAGGAGGTGGCCAGTCTCGAGGAGCGCCTGGAGGGGCTGGCCCGGGATCTGGAGGAGGCGCTGGTGCCCCAGGATGCCTACGGGGATAAGGACGTCATCGTTGAGATACGGGCCGGGGCCGGCGGCGATGAGGCCGGCCTGTTCGCCGCCGATCTGTTCCGCATGTACACCCGCTACGCTGAATCCAGGGGCTGGCAGGTGGACGTTATCGATAAGAACGAGAGCGGCATCGGCGGGTTCAAGGAGATCATCTTCGAGGTCAAGGGCAAGGGCGTCTACAGCCGCCTCAAGTACGAGAGCGGGGTGCACCGGGTGCAGCGGGTACCGGTCACCGAGTCCAGCGGACGCATCCACACCTCTACCGCCACCGTGGCCGTACTCCCCGAGGCAGAGGACGTGGATGTGGATATCGACCCCGATGACCTGAGGATAGACATATTCTGCGCCGGGGGACACGGGGGGCAGAACGTGAACAAGCTGGCCACCGCGGTGCGCATCATCCACCTGCCCACCGGGGTCGTGGCCACCTGCCAGGACGAGCGCTCCCAGCTGCGTAACAAGAACCGGGCGATGGCGGTGTTGCGCGCCCGCATACTGGATATCGAGCAGCGCAAACACTCGGAGCAGATCGCCAGCGAGCGCCGCTCGCAGGTGGGCACCGGCGACCGCTCGGAGAAGGTGCGCACCTACAATTTCCCCCAGGGCAGGATAACCGACCACCGCATCGGCCTGAACATGCACAACATGGAGGGCTTCCTCGGCGGCGAGCTGGACCCGATGATAGATGCCCTCGCCGAAGAGGAGCACGCCCGGCTGCTGGGGAAGGCATGACCGTAAAACAGGCCCTCCGCCGTACCGCCATCACCCTCGAAGAACACGCTATCGATGACGCCTCGTTGGAGGCCGAGGTGCTGCTGATGCACGTGCTGGGCGTGGACCGCGCCGGCATGTATTTGCGGTTCGACGATGCCCTGTCGCTCGATGCAGAGCAGGCACTCGGTCGGCTAACGCAACGCCGCCTGGCGCACGAGCCGCTGGCCTATATCACCGGCAGCCGCGAGTTCTACGGCAACGATTTCTGCGTGGATCGTCACGTCCTCATCCCTCGGCCTGAGACGGAATCGCTGGTTGAGGCCGCCATCGAACGGGCGAACCGCCGTTTCCCCGCCGGTGCCCCCGTCATCGCCGATGTCGGCACCGGCAGCGGGGCCATCGCTATATCGCTGGCGCT
>Ga0180433_10005957_pt1:0-2500 | contig 16214 bp, 8 predicted proteins | sample SS_ome_8_FD_132980 | JGI IMG/M metagenome (GOLD analysis project Ga0180433, IMG submission 132980) | Hypersaline lake sediment archaeal communities from the Salton Sea, California, USA - SS_1_D_1 metaG | ecosystem: Environmental > Aquatic > Non-marine Saline and Alkaline > Hypersaline >... | reverse complement strand
CGGTGGAGGGCAACACGGTGCACAACTGCTCGGATGCCGGCGTTGCGCTGATGAGCTGGGCGGCCCCCAGCGTGGTGAACAACAGCGTGCTGAACAACACGGTGTACGGCTGCTACGACGATGAACCTTCGGAGATGGAGGATTTCTCCGCCGGCATCCTGCTATTCAGCGGGTTTTCCGGCAACGTGTCCGGCAATACCATAGAGGGCAACGAGGTGTACGACAGCTGGACCGGCATCTACGGGTGGAGTTTATACTGCGGCAACCTGTCGGACAACACCATAGCGGGCAACACGGTGCACCATACCATCTGGGGCATAGCGTTGAACGCATCGCGGTGCCTGGGAGGCTCACCGTTCACCGGCACCGGAATGGGAAGCCTGGCCGCTGAGGCCAGCGGCGACGAAGGCAGGCACCGCCTGCCAGCTATGGGGGGCATGGGCTTCCCCTCTGTAGCGCGCGGCGATGGCATCGACGGGTGGAGCGCGGCCGGAGATGAGGGCATCGTCGGAGAGGAGTTCGGCCGGCCCCCGTGGCTGCCGTTCGACATCGGCGTCTACGACAACGCCATCGCCGGCAACGAGGTGTACGATTACGCGGCTTTCGGCATCGGCCTGCTGGCAGTGGAGGACGGCCTGAGCTACGGGAACACGGTGGAGGGCAACACCGTCTATAATGCCAGCGAGGAATTCGAGTCCCCCAGCGGCATAGCGCTGGGGACTATGGGAGGCCTGATGACTAACACCACCGTGGCGCACAACACGGTGTACGATGGCTACCTGGGCATCGGGCTGATGAATCTGGGGCCCGGCGGCATCGGCTACAGCACCGTAGAGGGCAACAGGGTGTGGTGGCACGAGGTCTGCATCGGTCTGATCAACGAGGGAGGGGCGCTCATAACCGAGATAGACGTGCGGGACAACGTGCTGTACAACCGGAGCTTCGCCAACGCGTCCGGCGGGTGGCAGAGCGGGGACGGCATGGGGCTGATAGGGTGCGGGAACATCAGCGTCCACAACAACTCCATGGCCTACAGCTTTGATATGGGGCTGTGGATCGAGGACTCGTGGAACGTCAGCGTGACCTCCAACCGCATTTTCAACAACAGCGAGGGCATATACCTGGACTCTGTCGATGATGTCTGGATACTGCGCAACGACATACTGAATAACTCAGGTGGGCCCTTGACCGGAATATACATAGCAAACTCCAGTCCCAACTCGTGGGATATCGAGATCCACTGCAACAACATCGTGGGCAACGGCGACGGCGTTTACAACGCCGATGACTGGGACGCGGTGTGCGCCACATATAACTGGTGGGGCGACCCCGACGGGCCGGACGGAGACGGCCCCGGCGGCGGCGACGCGGTTTTCGATGCCGAGTATGCCCCGTGGCTCACCGCGCCGGTAACGACCGACTTATCGGGGCTGGCGCTGAACGCCACCGCGGTGCCTGCCGTGGTATCGGTGTACGACTGGGAGGACCTGTTCGGCGACATGGAGCAGAACATCTACACCCTGGGCCCGTCCTATACCGACATCATCGTGGAGGTGGACTGCAACCTGAGCGAGGGCATCTGCGGCCTGTGCGATGCCACAGTCAACCTCAGCTCCCTGCTGCTGCAGATACTGCCCGCCGGCTTCGAGGAGGACTACGTGTCTGGGTGGAGCGGAGAGGGGCAGGACATATGGGACGAGTGGATGGATGACCTCTCCGCGGTGGAGATGGACTTTGAAGACCACTCCAACGGGGTCACGCTCTGCTTCGTCGACTACGAGCTGTGGCTGGAATACCTGTTCTTCTGGGACGAGGAACACAGCATAGGGGACATCGCCCTTGAGATTTACTTCACTGAAGAATATCCTGACGGGTACGAGCGGCTGATGGCCCTCATCTTTGGGGAGCTGAGGCTGGGGCAGGTGCAGGTGCCGGTGGACCTGTGGCCCTGCGGCGGGGAGCCGGTCACGGTGTACGTGCCGCTCACCGTCGCGGACTTCCAGCTGCCGCTGGATGAGGGCTGGAACCTGCGCTCCGCTCCGCTCAAGCTGGACTCCGACTGGGACACCATCGGGGACGTGTACGCCATGGGCGACGGCCTGAACGGGCTGGAGGCGTTCATAACGTGGGACAGCGAGGCCGGCATGTGGGTGGAGCCGGGCCCGGCGGCGGCGCTGAACCCGTGGTACGCGTACTATATCAAGATGACGGAGCGGGACCAGATGGGATTCATAGTGGACCGCGCCGGCCCGCCGCCGTTGACGGACAAGCGCCAGCTGCACGTCGGGTGGAACCTGGTGGGGATGGTTCCCGATTTCACGTACGACAATGATAGCATGCCCGAGGCGCACCCCTTCACGGCGATGGACCCGTGGCAGGCGCTGATTACTGCAGGCAGCAACTGGTCTCAGGCGATCTGCACGCCGGACGACCTGTGGTACATGGAGAATTTCTCCTACCGGTGGACAGAGCTGGATAAGCCGTGGTACGAGAAGTATTT
>Ga0180433_10005954_pt1 | contig 16218 bp, 26 predicted proteins | sample SS_ome_8_FD_132980 | JGI IMG/M metagenome (GOLD analysis project Ga0180433, IMG submission 132980) | Hypersaline lake sediment archaeal communities from the Salton Sea, California, USA - SS_1_D_1 metaG | ecosystem: Environmental > Aquatic > Non-marine Saline and Alkaline > Hypersaline >... | reverse complement strand
TGTTCCTTGCTTCTCAAATGCATAAATCTTATAAATAAACATATCTCTCCAAACCACTATCACAGTCTTATCTGTTCCAAATCTCGCAACATCACAACTAATATATCTCTTTTCTCTTGGCTTTGGCTCATACCCCAAAAGAAATACCATATTAATATCATCATAATCAAATAATCTACTTGGATCATCGTCATAATTCCAATTCCCATACAAAAGTCTCTCCTTTGTTGTTTCGTCAAGCTTCTTCAAATTCTGCTCATAAAAATCACTAATAAAAGGATTATCTCCTACTAATGCTGGTACAAACTTCCTATACTCTGGCAATCTCCCTTCTTTCCAAGGTTGCCAATATTCTCTATAAGCAAAATTCTTTGTTGGATTACTTGCCATTAAAAGCTTCGGTATAATTCCAAATTCGTCCAACTTATATCTCAATCTACTCATCACTATATTCTTTGCCTTTTCTGTTATCTGGCTCACTTCATCAAGAAATGCTATTGAATATTCTGTACTTCCTAAACTATCAAACTCTGGGTCACTTGGATAATGAAATAAATCCTTCAAATAAACCTCGCTCCCATTATTCCATTTAATCACTGCCTCAATAGAATTATACTTAAAATCTTGGTCCTTCTTTAATCCCCACTCCCTACATATCTGAAAAAAGGTCAATAATGTTGATTCCTTCAAACTCTTTAATACTGCCCTCCCCATTAAACATCTTATTCCGGGATATCTCAAACACATATAAACAATCCAAGCACATCCCAAATAACTCTTTCCTCCTCCTGCTCCTCCTCCATAAAATAACTCTGTTGTTTGATGATCTAATAAATACTTAAATGCCTCGTTTTGCCTTTCACTTGGTTTCCACCTTATTTCCTGCATTTGGAGCCTCCATTATGAATTTAAAGCCCCCTTCCTTTGTAGAATGCTCTATCTCTGATTTCTCAACATATCCCCTTTTCTTAGCTTTACACTTTAAATAAAATATAATTGCTGTTGTGTTTCCTTCATTAATCTGTTTAAATAACGCGTTCTCTACAAAGTCTACTGTAAATTCTCCTATTTCTTCATATTCTCTTTTATACTCCTCATCCCCATCTAACCATTTATAATGGGTTCTCCTATCAATGCCCACCTGTTTAGCGGCCGTACTGATATTTCCTAGTTGGGATTTCAATGCTTCAATCATTAATTTCTTTTTTCCTCTCATTTTGTGACCTTTTGTGCCCTTTTTCCGGTTAAATTCTCCCATCTTTCTATTATCTTTTCAACATAATGAGGTTCAAATTCCATTGTATAACATATTCTATCTGTCTTTTCACACGCAATTAGTGTGCTTCCTGAACCAGCAAAAAAATCTACAACTGTGTCCTTTGGATCTGAATTATTCTCTATTGCCTTGACTATTTCTACTATATTTACTTCTTCTACTTTCATTTTAATTTAATATGAAAATTATGCTTTTGCTCTCTTAATCGCGCTTGCAGTATCTTCCATAACAACATATTTGTGTGGATATCCCTTGTACTTCATTACTTTCTTCCTTATCACAATTGTAAGTCCCGGATTTTTCTTTGTTAGATTGTCGTCAATTCTTTCTCCTTCTTCCAATATCTCAAAATTAGTTGCCTTCTTATACTTCTCCCAATCAATGTTCTTATATGCCTGAACCTTAATCTTCTGTATATCTTTTGGCCCTAATGACTTTCCTCCAACATATCCAACTCTTTCCAATTCTGCCATTTTCACAGCTTTATTATAATCCATTAAAACTGCTGATCCGGGATAAGGGATTTTCTTTTCATAAGGTATCTTTGGATTATTTGCTTCTGCTTCTTCTTTTGCAATCCTGTCCCTCACAAGTCTATCTGGTGTCCACTTCTTATGTGCTATGTCTTCAAAATCCTCTTCCTCTTGTGGTGTTTGCTGTCTGATTACTCTTGTATCTCCTTCCATTTTATACCTCCTTACAACAATGCCTTTATAATTACTTTAATTAATAATGTTAATCCTAAAACAACGGCTATTGTAAGTAACCAAAAAACAATTTCAGAAATTGCTTTATGAAGTTTCCTTCTTCTTATACTTTTCTTCAACCCCTTTTCAAATGCTTCTATTGCGCTCATACTCCTTTTTGTATTTCTACTCCCTCCTCTAATTGTTTTTTTGCTTCTTTAATTGCTGTCTCAGCCATCTTTATTGCAAATTGTGCTTCCTTGTCTGCTTTTTCATATTCCTCGAGAGTTTTCTTTCTCTTTATTGGTCTTGAATAATCATCCCATTTCCAAGTTGCTTCCTGGAATTCTTTTTGTTGCTTATTAAACTCTATTGCTTCTTTTGCTTCTTGTAAAATCTTTTCTTGACTCTTAATATTCTTCTCTGTTAGTTTTCTTTCTTTTTCATCAAGCTGTCTCTTCATTTTTTCTTGGGTCTCCTTCTTTTAAAAATTGTGGGTCTATCTCAGCTATTTGTTCATCCACTGCGTCCTGACAAAACTTATGTATTTGAAATTGTGGGTGCTTAGCCATAAAAAACTTCACTCTAATCGGAAAACTTATACTCTTCTGAAATATTGTTTCCATTGGGTCTTTTACTTCTTTCATTGTATCTCGTATGTTTTTGTTTTCCTCATTTTAATTAACCAATATAAAACCCCTATTGGAAAAAAGATAATCAACCAAAATATGCACCAAAACCACGAACCAGTTCTAGTTATTGTCTTTGTTTTCTTTACCATAGTTAATTATCCTAATTAATTAAGTAATAACTACATTATAAATGTTTCTATTGCCTCAAATGCCTTACGTGCTGATGCTTCCCAAGTATACTCTTCTGCTTTTGCTCTTGCCTTCTGTGATTTTGTCCCTAATTCGCCCACAAATGCCTCTCTCATCGCCTTTCTCAGCTCTTTTACCTTTGGTATTGCCCATTGCACTTCCTCGTACATTACCTCGTGTTGCACTTGTTTCAAATCATAATCCACTAACCATCCGTTTTCTTCTGTCACAAAGTCTGTTTGACCCCCGAAATTTGTGGCAATAACCGGCAATCCAACCGCCATAGCCTCTAAACAAGGAATATTAAATGCTTCTGCCCTTGTTGGACTTACAAAAACATCGCAATCTTGATAAAGTTTAGGCAATTGTTCATAAGGCACATTTTCTGTTATAACTCTGATCTTTGGAGAATTCTCATTAAATCCCAACATATTTGCCATTTTTGAAACATCTGGAGTTCCATATGCCGGATTTATCTTCAAAACCAATTCTACATTTTCCTCTTTCTTAAACTCCTCAATATATGCCTTAATTGCATATTGTATTCCTCCCCTATCTTCCAGATTCCTAAATCCCTTATTACATAAAAACTTAAATTGAGTGCCCACACTTTTCTCTTTTTTAGGTACCCACAAATCCTTGTCTATTCCGTGTGGTACCATAAAAATCTTTTTCTCTATGGTACCATAATCCTCTCCCATAGAATTCTTAATTGCTTGTTTTGTATGCTCACTGGCCACAAATATTATATGTATCCTTGGATTCAAACATTCTTCAATCCAACTCTTCGGTATTCTGTCTCCTTCCCAAACTAAAAATCCAATATTTGTTTTCGCATCTGTATGTTGTTTCCAAGTACTTGGTTGCGCAATTATTAAATTCGCTTCTGGAATTCCTTTTCTCTTAATCATCTGCAATACATCATCTTCTACTACTCTTTCAAATCCCCGTGGCAAATCTGTTGTAATCTTCACTTCTGTCAACTTATTTAACTCTCGAGCCAAATTCTTAGTATGAACTGCATATCCTTGCGTTCCCCATATTGTTCCTATAACATTAATCATCTTCTCAAATTTGTTTCCTTCATTCTCTCCAAATCGCTGATCTCTCTCTTTGGAAATAACTTATTTAATTCTGCTTGATTTTCTTGTATAAATTCGTCCAATACCTTCTTATTAAATTCAATCATCTGTTGGCTCTCTGCAAATCTCTCTCCCCCACTTGGAGTATTCAAATGCCAAGCAATTGCTCCCAAATCAACTCCAATCTTAAATCCCTTCATCTGTGCCCTAAAACTAAACAGGGTCTCTTCTCTAAATCCGTGCTTTGTTAATCTCGTAGGATAATATTTCACTTGTTTGTGCACTTCTTTCTTCATTAATGCTGAACTTCTAAAATGGTGTGCTGGTACTATTTTAGACTCTGTATAAAGTATCCCACAATCATCTCCATCAAAAAGGGTTTTCTCCCCATCCATAACAACCTCGTTTGCAATCTTAACCATATCAGAATTCCTTTTAAAAATTGGAACTAGCGGAGGAGTAACTCCACTAGCGATGTCATATCCTTCCCCTATAACTCTCAAAAGTCTCTCTATGAAATCTGGTTCCAATATTACGTCGTCATCAATTCTAAGGATATAATCATAATCTTCTATACTACTTAAACTTTTCTTTACTAATTCTTCTCTTGCTCTACTTACTCCGTGATTAAACTCTGCATTCTCAATAAATACTCTGTGATCCTCTTGCTTTAATCTTGCAAAAAGACAATTCAAAAAGTGGTATGTTGTCAATGGTGTCCCAGAATTGTCATTAAATAAAAATATATCCCATTCTTGGTTTGTCTGTGTTCTCAAACTTTGAAGTAAAAGTGCCAATTCCGTTGGTCTATCCCTATTTGCTATATTAATTGCTATTCTCATTTTGAAAATTTCCTCTTGATCCTTTCTATTTCTTTTTCTGAAAGAACCATCTCTTCGTTATCCATTTTCCCCTTCATCCCCGTATGATATAAATGGTGACATTCCTTACATAAGATTATCTGATTTGCCCAATAATATCTTTGACTTGCATACCTATAAAAATCCATAAACTCCTTTGCTTTTCTCATAATTAAATGGTGTACTTGAAGATCTTCTTTTTTTCCACATTTTTGGCATTTAAATTCTGCCACTACTAAACAAATTTCTTTATTTTTCCTTTGCAATGACCCAATTCTATCTTTATCTTTAAAATTAACTATTGATGCAATAATCTTCTTTGCAATAACTATTTCGCCTTTTAACTTTTCTTTATCTATTTCCATTTTATTTCCACATACTCATTGTTTTAATTCCTGCATTCTTTGCCATCTCTTCTAATGTATCTTTCCCCGGCAACATAAAAACAATCAAATCCATCTTACTAGTAATTGTATGTTCATAAACGTTTGCCCCTTTTGTTTTCAATAAATTAAAAAGTTTCACTCCTGCACTTTCTTCTCTAACTTCTGTTCCTTCCTTATAACTCATTCCAATAATTGAAATATTCATCCCCTTCACATCTCCTATTTCGTCTCTAATCCGCCTATACATCCTTTCTATTTGCCTTTCATTTATTTGGTCTGTCATACTTGCATAGTTCTTTATCTTTCCTGCAACTCTTGCAAATGCCCTATTGTCTCTTGGAAAACAAGGCCCCCCATATGGCGGTCCTGCCCTAAAATACTTACTTCCAATCCTTTTATCTGTTCCTATTGCTTCTGTGATCTTTTCTACTTCTGCTCCAATCTCCTCGGCAATCTCTCCCAAAACATTCGCAAAACTAATCTTCATAGTCACATAAGAATTCAATGCAATCTTAGCCAACTCTGCTGAAATCCTTTTCATTCTCTTTATCGGCGCCTTTGTTATATTTTCATAAATTCCTTGAATAATATCCCCTGCTTCTTCATTATCTTCTCCCAGTAATACAAAATCTGGATTAACTATTCCATCAACAACGTTTCCCAAAGCAATAAACTCCGGATTATACGTTATTGGCACATTAGTCAATTTCTGTAATCCTTCACACGTTCCGGGCATTACTGTACTAACTACATTAAAAACCTTACAATTTCCCATATACCTTCTTGCCCTAACCAATGCATCCCTAATATATTTGTCTGTAAATTCTCCGTTTGCTTTACTTGGTGTTGGTACAATACAAAAAATAACATCGCAATGTTTTAATGCTGAAAAATCCGTTGTTATCTCCAATCTTGCTGTTCTCAATAATTCCTTCAAATATGGCTCATTTGGTTCTCTTGGGTTTTCTATCTTATCTACCCCCACAACTTCAAATCCTTGCCCCAATACTGCTGCAAGTGGCATTCCTAATTTTCCTAATCCTATAACTCCGATCATTTCGGTTCCCATACTTCGTTATCCCCCCGATTCTTTGTTTTAACATATCCTAGTTCGGTCATTAATGTATGCACATTATTTTCTGAAATCACTATCGGCCTATCCTTCATAATTATCTCTCTTGCTCCAGATAAAACCTCTTCGTCTCTTCCTTCTGTGTCTGTCTTAATCAACCTTATCCTAAAATCCCTATCCTTAAATGCCTTATCTAACACCACTGTCCTTGGTCCCTTTTCATCCTCACTTATACTATTCATTCCAATAAGTATTTCGTTCTCATTAACCTTATAATGAAATTCCTCTCCTGCAACAGCCAAATTAATCGGGGTTATCCTTTTCCAATGGTTCCTCTTGACATTCTCCACTAACATTTCATAAGTTTTCTTTGTTGGTTCAAATGCAAAACATCTTCCCTTTTCCAACATCAAACTCATTGTTCCAATATTTGCCCCTATATCCAAAAATGCGTCATCATCTGTAAATGTTTCACATATTGCTCTTATCTCTTTATGTGTCTCTATATCTGCTATATCCTCATCCCTAAAACATCCGTGCATTTTCCTGGCTTCTGGGTGTAAGAGTATTGTTTCTCCTGCAACTTCCATTTCTTCTATTGGGTCTGGATAATATTTCTTTTTAAAATATCTCATAGCTTTTTTTGCCAAATCTGACTTATCATTAAAGTTCTCTGTCATCCTATGGTGGTCCACCCAAAATGGTGCAATATATATGTGCTTTCCTGCACTTCTTACTCTAAAAGTAAAAGAAACATCATCGGCCGGCCCGGGAGAAAAGTCTTCATCTAATACCTGAAATGAGAACTTTTCTTTGTCTACATTAGAAAGGTTATCAAACTCTTCCTTGTTTATTCTTTTTTTACCCCTTAAAGATTTAGAGAAATTATACATTTTTCGGTTTTCCACATTTAGTTAAGTTATGACAATTCTTACATAGAGTTACTCCATTGTTAATATCCCATAATTGTTTACATCTTTTAGAATCTTGCGCGGTCTTTATTATCCCCTCTTTTATAATTAGGTGTAATTCTTTAATATGGTGTGCTTCTAAATAAGTACCCCTGGCACCACAAGTCTGGCAAGTCCAATTATCTCTTTCAAAAACAGCACTTCTCCATTGTTTATATTCTGGCAGTTTTCTAACTAATTCTGTTCTTTTAACTATCCCCCCCTTCCAATTTAATTTATTTCCAATCATTTCCGGTCTTCTCTTTCCCTTATCCCAAGGTATATGTCCTTTCTCAAATCTCCATTTGTTGCCTTTCATCCGCCTAGAAGTAAAACTGCCCTTGTTTTTATATCCCTTCTTCCCCTTATTCCAGGCATTACTTGATCCTTTCATTATTCTCCCTTTTTTATCTCTTTTAATCATTTTTCCTCATAAAAACAAACCTCATTAATTGTCTGCCTTGGAATATACATACTCCAAGTTCCTATCCAATGAAAATCCTTAATATAACAATTCATAGTATCTATTCCCCCTGCCGCTATTGTGCTTACTAATCCGCAATTATCTAATTTTGCATATTCTGTCAATATTGTCAACCAATCTCTTCCATATAATTTTGGAATTATTACGTCATCCTGTGTCAGATATATATCCTCATCTTCTGTGTGACTTATCCCGAAATTAATTGCTTTTGTTATTCCCTCTCTTTCTGTATGATAACACATTATTTTTTCTGGATATTTCTCTACAAATTCGTCACATAATTGGTCTGTCCCATCATTACTCTTACTGCATACAATAATTAGTCTCCAATTTGGATATTCTGTATTTTGCACAATACTATTTAATGCTGCTCTCAAATGCTTTCCCGAGTTATAAACCGGCATTATTATCACTACTTTTCTCATATGTGCTTATAACTAAGGTTATCCTCCTTTATTGCCTTCTCATAAATCTGATTATGTGGTCGATATGTGCATCTTGGACATTCTCCAACTTTAATCTCTTTTGCTCTTCTCCAATGATCTTGGCTTCCCCAAATTCTTCTAACTTCCTCGACATCTTCCAATCCAACATATGTCAATCTTTCGTCCCCTCTTCTATCACAACATAAACCAAAATCATAATTTCCTCCCGCCGTAGATGGAGAAAATAATCCAGTCATAAATACTGCATAACAATCCCTAAAGGGATTATGTCTTTCAAAACTTCCATCAAACTTATGCGTTATTCCAAAAACCCTAAAATCATCTGTCTCCAAATCTCTTGCTCTTCCCAATTGTTCTCTGAAAACCCCTATTGTCCTTTCATCAAAATATGATTTTTGCTTTCCTACCTTATCCCAAGGAATTCCCGCCGGTCTTATGTGCATATTTCTACATCCAATATCTCTTGCTATTTTTGCTGCTTCATAAACTTCGTGAGCATTTCCTGGATGCAATAAAAACTTATAACTTATCCCTCTTGCTCTTCCTGGCTGTGCTAGTTCTGTGTCTGCCATTTCTGCACAATATCTCAACGCTTGAATATTCTTTAAAACCTTTTCAAATCTATCTTTCTTCTTCAGTCTTTCATATGTTCCTCTTGTTCCTGCATCAACACTAACTCCAACCCAAGTACATCTTGAAAGCCCTGGAATATGTCTATCAATATGTGTTCCGTTTGTAACAACTCCTGGTTCAACTCCATTTTCTACTAACTCCTTCATAAATATTCCTGCATATGGGTGCAATAATGGTTCTCCTCCCCCTGCAATACAAACCCCATCTACACCCCATTCTCCCTTTTTCCAATTTCCTAAAAATCTAGCAATATTATCCAATGTCTTATAATTCAACATCCCTCTGTTCTTTTCCATTATGTTTTCTGCATTACACCAAACACAATCCAAATCACACCCGTTTACTGGATCCACTGTAACCAGTGCTGGAGGAGGCAATTCATCTCCTTCCTTTATCTGACTCCATCTATAAAGTTGTGCATATAACTTCTCTGAATTAAAGGGATTAAACCTATCACTCCACTCTGTCATTTTTTCTCTCCTATCAATAAATGATTTATTTTTTTCCTTTGCTTCCCTGTCTTTTCTGATAACCTATGTATTACATTATGACAAGAATAGCATAATATCATCAAATTATCCATAGTATTATTTTTCCTATTGCCATCTCTATGGTGCGCCAATAATTTTGTCTTTTTAAGTTCTCCACATATCTCGCATTTGTTGGGTTTAATTCCGAAAATAGCCTTCCGATATACCCACCTACCATCTATATATCTCGGATTATTTTCTCCTTGTGTATTAGCTTTTTTTATCGCATTTATTGCTTTTTTTATATTTTCTGGATAATTCGCCCTACATTGCTTTGAACAAAATTTCTTATTAAGGGCTTGCCATTTTTGACAATATATCTCCTTTCCGCAAGTTAAACACCTTTTCCATATTCCTGTTTTGGGTTTTTTTACATTCATAATATTTTTATTAGTCATTGCTGCACATTTTTTTGAACAGTATTTTCTACATTGGCTTTTGAAGGAATAGAATTCTTTCCCACATTTCTTACATTCTCTCCGATTATTATTTGTTCGTGGAATAACCAATTTTCTGGCGTTTTCTTTATTTTGAAATATTTTGATAATTTTTCTATCCACCATCTTTTCTCTTTAAATATTCTATGTGTGCTATCTTTATAAAGGTTGCTGTCTCCCAAAAAAGGTATTGAAAAAATATACTTTTCTCCAACCCCGCTTATTAATTTTAACGCGAATTCCAATTGTTCTTCTTCCAAATGCTCCAATACATCCAAAACTAATACTAAATCAAAACTATTAGGCAATACTATTCCCTTTGTTAAATCTCCATTATATATATCTAATTTAAATGGATTTTTTCTTACTGCATATTCGCTCTTTTCTATTCCCTTATATTGACATCCAATATTTGCAAATGGTACTCCATATGGTCCGAATCCACATCCTAAATCAAGCACACTTTTTGGTTTAAATTTATTATACCATTGTCCTGCCATTAAAAAGTGTCTTATCTCTAATCCCCTATTTTGAAAATAAAACTCGTCTTTATCGATTCCAAATTCCTTTAAAATAATCTCTGGAATATCAATCAAATTTATTTCTGTTTTGGGATACTGCCCAAATAAATGTGCCCTATACCATTGTCCTAAAAACTCTGGAGTATGCATATTGCTCTTTTTTAAGTGATTTAAATATCTCTTTTTAATTTCCCACATATTTGGAACATAGGCCAGATGCCATATTGTTGTTCCCTTATATCTATACTGCTTGTTCATATCCTTTGGAATTAACACCGGGTGTTCTACTTCTGGATATTCCCTTGCCTCACTGATCTTAAATAATCTATTGGGTGCATAGTGTTCTGGTACTGTTGTATCTTCGTGACCTAAGTCTCCAATAAAGTGCCTCATCTTAACTGAATATAAACCTTCTTGCGCCTCTTGTATGAACTCTTTAATCTTTACTAAATCTTCAACTACCTCGTCTGCATCACAAAAAATACACCACCCCCCATTATATTTCCTTTTTATATAGTCTAAAAATTTATTCCTTTGTTTACCATTCATTCCGAAATCATTTTGATTATATTCATTAACAATTGTTTCACATCCTTTTGATTCTGCATATTCTACAGAATTGTCTTTACTACCCCCGTCTATATAAACAATCTTATCTGCATCTTTTAAACTTTCTAAACACATAGGCAAAAATTTAATACAATCTTGTCCCATAACCCCAGCAATTAACATTTATGCACCTCTTTATGGCACTTCAAACAAAGAGTTATTCCATTGTTTAATTGAAATCTCAATTCAGGATATTTCGCAAATGGTCTAATATGGTGGGCATTTATACTGCATCCCTTATTTCCGCACATTTGGCAAGTATACTTGTCTCTTTTAAATATATCTAATCTCCACATTTTATAATTTAATGATTGCATTATCCTATGTCTTTCTGATGTTTTGCCTTCGTCTCTGGATTTAATAATCCCTAATTTGTATAATTCTTTCAGTGTTTTACTTTGTTTTAATTTATCTTCCCTGCTTCTACTTTTTCCCTTCCAATATGGTTTTCTTTCCTCAGATTTATATAACTTCTTTAGTGTTTGTGATATTTTTTTCTTTCTTTCCTCATTGGTTTCTTTTGATATTTGTTTATTCAGGGATATTCCCTTATTCCAGGGTTTCTGTCCCTTGTGTGCTTCAGACATATGTCTACGATAATCTGGATTTTTCCATAAATATTTTGTTTTCATCCCTAAATTCTCTTTTTTCATATTGTTTTATAGCCGATGAATTTTAAATACTTTTTTCTCTGCCCCATAATACAGACTACTATTTTTTCCATACTTTTCTTCTCTCCCTTATCATTTTAACTAAATCTTTCCAAGCCCTTGGATTATATGTTTCTAGTCCCAAATAAAATATAAAAGGGTTTTGGTGTGCTGACAACTCAAAACTAAATCTGTGATGCTTCGGACATAATGCCAATCCATTCCTTACATCATATCTAAATTCCTTTATCTGTCTTGGTATAATATGATGCGCATTTACATATTTTGTTTCTCCGCAAATCATACAACAATTATTGAATTTTTCTTTTACTTTCTTTGCCCATTCGTTATCTTCTTTTGTGCTTTTCTTTCTTCTTTTTCTTTTCTTGCTTGCTTTTGCGATTAAATCATCTTCTACAAATCTTCTTTTCATTTCCATTTCATCATCCCATAATCAACCATATTTTTAATTGCCCTTGCAGAAAGGCCATTTGTTTCACATACTGGAAGGTGCCCTTCTTCATTTGCCTGCCAATAATGCCCATATTCCCTACTATTAATCTTTAATCCAAACTTTTCTGGATTATCATATAATTCTGTTCCTGGATATGGCACTAACGGATAAAAGTCTGCTTCTGTCATTCCTAAATTCCTCAGCCTAAATGAAAAATTCAGAGTGTCATTAGCTGTTGAATATGTTTCTCCTGGCAAACCCATAATAAAAAAACCTTTCACTTTCATTCCCGCATCCGCACAATATTTTACTGCATTCTCAATTTGTCCTAATGTTTGATTTTTTCCACATCTATCAAGTATCTCTTGGTTTCCTGACTCTACTCCCATACTTACCATTTCGCATCCTTCCTCAGCCAACCTTCTTGCAAGCCCCCCATCCATATAATTTGCTCTTGTAGTGCATCTAAACTTTAAATTTCTATCCTTCATCATTCTTCCTATTCTCACAGCCCTATCTTTCTTTAACGTAAATACATCATCTAAAACATAAACCGCCTTATATCCTTGGCTTGCTATTGTATCGAGATCTCTCCCAACATATTCGTCTGTATGAAATCTCACTCTGTGGTTCATATTTCCACAAAAGGTACAATGATTTGGACATCCCCTGCTTGTCAACATTGTGCTTGCCCATTTTCCATTCATTCTTAAAAAATATTTCTTTGGGTTTAACTTGTCCCTAGCCGGAGGATTCAATGCCTCAATATCTGGTTTCGGTGGGCTTATTATCCTTTTTGGTTGCCTATTTGATTCCATCATTGGAAGAAATAGTTCCCCTTCTCCTTGGACAACCCTCTCTGCCCTACTTGTAAAATCTTCTGGTCTTACAGTTGCGTGATATCCTCCAACCACTGTAATAGCATCTGAATTCCTCCTTACCTTATCCAATAAATCTGATGCTCTCCTATAAATTGGTGTCGTCAATGCACTTATCGCCACTATGTCTGGCCCTGAGTATTTTAACATCCCATCAAACTCTAATTCTGAAATATGATTTAAGTCTATAACCTTACAAGATTCCAACTGGGCTGCTATACTAAGCAAACCCAGTGGCATCCTATCTCCAGCATTTGCGAGTATTCCTCTTTCGTCCGGGTTTACTAACCAGACTTGCACAGGTTCAAAAATGTTTCTTCCCATTTTTTATTAACAATATCTTGGTCATATTCTTCTTCAACGGCTTTTCTTCCGTTCTTTCCCATTTCTTCTCTTAATTCTGGCCTATTATAAAGGTCAATAATCTTTTCTGCTGCGTCCTTAATATCACAAAATCCTCTTTCTACTTCCCAGGTCCCACTTAATGTCCCATTCATTACCTCTTCATCATATTCGTTTTGCTTCATACCAAACATATTAATATTCTCTGTTCCTGCAAGTTTTGCTCCAAACCCGGCCTTATGGTCCACAATAATCTCCTGCGTTGTTGTATATAATGTTGCAACTACTGGAACTTCTGCACTCATCGCTTCTACAAATGGAATTCCCCATCCCTCTCCGCTTGTGGCCAAAAAGAACACATCCATCAAATTATAAACTTCATTCATCTGTGTCCAATCAAAACTATTCATAGCATTCATTCCTGAAAAAACCACCCTGTTCTCCAATCCCAATCTTCTTATTAAACTTGACATACTAAATGGTGCTGCTGGATCGTTTGGATCTGTGTGCAAAAATAAAACAGCATTAGGAATCTTCTTAGCCACTTCTTTAAATGTCTTAATCAATCTGTCTGGGAATTTTCTTGGCTGATTTCTAAAAACACTTCCCACTATAAACTTTCCCTGCAACCCGTATTTCTGTTTAAGCTTATGTCTCTCTATGTCAGACATTTTAAAAAATCTTTTCTTCTCTGTTCCCAATGGGATATAAGGTGTTTCCAACCCATAATAATCTTTAACTTGTTGTTGCGCAAACTTAGAATAAGCCACTGCCAAATCCATCTTCTTTAAAATTAAATCACAACCTATCGGCATTCCTCCTCCTCCATCGCTTGGGTACCAAAATATTGTCTTTGCTGGCGCAGTATCAATATTCAAAAACCACCCATTTCTTGGATTTTTTGGATCTCCGTGCAACATAAATGTATCCAACACTACCAAAAAAATATCTGAATTTGTTTTCTTCAAATGTGAACTTAACATATCCCCAAAATATTGATGTTGAATTCTTCCATAAACCTTGGCTTTAACTTCTGTTCCATCATCTAACCTCGCATACTCTATTGTTTTCCCCATATGTCCATTCGCCAACCAATGAACTTCGTGCCCCTTGTCTGTCAAATAATTAACTAACTTCTTACATTGATCTGAATACCCTGTTGTTATAAATGGGCTATCACTTAAAATTGTTATTACCAAGTTTTGTTTCATTTGGTTCCTCCACTAAAGATTTTATATAATATAATAAATGATCTTTGCAACAGAAATGTTTATCTTCCCTTTGTATTATTCTCGCACCCTCTTTTTTAAAATTAAAATCATAAAGATAAACCCATCCCCCCTTATATTGAAACCCTTCTCCATCATCAATAGTTATTTCCTTCCCACAAGAATCGCATCCAAAGCATTGTTTCTTCATACTCTTATGGTTTGCCAATCAAACTCTTCTACCTCTTTTTTAGTTGGAATATTGCTCGCTCCAGATGTCAATAAAATCATATTCCCCGATATAGAAATTTCAAAATTTGTTTTTTCCCCAAAAATTGTAACGGCCTCGGAAGGTATGGTGATTCCGTAAACGACCTTAGAATTGGACACCACCAGCTTCCTGAGTTTGTATTGTCTCATAAAATAGTATATACTTTAGACCTTATAAATATTTCTATTAATTAAATTAACTACTTAATTAGAAAATAATGGATATTTTTTTCAATGCCTTCTTAATCTCTCTCTTTAAATTCACTAATCCATCCAATTGCTCTTGGATTTTCTTGTTTCGTGGACGGAAAATGCTCTTTATTTTTCCTTCTTCCTTTAACATTTTCAAAATATCTACAATCTTCTTATGCTCTTTTTTTAACTTTTCCTTTGCAATCTCAGAATTATCTTTACTAATCTCCACCGCAAAATACTCCGGCTTTCCTTCTTTTAAAATTCCTATTCTAATTTCCATCGTACCTCCTTGTTGGGCTTTCGGCCCTATATTTTCTATAATGCTTACACCCCTTTCTTTCACATCTCCTCCATTGTATTGCTATTCCTGGATGTCTTTTATATTCACATATTGGAATATACGTCCCAAATTCATCCTCTAATAATTTAATTGGTCTTGTTTTGTGTTTCATTTAAATATCTCCTTTGCTGTTTTATCAATAGACTCTCTAACACAAGCCGGACAAGTGCATAAATCTTCTTTTAAGGATATTAACATCTCTTCTTTCAACTTCTCAATAAACTTATTTACTTTTTTTCTTTCTATCATATCATCACTCTCTAAATCTTCGTTAAATATGTCTAATATTTCTGATGCTCCTTTACTTATTTCTGTATCGCCAACGCACTTCTTGAAGGGTTTCTCTTTCTCCTGAATATTAAGTTGTTTTTTTAAGTCATATAAAACCATTAATCTTCCTTGTGCCATACTAAATGATAATCCCACACCAGTGTCTTTTAACATATTTACATTCTCTTTTTCTTTTATAATTTGTTCATTAATCTTTTTTTCAACTTCTTTTAAACAGTCATTGTAACCTTCAAGTTTTGCTTTTTCCATTTGTTCTTTATTCATTCCCTTTCCTCTAATTTGTTTAATTTAGTTTTCATTTTCCATTAATCTCCTTTTTCTTTGCAGAGTTTATTTATTATATCTAATGATAATTCTACTCCAAATTCCCCTAAAGAATAAGAACCATATTTAGCATCTTCATTTATCATCCTTTTTTTCAACTCATCAATAAACTCTTTGTTTGCGTATTTAACATCAATAAAATACTTTTTAATCAAGGTTATAACATCTAAAGCAGGCACAACCATATAACTTTTATTCCATTCTTCTGCTGGTTTAGACATATTCCATATATTTTCTTCAAGTTCTTTTATTCGTTCACTTATTGTTTCCATTTTTATAGCGTTGGGAGGCAAAAAGCCAAATTGAGTTTAATATTAGGGTTTGGAGAAGTTAAAATCTTTGATTTTAATTTGGGCGAACAAGGTTTACCTGAGTGAGCCTCTAAACCCATATTAAACGAGGGCGTAGCCCCTTGAGTTTCAATCAATCCCGATAAATCAGAAAAGATTATATCTCCTGAATATTTAGCTTGT
>Ga0180433_10005953_pt1 | contig 16218 bp, 9 predicted proteins | sample SS_ome_8_FD_132980 | JGI IMG/M metagenome (GOLD analysis project Ga0180433, IMG submission 132980) | Hypersaline lake sediment archaeal communities from the Salton Sea, California, USA - SS_1_D_1 metaG | ecosystem: Environmental > Aquatic > Non-marine Saline and Alkaline > Hypersaline > Sediment... | reverse complement strand
TCGTCCGTCCCTTCCGGCGTTGACATAGATGCCTTGCGAGGGGTCGAACAGATTGGCCAAGTCTGTCACGAGCGAGATGGAAGGAATAGACAACAACGCATCGTCAATCAAGTCCCTGTAGCGAGGGTCATTAACCACATCCGGATCGATGCCGTAATTCATGACCTGGCCATTGACGCTTCCGCTGGGCCAGTCCGGACCCGGCGGCTGACCGTGAGGAGATTGCTGAATCACATCGTCGACAAAGATATAGGTGTGGGTCTGAATCGTGGAATTCTGCCATCCATACTTGGTCGCTATGGCCCTGACGCAGCTCGTCTCTGTAATAGAAATAGGTCCGGTGTAAATCCTGCCGGTCGGAAAGCGCCCGCCGGTCTCGTAGGGCTCGGTACCGTCGAGGGTGTAGTATATGCGGGCATCCGGCGTTTCACAGCTCATTTCCAGCTCGAACGGTTGGTCGCAAAAACCCCGTTTACGGCTGAACTTCGGCTCTTCGACGAACCCCTCATAGACGCCGATATTTTGGCCGCTGGGAGAGGGAAATGCCATGAGCCGCAAGGCCCCGCTGGCATCGGGGTAGTGGCCGTAGGAAATGTCGGAACGTTGTTCGCCGAAGCTCATGCTATCAATGAGGGTGCTGCCATCCCTATCGAACAGGGCTATATCTTCGCCGTCGCTGCTGAGCTGGAAATTTGCGTGCAGGCCGGAGTCTTCCGTGTCGTTGTCCGCCCATATCAACAGATATCCCTGTGCCGCGATGGTCGTGGCGGCGGGATCATCGTCAGGTATTTGCCACTTCATGGGCTCATCCAGGTCATCGGTGAGGTACATGCCGGCTACGTCGATGGGTACATTGCCGTAGTTGATGATCTCTATCCAGTCTTCGTACTGGCCCTGCGGGTCGCGGATATTCTCGGTGTTGGAGGCCAGGACTTCGTTGATGGCCAGAGGAACGCCGGTCCCATGCCAGCTTAGCCCCATCAACGCTACGTCCAGCAAATTGACCCTGTCATCTCCATTCAGGTCCGCGGGGCTTTCCGGCGGGGTCAGCCAATCCTCCGCCAACACCGCAAGGTCTTGGATATCGACTTTGCAGTCACCGTTCACGTCACCTAGCGGACAAGCTGCCCATAGAGGCGTAGCCAAGAGTGCCGCGGCGAACATCAAGAGAATGGTTGCTCTCATATAACGGTGTATGCTATTGCTTCGAAATTTCACGATACACTCGTTCTCGGGGGCGTGGACTTCAGTTCTGTCACCCACCTTGGTCAGCCTTTGGTTGAACTCGAATTCGTGTTACTTACGGAGCATCAAAGTAGTTGCCCTGCAACATCTTACGTATTCTATCACACATAGTGCTCTCAAATCAAACCTTTTTGGTAGTCTTAGCCAAAATCAAGAGTTCCCGCCGTCAAATTCCGGATACGGTCGGAAGTCCTTGCAAGTCTTGTATTGCAGGAATATTATGCGCACTGGACCGGGGCTGCCATGTGTTTGACACGCTCCAGAAGACTCGCTAAAGCCACGGATGGAAAGGAGCAGCGATGCGTTCTGAATTCAACCCCATCATTACGCCGGCAGACGTCAAGCCCTCAAGAGAGGGATTTGAAGTTATCGGCGTATTCAACGCCGGTGTTGCGCGTTTTGAAAAGGAGGTCATCCTTCTTCTTCGCGTTGCTGAAAGGCCGGCAAATCCACGGTCAGATGTTGTGTTGGCCGCTGTCTACGACGTCGGCGCCGGCGGTCTTGTGACGAAGGAATTCTCAAAGGATGATCCGAAGAATGACTTTTCTGACCCGCGGCTAATCATCGTACCGGATGGGACGTATCTGACATCAATCTCTCATTTGAGAGTTGCACGCAGTACCGATGGCGTCACGTTTGAGATTCAAGACTCGCCTGCTCTTTTTCCGGCAAGCGAGTATGAGGCCTTTGGTGTGGAAGACCCCAGAATAAGCCCTATTGATGGTGTGTACTACATATCTTACGTTGCGGTGTCTTCTGTCGGCGTGACAACCTGTTTGGCGTCCACAGACGACTTCATCCATTTTCAGCGTTACGGCGTAATCTTTTGTCCCGAGAATAAAGATGTGACACTTTGGCCGGAGAAGATCAGCGGCAGGTACTATGCACTGCACAGGCCCAGTTCACCTCTGGTCAGGAGAAATGAGATGTGGATCGCAGAATCGCCGGATCTTATCTGCTGGGGCAACCATCAGCATCTCGTGGGCCCTCGCCCAGAGTCCTGGGATGAGGCCAAGATTGGGCCAAGCGCTGTGCCGTTTAGAATCGAGCAAGGCTGGCTGGAGGTCTATCACGGAGCGGACCGAGACAATCGCTATTGCCTGGGTGCACTTGTCTTGGATAGTCACGAGCCGTGGAAGGTTATCGCTAGATCCGAGAGGCCTATTTTCGAGCCAGAGACAGATTACGAGTGTGCCGGATTCTTCGGCAACGTGGTTTTCAGTTGCGGCCTGCTCTACGAAGGCGACATGCTCAAGATGTATTACGGTGCAGCCGACACCACAATCTGCTACGCGGAGCTATCCCTGAGACAAGTCTTGGAGAGTATGAGCCTGTAAGATCGCCGGTATTTTTGCCAGGCCGTCGGCCGTCAAGCAGAGTCTCGCATTAGACCCTGACTCACCCGGCAAGGTGCGGGCTGCGCCCGTCTGACGGCGGGAACTCACGAGGCGGGCCGGCAGAAACGTAGAATAGTGGCTTTTCGGCACACTTTTTCTCTTGCACATCCGGCCACCACGGTATACATTTCTGATAGCGGCTATATCCAGATTGTCGGAGCCAGAGGTGATGGTGCTTGGAAATTCGCTCTCTTGATAGCCAATAGGGACCAGCCGTTAACGAACGGCCAATAGGAGGCTCGGCGAATCAAAGGGGCACGTTTTAATAGTAGTCACAAAATACTGGCAATGTTTGAATATGCTAACATGAGTATAGAGTGATACTTTCGATACGCTGCCCTCGGCAGAAGCTCCTCATGCTCAGCGTTAGCTTATATGTTCGGTGGTGACATGCGGATTTGCATTATCTTGACGATCCTGTTGGCTCTAGTAGGTTGCTCACGGCAAGCTCCGACCGAGCATCACATCCTTCGTGCTGGTTTCTCCGGCGTCTACAAAATCGAAAAGGCAAGTGGCAATAGTGGCGGATACAAGATTGAAGGAAATCGCTATGTCCTCACAATCCCGCAAAGCGGGGTACTGCGTGTTGCATCCGATTTCTTTGAGACTCATTGCTTGCAATGCAATGGCCCATTAAGCGTTACGTTTGAGGACGGTCGGGAGATTCCGCTCTTCTCACCCGTCAAGCGTCCGCCAAGTTCCGCGCCAAGCGGCCCTTTGTGGCTCGGTCTTTTCAGGTCTCGCAGTGCTGTCTGGTGCGCAGTGGGTACGCACGATCAACTGAGTAGATTCCTAGAACAAGTTCGAGGAGAAATGTACCAAAATCTGGAACGATACTTGCCTCCAAATATGCCATTTCAGACCCAAGCAGAGACATCTACGGAGGCAGCGAGTAGTTGATGACAATCGCTAACACCTGAATAGCGGGAACCCCGTACCTCGGTCCCCCATTCAGTGTGTTCGGCGAAAGCGAAGGTGTTATGAGTAGAGGTGTGGCGATTGTTTTGTGTGTCGCGGTGGTCTGGGCTGCCGGACTGAGCGACACAACCGAAGCGGGACTGAAGCCACAAAAAAGGCGCCAAACGGAAATCAGCGGCGACACACGGCCGGCAATACCCCAGATCGTCGGCGACTATGTGCTCATCTACAAACCGCAGCAGGATTCTGGCGATCAAGCAAAAGACGCCATCGGGTTCGAGGTGTTCGCAGGTTTCAACAGGATCGAGAAGGGCAACCCGATCTTTGCTCTCGAGCCGCCGCTGTGGGCGGCCGCGACCCACGCCATCGTGGTGGACGAGACGGTACACTACATCTGGTGCAAACGCGAGCGCGGCAGGTGCTGGCTGATGATGCACGCTACGGCGCCCGTCGAAGACGTGACCGACATCACGCAGGACGCCCGCAACCCCATCCTCGTGCCCTCGGAGAAAGGCTTCGACGACGAGGCCGTCGAGTATCCGTTTCCTTTTCTGAATCCCGCGGACAGCAAGTTCTACATGTACTATCGGGGCAAGGGAAAGGGGACGGCCGAGCAGACCGGCCTGCTTGTCAGTGACGGTGACCTGGGCAAGTGGACACGCGTCCAGACGACACCCGTGATTGCCGCCGATACCGAGCATGAGCGAGACGGCTCGACCCATCCCTCGGTCGCTGTCGTGGGCGAGACGATTGATATAATCTACACGGGCAAGGCTACGCGGTCGTATGAGGACGGACTGACCATGTGTCACGCGACCGCGCAGACCCGCGACCCGGCATCGGTCACAAAGGATCCGGCCAATCCCGTCTTCAAAGGCAGCGGGAAGGCATGGGACAGCCGGGCCGTTCGCGAGGCGGAGTTGTTCAAGGGGCCGCAGTACTTCCATATCCTGTACGGCGGCTACGACGGCAACGTCTGGCGGATCGGGCACGTCCGCACGCGTGACTTCCGCACATTTGAACCGAATCCCCACAATCCCGTATTCACGCCGTCGGCCAGCCGCGACGCGTGGGACTGCGACGGCGTGCTGACACCCCAAGTCATCGAGATCGGCGAGACCTACTACATGGTCTATGCAGGTAAGAAAGGCAAGGAATGGCAGACTGGTTTGGCCAAAACTCGGAAGCCCTAGAACCTTTGCCGGTTGCGGCTGAAGAAGTTGAAGTTATTCAGGAGCTGCTGAGGAGGTTCAATGAGTACGGTTATTCTTGGCTGAGTTGTGCTTGCTAATGATAGGTTTTGCTAAGCTATCTCGAAAAGGTTCTTAGACAATAATAGTGTCATTGCGAACGAAGTGAAGCAATCTCATCTCTGTAGGGTATTGAGATTGCCACGGCCTTTCAGGCCTCGCAATGACGATCGCACCAGTAAGCCAATCAATGAATGTCCAAAAACTTTCTGATGGTAGCCTAGAGAACAGTTCGGGCAACATTACATTGACAGCGTGAGCAGATGAGGGCCCATCGTACCGACTGTGTCAGCAGAAAACACATGCGTTCCACGCACAACAGATAGAATACTTTCGTGCTATATTGCCAACACCCTCGCTTCACTTGCATTTCTTAGTTTGGAAGAGACAAGGTTCCCATAGCGATGCAGCCAAAGTATATGGCGGTGCTTTCGCGGCGGTGGCAGGCGACTGGGGCTTCGTTAGCTGCTCGGTTCGCACTTGACCTTGAAGGTCTGAGAAATCTCTGGAAATCAACAAAAAAGTAAGAAACGGTAACAATGTGGTAATAATGGCCTTGCATAATTGCCGGTGCTGTAAGAACTGTTTTCAGTTACAATGTTTTTGAAAGGCGCAATTATGGAAAGGTGCAAAATCATCTCGCTTGTGTGTTTGTTAGCTGTGGGTCTATTGTGTTCGACGGCCTTATCCAAGCCGGCCAGCGTGCTCCTGCGTGAGGCACTGTATGCCGAGCAGGTGGAGGGCGACCTCGATGCTGCAATAAAGATCTATGAGCAGATTATCAAGGATAGCTCCGCTCAAAGGTCCCACGTAGCGCAAGCGGTCTATCGGCAGGGGCTGTGCTATTACAAGAAACAGGATGAGACACGGGCGCGGGCGGCCTTTGAGAGGCTGACATCCGAGTACAGCGACCAGACCAATCTCATTGAGAAGGTCCAGCCCCTGTTGGAGGAGTTGAGTAATCCAGATCCCGCGCTTCTGATGCCGCCCGACACCCTAGTTTATGTGGAATTCGGCAGTCCCGGCAAGCAGGTCGAGACGATTCTGAAAATGCTGCAGGGCACTCCTTTCGAGAATCCGCTCGCCGCTGTTGGTGGCCAGAGACAGCAAAGCCAGCAAAAGGCGGGCCAGAGGTCACCTGGCGATATCGTGGCCGCTCTCTTGAATCCGAGCATGATGGCGGAATTCAAAAAGATCAAGGGCATGGCCATTGGTGTTACCGGTATCGCTCAGAATAACCCGCCTTGCGTCGTCGTGATGTATCCGGGTAAGAGCGATGCATTGCGTGGTATAGTCCTGGGGCTACTGGGTGTAGTGGCGCAGCCTGGCGAGCCCATCGAGGGCATGGAGACGTTACGCATCGAAAATATGGCGGGCGTGGCCCATGATGACAGAGTTATCATCATTGCCCAGCCCTTAGACCAGTTGGCCTGGTGCGTCAAGCAATACAAAGGCGTCACTAACGAGCCGACGTTCGCCTCGGACAATCGGTATTTTGCGAAGGTGAGTCGGCAAGCTCGCCAGGAAAACGCGCTGACGATATGGGCGAATGTTGACGAAGTATATGCAGGCCTCATCACACAATTTCCGCAGGGCGAGCTGCCCAGGGAAATACGTTTGGCTGACGCTCTCGCTGATTTTGAAAACATCGACGATATGGTTGCCTTCTTGTCGATAGAAGAAGATGGAATTACTCTGGAAGAGAACATCGCTTTCAAGGACGGCCACACTTGCCTGGCATACGATCTGATCCGCACTCCGAATCTCACCAGAGATGGTTTCCAGGGTGTTCCCGCCGATGCGACAGCGCTTATCAGTGTGGCTCTGGCCGAGCCCGACGGACCCGGTGTTACGATGGCACAGAAGACAGTCAGAAGGCTAACAGGTCTGGACATTGGCCGGGAGATCTTCGCGAACATGGAGCAGATAACAATCTTTGCCACGCCCCCTGCTGCCGGCGCGGACACATCGGGTCCGCCCAGCCGAATGGCTTCGTGTCTTGGGTTAGCAATGACCAGCCACAATCCGCAACAGACGCATCAGCTTCTTGGTCAGTTGCTGCGGGTGGCTGACGTTATGGCAGTCTCGGCGGGTCTCGCGGATGCTTCGCCAACTGCTTCGATCCGTGAACAGGCTGGCTCCGCAGTGCAAAAATACGTGCTGGCGTTGGGTAAGCATAAACAGATGCCCTGCTACGTGGGACAGAGCGGTAAGACCACCGTACTGGCGTTCACTGGCGATGTTCTCGAACGTTCCTTGGAAGCCATAAAGAACGGCGAGTCTGCTCTACAAGCCGGGCCGCTACAGAGACCTCTGAGCCAAATGGCTCCGAACACCAGCAAGGCCGTCGTGGTCAATGTCGGCGGAGCAATACGATTGTTTGACACATACATACAAATGGCTCACGATAATCCGCATAACCCGGTGCACAAAACCCTTGCCCAGTTGGCGCAAGCCTGCGAGCGAACTTCCGTGCAAGTGCGAACGGGTGAGAGCGTCAATGAATTCAGCTTGCACGCCGGCATCGACAATCTGCCGCCGCTGGACGGTGTTTTTCCGATGCTGATACAGCTTTCCGAAATCGACTTCGCGGCAAAAGCCAAAGCTACAGAGCCGCAGCCAAGCTCCGGAGCTATGGTTGGCTTGAAAGAGGATATGACGCTGCAATGGAAGCCGGGAGTGCAGGCGGTGTCACACAAGGTCTATCTCGCAACCAGACCAAACGAGTTATCGCTTCTGGCGGAAGTCTCACGACCGGACGAGCTCAAGTTGCCGTCACTGAGTGAGGGTACTTCGTACTACTGGCGCATCGACGAGGTCTGGTCGGACGGTACTGTAATAACGGGAGATGTGTGGAACTTCACAGTCGGTAAGCAAGTGGCTTGGTGGAGACTTGACGAGCAAGACGGGACAGCAGCCACGGATTCTGCCGGCGACAACGACGGCAAGCTTGTCGGTGATCCGGCGTGGCGGCCGACGGACGGTAAAGTGGGCGGCGCACTTGAATTCGACGGTGACGGCGATTACGTGGAGATCGCTGATGGCTCTGATTTCGATATCACGCAGCAGATTACCGTCGCGGCGTGGACAAAAGTCAATGCGTTCGACAAAAGCTGGCAGGCCATCGTGACGAAAGGCGATAATTCGTGGAGGCTTCAAAGGGATCAGGAAACAGACGGGCTGGAGTTCGCCTGCAGCGGCGCGACCGTGCCTCACAGTCGATGGGGTGACGTTCATGGAACGGTGAATGTCAACGATGGACAGTGGCGCCATACGGTGGGTGTCTACGACGGCGACAAGCTCTATTTGTATGTTGACGGCGCATTAGATGCCTCCGTTGCTGCTACCGGCAAGATTAATCTGAATGACTATCCTGTGTTGATAGGTGAGAACGCCCAAATGCCCGGGCGTTTCTGGAACGGCCTGATTGACGATGTGCGGATATACAATTATGCTCTGTCCCAGGATGAGATTAGCGCGCTTTGCCAATTCAACGCTTCCAATCCGCAGCCGCCTGACGAGGGCGCAGTGAGGCCATCAGCCGAATTGAAATTGAGCTGGCGACCAGGAGCCGGTGCCGTGTCGCACAAAGTCTACTTTGGCACCAGCAGCCACGAATTGTCACTTCTGGCAACGGTGGAAGCCCCCAGCTTTGACCAACTGCCGCCGCCGCAAAGGAACACTGAGTATTACTGGCGTGTCGATGAAGTCCAGCAGAATGGTCCTGTTATAGCTGGGCCCGTCTGGACTTTCAATACCGGCAAGCTAATACGTTGGTGGAAGCTTGACGGGAACCCCAACGACAGTTGCCCCAGTGGCAAGGATGGCACCGTCCAAGGCGACCCGCAATGGGTTAACGGTCGAATAGGCGGTGCATTGCGGCTGGACGGCACAGACGATTATGTAGAGACTGGAGACACGACCAACTTGCCGGTCTGGACTATAGCCGTCTGGGTAAATAGTCCCGCCGCACCTGTGTCAGCAGGACCGAGTGGGCCAGTCCATCGGGATAGTAATTATCAGATTAACTGGGACCACCAAGACGGTAATTTCCGTGGAGCAGCGGGCGTGGAGGTTCGAGGGACCTGGTATGCTGCGAGTTTCGGCAACTTACAGGCCGATACGTGGTATCACCTTGCTGCGACTTATGATGGAGAGAATCTCAAGGCGTACAAAGACGGCGTCTTGGTCACCGATAATCCCGATCCCTCAGGCAACCCAGAAGCTGAGGCCGAGACTCTGAAACTCGGAAGGCATGCAGCGTGGACGGCGCATTTCAACGGTACCATTGATGACGTTCGCATTTACAACTATGCTCTCACTAAGGAAGAGATCGCGGCTCTGACGAGGTAAGCAGTGCAAAGCAGACGGGCTATTAATGCCGGCTACGGCCGGATGCGGTGGGTGGTATTGCTGCTGGCAATCGCAGTGGTATTGCCCACGGTCTGTCTGCTTTGGTTTATGACCCAAGTAATAAGCAACGAGCGCCTCGCTGCCCGTCAAAAGCTGTTCAACGTGTATCAAGGGCAATTGGCCGGCATCGTCCGCAAGATCGACGCGAAATGGGCACAGCGTTGCGGCCTGCTCGACAATGAAGACACCACGGTCCATCCGTATGAGAAGCTTGCTTTGATCGCAGGTCGGGACGGCTGTGATGGGTTTATCGCCTATGATGCGACGGGCAAACGAACCTATCCACTACTGTCAACCGACACGAAGAGCCGCATTGAAGTATCCGAAATATTTCGTGATGCCTGGGAGCTCGAGTTCACGCAGCAAAGACTCGCAGAGGCGGCTGAACTCTACGGGCAAAGAGCCAAGTTCTACAGCGGCTACGCACGGCTGGCGGCACTGATCGGCAGAAGTCGATGCCTGGCGAAGCTGGGAAAGGTAGACGATGCAATCGAGCAATGCAAGCAGGTGGCCTTCAGCCCTCTGGCGGAGACTGCGGACCAGGAAGTACTGGTTCTTATTGCCAATGCCCGGCTTCTTTTGACAAAGTTCACCGGCGGAAAGGAAGCGCATGCCGAATTGTTCGAAGAGACGTTTCGCAAGCTGGCCTCTACGGTTTACGCCGTTAACCGGGCGGGAGTCGCCCTACCTGCAGATCATAACCTGTTTATGGCTCAGAAGGTCCTTGAAATAGGCCAACAAGTCTCGCTTGTCCGCTTGGGTATCCAACCTCTGTACGGCCGGCTAAAAGAACTGGTAACGGCCGAGGAGCGTTCCATACATCTGGCCGAGTATTATCCGACCACAGAGTCCTTGCGAAATTGGCAAATGGATAAGTTCCGGAGCCTCCCGGTAGGAGACGAAGAGCTATACGGCCTCTATCATCAGACCACGAATGGAAGTCTGCTGCTTTTGTTATCGAAGGCCAATATCGCCTCGGCACTGCGAGAATCTGTAACAGGCATCGATGATCCTTACGTGGTTCATCGAATCATTGATGAGGCCGATGGATTGATTGGCGGGTCCGAGCAGCCCCAAGGCGAACCGTTCACAACGGCTTCTATCGGCGAGTATCTGCCGGGATGGAGAATCGAGCTGTACTTCAAGGGCGGTGACGTCTTTGAGAAGGCGGCCAACGAGCAGATTGCTGTTTACGTCTGGACCGGTATTCTTGTCATCGGGCTGATTCTCTTGGCGGGGGCCTTTGCCGGCAAAGCGGTCAGCAAACAGATAAAACTGAATTCACTGAAGAACGACCTTATAGCCACGGTGTCCCACGAATTGAAAACACCGCTGGCATCCATGCGGGTACTGGTAGACACCTTGTTGGAGGGACATTACGGAGACCAGCGGCAGGCGACGGAGTATCTGCAATTGATTTCGAAGGAAAATGAAAGGCTCAGCAGACTCATCGACAACTTCCTTACGTTCTCCCGGATGGAGCGAAACAAGCAAACGTTCCACATGGAAAAGACAAGCCCCGTGACGATTGCCCATGATGCCGCCGAAGCGGTACGAACCAAGTTCAGCGGCGGCCAATGCGAATTTGAAGTGCAAACGGGCGAGAACCTGCCCGATATTGTCGCCGACCATGATGCTTTGGTGACAGTCCTTGTGAACCTTTTGGACAATGCCTACAAGTATTCGCAGCAGGACAAGCACATACAGTTGCAGGTATTTGCCGAGAATAGCTCTGTTTGTTTTCGCGTGTCCGATACCGGCGTCGGCATGTCTCGCCGATCCGTTAGAAAAGTATTTCGAAGATTTTATCAGGCGGACCGAAGTCTGTCGCGCGGTGTGCGCGGTTGCGGACTCGGTTTGAGTATCGCAAAATTCATCGTCGATGCGCATAAGGGTGCGATCACCGTCAGCAGCAAGCCCGGCCAGGGAAGTACATTTGTGGTGAGACTGCCGGCGGGCTGAGACTACAAATAGGAAGGGCCAGAAGATGGAAAATGTGTTGATTATCGAGGATGACCTCACTATGCTTCGAGGCTTGAAGGACAACTTCGAGTTCAAGGGCTATCGCGTCAGCACAGCCAGCGACGCAGAACAGGGCCTACGGCGAGCCGTGATGGAAGCTCCGGACCTGGTTATCTTGGACATCATGCTGCCGGACATGAACGGATTCGAAGTGTGTGGGATGATCCGTGACAAAGGCCTGGATATGCCTATAATCGTTGTAACCGCCAAGGACGAGGAATCGGATATCATGTTGGGCTTGCGTGTCGGTGCCGATGACTATGTCACCAAGCCTTTCAGCGTGGGCATTCTGCTGGCGCGGGTAGAGGCTTTCCTACGCCGCAAGAACCAAGAGCGTCTCCAGGTATATGAATTCGGCAACTGTAGACTGAATACGAATCTATCTACCGTTACGCGTGATGGGCAGCAGTTTTGCCTCAGTCCAGGCGAACTTAAAATGCTGCTTCTATTTCTGCGCAGAGCCGGTTGCGTGCTGACAAAGGATGAGCTGTTAGCCAACGTGTGGGGCTATGCGCACTTCATCTCTTTGCGGGACGTCGAAGATTTTGTGCGTCGCCTCAGGAACAAGATCGAGCCGGATCCGATGCATCCCACGTTCATTCGCACCATACGAGAGATGGGTTACATGTTTGATCCGCCGAAATCAAATGGAAACAGTGCTCATAATTGAAGACGATGCGACCATGCTGCGGGGCCTAAAGGATAACTTCGAGTTCAAGGGCTATCGCGTACTCACTGCGGCCGATGGAGAGGATGGGCTCAACGCCGCGCTGAACCACAAACCGGACCTGATCATTCTCGATATTATGTTGCCGAAAATAAACGGCTATGAAATATGTCGGCTGCTCCGCGAAGAAAACCTGGACATGCCCATCATCATGCTGACCGCGAAGGGTGAGGAGTCAGATATTGTGTTGGGCCTCAATCTCGGCGCCGACGATTATGTCACCAAACCCTTCAGTGTGAAAGAGCTTCTGGCCCGAGCAGCGGCGTTTTTAAGGCGGAGTAAACAAGACGAGCAGGACGTCTATGAATTCGCGGAATATCAGCTCGATATCCCGGCCAGGAAACTGACCCTTAGGTCGGAAGAAATCAAGCTCTCTCCAAAAGAATTCAGACTGTTGGAACTCTTTGTCAAAAAGTCCGGCCGGGCGCTTACCCGCGACGAGATATTAAATGCCGTGTGGGGCTATGACTGCTACGTGGGTCCGCGCAGTATCGATCGCTTTGTTACTACGTTGAGAAACAAGATTGAGCCAGATCCTCATAGCCCTATATTTATTCACACCATAAGAGAAATCGGTTACAAATTTGAACCCCCAGAGTTTTCGTGAGGACACAAAAATGGACAAGAAACATGCAAGTGAAATATTGTTAGTCTGGCTGTTGTGTTTGTTGCTTGCCTCGCTCGGTTCTTGCGTATTATACGTAGGAGGTTGTGGGATGTCAGCGGAATACGAGCGAGAGGTGCACCTGTCTGCGCCGCTCCCACCCAACTCTCAGTTGACAGCCGAGACACATAACGGCTCCATCACGGTTGTCGGTGGCGATACTCTTGAATGCAGTCTTACGGCCACCATCAAGGGCCGCGCAGCAACAGAAGAAAAGGCTCAAAAGCTCGCTGAGCAGACAAAAGTGGACCTTCTGCCGCAGGACAACACGCTAAAGGTCAAGATTAGCAGACCTCTCTTAAGCTCAAATCAATCTGTCGGCGTCAGCCTGGACATGAGGATACCCAATCAAACAGATTTGGATATGACCACACATAATGGGGCCGTAAAGATTGACAGTGTTACCGGCCAAGTCGATGCAAAGACGCACAATGGCAAAGTCACCGCGTCGCAGGTCTGCGGCAATATGAAGCTCCACACACATAACGGGTCGGTAAGCTGCCGCCAGATTTCGGGCGATGCGGATGTCAGTTCATACAACGGCGGTCTCGATGTGTCTTATGCAGAGGGCGCTTCCGGCGTTTGTAGTATCTCCCTGAAGACGCATAACGGCGGTGTGGACCTGACCTGCCCGCCGGAGTTCTCGGCAAAGGCGGAAATCTCAACGCATAATGGTTCCATCCGCACCGATTTGCCTATAACGGTAACGGGCAAGCTGGACAAGAGAGAGATTACGGGGACCATCGGTACAGGCCAGGGCAAGCTCTACATAAAGACCTACAACGGCTCAGTACACGTACAATGAAGCAAGCCGTGACAGGCACCTTCGTTGCTTACAGGCAGCCGGCGCAGCGAGATAAGACGAGGACAAACTGCACAGGCTACAAGCAGCGTCTGCTTTCCGTGGTACTCGTCTTTTCATGGAACTCTTTTAGCGTGAAGCCTTCCCCGGTGACAATATGATTTCGATCGGTCGATATCAGCCAGGGAAGCGAGCTGATGCCCCACTGAGACTTTTTTTCTTCGGTGTCACCTTGTATTAGGCCAACGGGAAAAGAGATGTTTTGTTCCTCCAACCACCGGCTGAGTGTATCTTCATCGACCTTAGATGCATGTATACAGATAACAGCTACGCCCTTGGCTTTCAGCTCTGCCGCATTTTTTGCAATCACCGTCATGAAGCGCCGGGATGGCCGCTGCTCCACGTCCCAAAAGCACACCAGAACCTCTTTGCCTTCGATCAACTCCGCGGCATTGTCGAGCCCGAATGCGCTCAAATCCGGCAATGGCTTGCCGACCAGCGAAGCGTAGCGCGTATGGCTGCTCTCTTGTCCCAGAATAACCTTTACGCCTCGGTCACCGCCTTGAGCATGTAATCGGCCTACACCTCCGGGCCAACTTGGAAAGCTTGCCTGGAGGGTGACAGGGCCGTTACATATCCTGTCGATTGCGAAACGCCCTTGTGCATCCGTTGTCCCGGTTCGCTCGGGCTGCTCGAAACCGGACGTGCCGCCCACAAAGACCGGCCGGCGGGCAGCGGGCAATTCCATCCTTGCCGGTCTTCGCGTTTTGATAAAAACCGAAATCGCCCTCAAATGCGCCGAAACCCCCATTGTGTACGCCCAGCTTTATGCCGGGAAGGGGTCGTCTTGTTCCTCTGTGACAGGTGTGAGACTCCTCTTAGCGTTTTGCACCTGTCGCGCTGAGTCTCTCATCCAGTTCGTGCAGGGTGAAGCCTTCCGCGACAACGACGTGCTCACTGTCTGCCAGAATCAGCCAGGGCAGCGACCGCACGCCCCAGGCAAAATGGATTTTCTCAGTATCGCCTTCAATCATCCCAACGGGGAAAGGAATATCGTTTTTCTTGGTCCAGTCAGTTAATGTATCCTTCTCTATTTCAGACGCCTGCACTGCGATAATCGTTACACCTTTTTCCTTGGGTTGCTTGGCTTGCTTGGCGAGCTGTATCAGACAATGCCGTGACGGCCGCTGCTGCATATCCCAGAAGCACACCAGTACGGTCTTGTCTTCGAGCGTTCCTTCTTGAAGGTCGATGTTCAGGCCCTCCAGTTCGGGCAAAGGTCTGCCCACCAATGATGGAGGCTGTTTCGGCACATAACGCGTGCTTGAGCTGCTTTCGCTGACGACGACCTTCACGTCTGTTGCCCCGCCTTCGGTTTCGACATAGCCGTGCAAAGGTGTCTTTCCGCTGACGTTGGCACTGATACGGACCGGGGCGTCGCAGATGCCCTCCAGCGTGAATTTGCCCTCTGCATCCGTCCGCGTATCCCGGTGTGGCTGGTCTTCACCATAACAGTAAACGTGCGCGTTTGGCACCGGCTTATCGTCTACATCGACTACGAGACCCGAAACGGACAGATTTGCCACCGCCAGAGTTATCTCGCCGAAATCAAGTCGGTTGTCTGCAATGTCGGAGGCTTCAGGCCGTATGCTCTTTTGGCCGTACCCGTCGGCACGAGCGTAAATATAGCACGTCTGATCCGCAGGAATGCCCTTGGCTTCAAAACTCCCATCGGAGCTGGTCTGCTCATGGTCGCGTGAGATTGACGAGCCCCAGTTGCCGGCGCTCATGTACACTAAGATGCGGGCGCCGGCAATTCCTTCGCCATTGGGGTCGATGACCTTTCCGGTAAAGGTCACGCCGGGTTCGAGCTTGATATCCAGCGTCTCCGCATCTTCCTCGAGCAAGACCGCAGAGGCCAAATTGCGCTCTTTGTGCCGGGCTACGAGATAGTGGACCGTATCCTCACGACCCCAACGCCCCGGATCCCAGCTCATTTCCCAGCTACCTGTTGCATCTGACGTGGCCTCGTCGCTGCCGCTGGGCAGAACTCTCAGCGTGGCCCCTTCCACAGGTTTATCCTGCGGGTCGAATATCGTGCCTGCGATTTTCGGCTGGCCTGTAAGCTGCCACTGGATGCGTGCCGTTTTGCCGTGTTCGATGCGCACCACCTCTTGGCGTTGACTGCGCGTATAGCCCTGTTTGTACGCACCGCGTACCTGATATTCTCCCGGCATAAGCCGCATACGTGCGACACCATCTTTGTCCGTCTGTCCGCCGTGCCATTTATCGTTTCGTTCGTCGCGGATGCTTACGCTTGCTTCTTCAATAGGTTCCTGGCTGTCCGCCTCGGTAACCAGAACTTCGAGGATTCCGCCCTTGCTGACCTCGAGCTTGAGATCGCCTGTGGTCTGGCCAGTCTGCGTGGTCACTTCCACCGGCTCAGCTACCCAATCGGCAAGCTCTTCTCTGACGGGCACGAGTTGTACTACATGTTCTCCTCCGGTCAGCGCGCGAAAGACGAAAGTCCCATCGTCTTCTGATATCACCGGCTTCATGCCGAAATTCGGCTGATTCTGTCCGCGCATCACTATCAACTTCACCCCGGCAGCCGGTTTGTCTGTGCCCTTTTCCACAACGATGCCCTCTATTGTCGCCTGGAGCGGCATAGTCAGCTTGATATCAGTTTCTCCAGCCGCAAATTGCAGGGTTTCGCCCCGGTAACTCGTGGGATCAAACGTGCTGATCGTAGCCCTGCCTGCCTTCTCAACCAAGAGTTC
>Ga0180433_10005952_pt1 | contig 16220 bp, 9 predicted proteins | sample SS_ome_8_FD_132980 | JGI IMG/M metagenome (GOLD analysis project Ga0180433, IMG submission 132980) | Hypersaline lake sediment archaeal communities from the Salton Sea, California, USA - SS_1_D_1 metaG | ecosystem: Environmental > Aquatic > Non-marine Saline and Alkaline > Hypersaline > Sediment... | reverse complement strand
GGGCTTGAGATGGTGAAGCGGTTACACCCGACTTATGAAGACATCGTTTCCGAGTATTGCGCAGCGGACAAGAGTCACGATGCGCGTCGTGCCCTAGACTTGGCTAGGCTGAGGCGCGTTTTCCATGGAGAGGGTCAGACAATCCTTATGGTCACCCATGCTTGGGGTGGAGGTGTGGAGCACCATGTGATGGACCTTTGTGATCGCTTAGCCAAGGAGGGTTCACGGGTCCTGCTGCTACGACCATACTCCAAAAAGAGTATGTGTGTGTGGGGGCTTAACCTGCCCGAGGCATTGCACCTTCCCAACCTGTCTTTCGATTTACCTCAGCAGTTCGGCGAACTGCTGGAAGTATTGGTCACTCTAGATATTGGGCATATTCACGTTCACAATTTTGCAGGTTTTCAGCATGCTGCGCCGGATGTGATCAGACTTGTGGCCGAGTTGTTGGGTGTTGATTATGATTTCACTATTCATGATTATATTTCCCTGTGCCCGAACGCTCATCTTGTTGACCAAAACGGTGTTCCTTGCGAGGGAGGAATGTTATGGCAGTGTCGCACCTGCGTCGAGGGAAAGATGCCTCCCCTATTAGGACGGACTGACATCGAGCGTTGGCGTGAACGTTACACGAGATTTCTATGTGGGGCACGAAGGATCTTTGCTCCCAGCAACGATACCGCTCATCGTATTTCAACCTTATTTCCCCAATGCTCCAAAAAGATCGAAGTACGACCTCATCCGGAAGCGTGTCTTGACCGCACGGATATTTTGATAGACCCAAAAACCCGAGAGGAGAACCTGGCGGTGGCAGTTGTTGGTGCAATCGGCCCTCACAAGGGCTCCCAGCTGCTTTTGGAGTGTGCCAAAGATGCTTACCAGCGTGATTTGCCAATATCTTTCAAGGTTATTGGTTACACATCCGCGGACGAAGAGTTGCAGCGGTGGGGCGTGAGCATTACTGGCCCTTATCAGGATGGTGAGCTTGTGAAGCTTTTGCATGAGGCGCATTGCCCCATCGCATTCTTTCCGGCAATATGGCCAGAAACCTATTCATACACACTTTCAGAGGTCGTCAGAGCCGGCCTTTTCCCAGTTGTCTTTAACTTCGGAGCGCCCGCAGAGCGAATAAGAGAATGGAAGTGGGGGAAACTCCTGCCTGAGGCTCTGAAGTGGGACGCCGTTGCTGTCAATGATGCTTTACTCTCGTGCGAGCCGGTTCCCCTTCCAGATGGTCTCGCTGGACAACTATTCCGCCCTAACCACTATGACTCTAATATTATGGAAAAATACTACAACTTTGGCGAGGGCCATCCTGTGCTTTCAATGTCCAAGGTGATCAGACCTCCGGAATGCTACTCATAAGTATTGCTTCAGAGGAAAACCATGGGTGACGCGGCGCTTCCGTATATCCTGCCAACGATTTGCGATGAGAACTTGCGATTTTTCAAGTATATGAACTTTATTGCTGCGCTTCGCGACAGGAGGAGACTGGCTGCGACAGTCAGGGCCTGTCCCATTGATGCAACGGTTGATCTCGTTACGGCGTGTCAACTGAAGTGCCCTTATTGTGCAGTTGGCAACCAGACAACACACCGAAAGGTGAGCTATATCAGAGAAGATGTTTTTACGTGGATCGCCAATGAAATCTTGGACGCGACATTCATAACATGGTTCTTTAGCGCCGGTGAGCCGCTGCTGCATAAAGATGTCGCTGAATTGATTGGCAAGGTGAAAGAAAAGGAAGTCTTTTCGGTTATATCAACTAACTTGAGCTTAACTCTGTCCGACGAGAAGATCGATGGTCTTTTGTCCCGCGGCCTAGGCATGATCAGCGTATCTCTGGATGGCGCCTCCCCCGAGACTTATATAAAATACCGGCGCGGCGGCCAGTTCGACTTGGTTTGGAGAAATCTGAGGCGTTTGATTCAACGTAAACAAGAGTTGGGTTTGAAGACTCCGTTCATTGAATGGAGGTATCTCGTATTTGAGCATAATCAGCATGAATTGAGCCTGGCAATGCAAATGGCCGAAGACATTCAGGTGGATCTTTTTGAAGTCTTCCCGGGGTATGCACCTAAAGAGCCGCAAGGCTGTGATGTTCGTAGGGCGACGATCCCACTGCCGAAAGCCGTAAGAGGCCCTGCCTTGGACAAAGGGCGCCTGAGGACCCAGACCACGCTTCAGAAGAATCTTTACGGCCGGAAGGAAGCGGTAAGCCCAATGGGCATCACTGCCAGTCCCAAATGTGACTGGCACTATTACGGTACCATGATTTATCCTGATGGGGCGCTGGCTCCTTGCTGCGTGGCGACGGATGAAGAGGACGACTTCACTCATATTTTTCATCACAAGAGCTTTCATGATGCGTGGAATGCTCCTGTCTTTACAAGAACACGGAGGGGCATGCGGGACAATTTGCCGACCGGCACAGTTTGTGATCGTTGCTTTTTACCAGCCAGCAAGCATTATCAGTTCGTTCAGAAAGTGAAGGGCATTCTGCGGAATGCCCCTGATTGGGTACTGAAAATCCTGGCGTCGGAGCCGGATATGTTTTTTCTGCCTGTGGACTATGAGTTGATGCCCCTTGAGACCGGTGCCATCACGTCCGGTGAATTGACCTTTGATTTCGACGTGGGGCGCGCGATCCGGCATATCTCTGAAATGAAGCTGCCAGGCAGGCTCGACAACGGATTTGTGGCAGAAGTTGTTGACACGTTGAGATCGAATCGGATTCATGGAACGGACGGTGAACACCTTGCACGCGCATGGGCATCCTAATCCCTTGTTTTTCGACCATGGTTTGGTCCGTAACCAAATGATTTTGTTTTAAAAAAAATACCTCTCAGTTAGGAGTGTGGCACATGGCTTCTTTTCTATTTATCACCGCATATGACGAATTTGCCCTCGGGATCAGAACTTTGGCACCATGGCTAGAACAACATGGACACCAGTCCAAACTGTGTTTTTTCAAAAAGTTTGAGCCGGCCAAGTACGCCCCCTACTTGGTGGAGGAACCGCACAACTACCAGACGATTCACACTGTCAACGATTCGGGGTTGTTCTCTTTTGCTGGATACGAGGCCAACCCTTGGACATCAAAAGAAGTGCAACTGCTTGTCGACATCGCGGAACACGAAAACCCCGATGTGATCGGCATAAGTGCCAGGAATTTTATTGATGAAAAACTCTGCGGCCTGTTGCAGCGTATTAAGGAAAAATGTCCAAACGCACTCTACTTGGCCGGTGGATTTGGGCCGACCTTCAGCCCTGAAAGGTATTTGAAGGTTTGCCACTTCGTCGTGCGGGGAGAGGGTGAGGGGGCTGTCCTGGATATTGCCGATGCCGTTGACGCCAATGAACTGGATTCGATCAAGAGGGTGTTAAATGTCTCCTATCTGGAAGATGGCAAGGTTGTTCACAACAAGATGCGCCCCCTGATCACTACCTTTGATGATTACCCGCCACCGAGAGTTGCTCGGGACGGCGGGTGCTTCTTTGTGGAAGACAATGCAGTATCCAGAGCGGAAGCAGCGGAAACCTACTGTCTTCTGATCGGGCGCGGATGTCTGAACAAGTGTACCTATTGCTGCGCCGGGGAGTGGAGGAATCTTTATAGAAAGGATGGTCAAAAGGTAAAACCATATCGTCCCAAGAAGCTTGAACGAGCATTGGAGGAGGTCAGGCGAGCCGGTGGAAATGGTTTCAATTACCTGTTCATTGCCGATTCATTTCTCGTCATGGACCCTGAAAGTCAGAAGACGCTCTTCCGGGAAATTGAGAAATACAAACTAAGTTTTGCGGCCCAGTTTCATCCTGATATAGCGCTAAAATACCCCGATGTCGTCGAAGTCGCCTACGAATGTGGTCTCACAGTCACCGTGGTAGGTATCCAGCACGGGAGTGAAGCATTTTCAAGAGAAGTATACCACCGTTCCAACAGCAATAAAAAGATACTAGAATTTGCCCGGTTGTTAAGTAAGTTCAGCCAACTGGAAATTCAGTATCACATGATAACAGGCAATCCTCTCGAAACAGAAGACGACTTTAAAGAACAATTGGCGTTTATCAAGCAACTTAGCGATGATAAGGACATCAGGTTATCCGAATTATCATTCAATTGCCTAAAACTGTTCCCCAACACCACACTTCGGAAAACAATCACCGAACAGAACCTTAAGCAGAGTATTGAAGACATGATTTATAAGGCCTGCATGTCTTTGCTTCGTCTTGAACTTGACGATAATGAGTTCGCAGTGATTTACGAGGACAAGTACTATAGAAAAAGGCCTTACTTTCTAATGAATAAACTCTATGAGCTATATTTACATTCAAAAATGACGGAAGCATTAAAAAAGGAGCGCGGCATCTCATCCGACGAGACTGCCTTCCTAAGGTCCAACAAGACCGTTTTTGATCTGGGAAAGATGGACCCAAAGGACATTCAAGTAAGCGAACACATATCGGATGTAACTATCAGTGAAGAGAACTATTTTGTGGCAGAGGTCTGCGGGAATGATCCGTGGATTATTCTTCCGGCCCTGCCTTCTGCTGGCAGCGGTAGATATGTGTGCCGGACGGTTCTGGAAACCGAGGTGCGAGATTCCATGTTTCAAATCTTTCATCGCGATCCAGAGAAGCCGTGTGCCAACTTTTCTGAGGAGAAGAGCATACGCCTAAAGATGAGCCCCGGTATCCAGCCGTATTACATTCCATTGGATGGGGTTGATCCTCTGTTGAGGGTGGATTTTGGCAACAAGCCGGGTAAGTACATCATCCACTCATTGGAAATCCGGGAAATGGAAAACGCATGCGGAGGGCAAGAGGTATAATGCTAACCCCTGAACAGATATTGCAGCTCCCCATCAGAGAAAGGCAGCGTTACCAGGCTGAAGCCATTAGAGGAAGCGGCCTGTTCGACGATGATTATTACGCAGTTCAAAATCCGGATGTTGTGGCCAGTGGGATGGACCTTTTGCAGCACTACATTCAGTTCGGCGCCAAGGAAGGGCGGAACCCCAGTGCCACATTCATCACAAAGTATTACGTCGACATAGCGCATGAGATTCATGAAAAGGATATCAACCCGTTATACCACTTTCTTCAAAGAAAGGACGGAGATCCCGCACAGACCAGACCAAGTGAAAAGGAGGTACTGACCCAGGAACGATTGGCTAAGGTTTCCCCTGGATGGACGAAAGACGAATTCTGGGACTGGTACAATCACTGCCGCCGGGACGACGGAATTCACCATTTGACGGAAGCAAGCCGTTTTTTGCATGACGAAGATTGGTATGCCGCTAGCTTCAAGTCGGATACAGCCATGGGACACGGCGCTGTCAGCTTACTTCGGCATTTGGGTGGGGACGACACAAGACCAGCGTTGGAAATCGGTTGTGGAGCCGGAGCGTTGAGTTGCGGACTGGCTAAACATTCCACGTATCCAAAGTTTATCGTCACTGATCCATCAGTCCGATTCTTAAAGATCACCAGTGCTCAGATCACGAGGATTGATCAAGTACCCGATTATGCCATCATGTCAGGAGAAGACATCTTCCTTTTTCCAGACGGCAGCCTTTCCCTGATCGTGATGCGTTACACCCTGCACCACATATGGAACCTGAACGCATTTTTTGCAGAATGCAACAGGGTGTTGATTCCTGGGGGTGTTCTGCTTTTCGAGGAACCTCATGTTTCTTTTTTTACGCATACCTGTGCAATGATGCCATTTATGCTCGATGTGGCTAAGACTAAAAGCCTCAATCTTCCCGATGAAATTGAAACCCAGCTTAGCACATACCTATTGACTATTGAGAATTATGTCCGTGGTGATATTGACAAATCGAGCCATGAAGACAAGCATCTTTTCAGTACGGAAAGCCTCTCGGAGCTATCGGAAAGAAATGGTTTTTCATTTAAGTATGTACTCAACAGAAATCTTGCCTCCTTCGTCCATACTGCGCCGGAGACAGATGACAAATATCTTATGCATGGCGAGTATGACTATTATGACGCCCTACGATACTACCTGGTCATAATAATGCGTTTTGGTGAACAGTTTGGAGAAATACTTGACAAAACGATGCAAGCATATTGCAGGAAGTTTAGCAGAATGTTCCAAGGAGCGATACCTCCTCCAAACATGATTATAGGGGCATGCATCAAAAAGTAATGAAGCATTGAACCGCGAAAGCGAGCGCATTCCCCGCAGCTTGACTTCGACGAGATCAGTCGAGTTGCTGAGGGGTTAGCGAGCGTATCTGAAAATGGTAAACTTCCTTACGGTCGTAGATTCCCTGCAGCTTGCTGCAGGGATCTTCAATGACTCTCCAGCTGGATCGGGTCTCTTAAGATCAGGTGTGAGGTCCATATTACAGACAGGTTGGATGTATTGCTGACCAGATCGAGGAGTCGTCATATGAAGTCAATTGGTACTGTTCTTCAAAATCATCGGGATGATACTTGATATGATGGAAGCTCCTCTTGTAAGTATTGTTATCCCCACGTATAATCAATCTCGTTACCTGCCGATTACGCTAGACCATGTTCTGAATCAAGACTACAAAAACATGGAGTTGATAATCGTCAATGATTGTTCATCCGACGACACAGAAGAGATCATAAAAGAATACCTCTCGTCTCTTAAGACAGAACAGATGTCACGAATGGACAAATATCAAGACAAAGGTGAGGTAGAAAGTTTTCTTCGCAGTTTCAGTCCCAGATTGCCACAAAATAGAGTCATAAAGGTATTGAAAAACGAAAGGAATCTTGGCGCCACAAAGACCTACAATAGAGGTTTCATGGAGTCGTCCGGAGATTATTGCACATTCATTCCTTCAGACGACATCCCTCACCCTCTGATGATTTCAAGAATGGTCTCCATGCTTGAAGAAACAGGCTCTGACTTTGTTTATGCTGACAGCATCATTGTTGACGATACCGGCCAAATTGTGCGTCGACTTCCAATGCCTGATTATAACTTCAGCCGTTGTTTTGGGGATTGGTACCACCTTGGTATAGCGAAACTTTATCGACGGTCACTTCATGATGTCGTCGGTTATTACGATGAGGCATATAAGTTGGCCAACGATTACGATATGTATCTTCGATTTGCTCAGGCAGGCGCCCGCTTCGTTCATTTACCTGAAATCCTTTATTCTGTCAGAAATCACGGTCCTGACCGTCAAAAGGGCCAACACTCAGACGAGAATTGGAAAAGAATGTACGAAGAGAGCACAAAATGTGCTAAGAGGGCCAGAGCTTGGCTTGAAGGGAAGTCTTTGTGAAAATTCTCCTTATTAATTCTCCTATCCGTTTGGATGCTCGTCCGAATTGCATCCCTTACGGTCTGGCAACCATTGCCAGTACGCTGAGAGACCACGGCTTTGAAGTTGACATTTATGATGTCAATGCTCTAAGGCCGGAGAGACACGAAATCATCCAGCATCTGAAGCAAGAGAACTGGGATGTGATCGGACTGTCGGGTCTGATCACCACTTACAAGTTTCAAGAATGGTTGATTTCTGAATTAAAGGCTATCCATTCAGGGGCAATCATTGTGTCGGGTGGAGGGCTTGCCACATCCAACAGCGCGCTGCTTTTCAAGCAAACGGGCGTTGATATTACCGTCGTTGGCGAAGGTGAGCAGACCATGCTGGAGCTCTGCCGAGCCGTTGAGCTGGGTGGCGATTTGAAAGATATTCCTGGGATTTGTTTTAGACGCAAGAGTCACGTCGTTTTCAACCGCGCAAGAGAAAACATCGAAGATCTGGACACCATTCCCTTCCCTGCGTGGGATCTGCTTCCCATGGAGATCTATTTGCGAAATCCCATATGGGGAGACGTGGCGAGTAATTCCTCTGGCTTTAGGGACGATGTGGATGTCACTCGGAGCATGAACATCATTTCTAGCCGCGGATGTCCCTTCTCATGCAGGTATTGCTACCATCTATTTGGCCGCTGCAGTTGCCGCTTTCGATCGGCAGGAAATGTTGTTGAAGAAATTGAGATCCTCGTGGATAGATATGGGATCGATTTCATCGGATTCGTGGATGACAACATGATGGCCTCGGAGAAAAGACTCATAGAATTCTGTGACCTTATGGATAAGAAAAAGTTTCCCATCTCTTGGGGGTGTCATGGCCGGGTCACCAGCGCGAAGCCAGAAATTTTGAAGAGAATGGCAGAGGTGGGGTGTGTCTGGATTGGCTATGGCATTGAATCCGGGAGCCAGAGGATGCTTGATGCGATGAACAAGAAAGCCACTGTCGAACAAGCCAGAGAGGCCATAGCAAACACCAGAGAAGCGGGGATCTATCCAAACACAACATTCATTTTTGGATATCCCGGGGAGTCTCTTGGGACCATTCAGGAGACGGTTGATTTCAAGCGGGAGATGGGGCTTGAGTGCGGTTCTTTTTTTGCTACCCCCTATCCCGGGACCCCTCTTTACGATGACGTTCGATCGCAGATCGGCGATGAAGAGACATTCATCCGAACACTGGGCAACGCCACAGAGTTTCGCATCAACCTCACCCCTTTTCCTGATAAAGAAATGTTTCGGTTGAAGAAGGCCATGGACGAAAATCGGGATGTGATCTGCATGCAAAACTGACCTTGTTTTGGAAACCATAGAAACAGACGTTTTGATCGTGGGCGCAGGGGCGGCCGGCATTCGGGCCGCCCTTTCTGCTTCTGAGGCAGGCGCTCGTGTGGTCCTGTTGGCCAAAGGTGAAGTGGCTCAGGCTGGCTCGACCTTCTCCACCATATCGCGAGGCTGGGGCATACAGGCCTTGGTGGGCAAGGAGCGTACGCAGAAGAATCTTAAAGGATTTTATGACGAGATCATGGGAGTGGGTCTCGGACAGTGTGATCCTAAACTCGTCCGCATTCTGGTGGAAGAATCAGGTCCTCGCCTTGAAGATCTTATTTCTTATGGGATACGATTCAGGAAAAACGCTTATGGTGACTATGTCCGAGCCAAGGGTTGTTTCAGTGACTGCAAGCGGGCTTTCCTGACCGAAGATTTTGGAAACCTTAAAGGGTCGTTCCTTTCCATTCTTCGACACTCGGCCGTGAGGGTGGTGAGGGGATATGTGATAGAATTACTCACAGGGGACGGGGCCTGTTGGGGAGCCTGGACCATCACCCATGCCGGCAAAGTGGGCCAAATCAGGGCCAAAGCAACGGTGCTGGCCACCGGTGGCGGGGCCGGCATTTTCGAGGAACAACTGGTCAGTGAAGGAGAAATGGGTGATGGTTATGCCTTGGCCTACCGGGCTGGCGCCGAATTGACCAACCTTGAGTTTATACAATTCATGTTGGGATTGAAGATGAACGGCACCCGGCAGTTTCTACCCCTGGCAGGTCTTCGCAAACCGGGGATGTTGCGCAGTTCAAAGGGGTCTGATCTCCTGGAGACTTGTTTCCCCGACCCAAAAACAAGGGCAAGGGTAGTCAATGACAGACAGAGCCACTTTCCCTTCAGTTGCCGGGACGCTTCTCATCACATCGATATTGCTGTAGCCAAGGAGCACCAACAAGGGAGGAGGATTACATGGGGTGATAGTGACGGCGCACAAGACCCTGGTCAGGTGGTCCATTTTGCCCACGCTTTCAATGGCGGTGTGAAGATCAATGATCGTGCCGAGTCCACCATTCTTGGGCTTTTTGCCACCGGCGAGGTGGCTGCCGGTCCTCACGGGGCTGACCGCATTGGCGGATGCATGATGACGGCCACTCAGGTATACGGAGAGCGTGCAGGACGATTTGCCGCCAAGCGCGCACTAGAAACAACAAGCATTCCAGAAATCGAAAAGACACCTACAGTTCTTAAAAACCGCAAAGGGAGGGAATATGACGAGGCCGTCTTGGGCAGACTGAAGGCGTCCGCCAAGAACATCATTGGCAGCAGTCTAACAGTATTAAGGGATGAGAAGGGATTGCTCCGATGTTTGAACACCATCAGAGGGCTGAGACGGGAGCTTGTCGAACTTGGTTGGTATGACGCACAGGTTCTAATACCCTATTCTGCGGTGAAGACTATGCTGATCGTCGGGGAATTGATCGCCGAAAGCGGCTTAAGACGCAAGGCCAGCCTAGGTAGCCATTTTCGAACAGACACGCCTAACCATCCACAGAAGGCGAAGGACATGTTAGATTCTCTTTATGAAAATCCCGCGGAATCCACCTGCCTATGATCTCCTCAAAATCTCCCTGGCCTGATTGAGGATTGATACGGCCTCTTGAGGTCGTCCTATCTTCAAGTATGTTCGGCCCATAAGGGCCGCTGCGGTGGTTTTGAGCAAGGTCAAATCCAAGGGAAGGAGCATTGGAGGCTTTTCCAAGGCCATCAGCTGTTTCAAAGACTTCAGGGAATTCGTCCAGTCTTGCTTCTCATACTCGATGCGGCCTCTGAGATACAGGCAACGGGGATACGACCTCTCTAGGCTTTCTGCCCTTTGTAGCCATAACAAAGCCTCTGCGTGACCGAGTCCTTCCTCTTTTAAAGCCATTTCCGAAAGTTCCAGCGCTGCACCCAAGGCAATATGGCCCTTGTCCGTGTCTCCAACAGATAGCTCCCACGCCTTTTGGAATTCATCTCTCGCCCGCGTCAGTTCCTCTAAGTCCACACAAGCCATTCCCGCCAGATAACACAAGAACCCGTCTTCTGGATAATCCGCCAGATCTTTTTCCAAGAGCGCCAGATTTCGCCTTTGCTTGGCCGCCAGGGTGCCGCGATCCGTATAACCGGTATGGACGATTTTGATGTCCGTGAACACGATGGGGGTGCCTTGTTTATTTAAGGCTGGGCGTATCTGTTCGTGGACGCGGTATTGAAAACGGTTTTTTGGGGAATTGGGAAACATCCGGATCTGAGCGCTAGCCATACCCGTAACCCCATCCTGCGTACTCGTAATGACAAAGCCGTAAGCCTTTGAAGGTGACCGCTGTTTTAACTCAGAAATGTCGTACAGGGACTTTTCCGGTACAGAATCGTCTGCATCGACGTACAAGATCCATGGATGCTGCGCCATTTCCAAAGATCTATTCCTGGCATCGGAAAAAGAGTCGTTCCATGGAAACATACTCACCTCAGCGCCCATGTCCTTGGCAACCTGTACTGTGTCATCGGTCGAACCGGTGTCCACCACAACAAATTGTTCGGATATTGCGCGAAGGCTCTTAAGAAGGGAAGGAAGGCGGTGGGCTTCGTTCTTGACGATGAGACAACAGGACAACGCAGGCATATCAGTTTTCTCGGAGAACTGACGTATCTTGTTGCATGGCTTTGATTATGCATAACACTGAAACATTGTATCAGTCAAGAAACACGGTTGTCTTTCCTTGTGCATATCTCCAAAGAATCATCTTCCCGTGGGCACGTCAAAACTCTGACCATCTCCGCCCATATTGTGATCTTTGTCGATAGGGAGCGCAACTAACGGCATGGGCTGTTTGAGATAACTGACTTGATATCCTAGCGATTAGCCCTGCAAACATCGTGGCACATAAGTTGCAAAAATTAAAAAGGATTCCTTGTCTTATCGGATAACCCGGACCGCACACTCAGAGGTTGGAGCATTGATATAGTCGAAGAAAGGGCGGAAAAACGCCTCGGAGTTGTTTATGAATCACAAGGAAGAAATTAAAAAGGCGGAAGAATTATTTCAAGAAGGACACGTTGATGAAGCAGAGGATATTTTCAATTGTGTTTTACAGGATCAACCCGAGAATCATGAAATATTAAACAATCTCGGGGTGATTCACTTCACCAGAGGTGATGTTGAAGAAGCTGAAGCCTGCCTTTTAAAAGGACTTGCCGTCAAACCGGATTATCTAGATGCTTTATTTAACCTGTCCCTCTTATACAGGAGCCGTAAACATTGGCAAGCAGCAGCCAGGCAATTAGAAGAATATATATCGATAAGTAATGAAAATGCTGACGTATTCAACCAACTAGGACTAATCTATATTGAGATGGGTAATAGAGAAGCCGCTGTCTCACTTCTTGAAAAATCTATTCAGATGAATCCGAACCAACAAATTGTCAAATACACTTTGGGGCGGCTGGAAGAGAGCAGAAAACAGGTAAAAAGAGAGAATGCAGAGATCATTAAAGACTATGCTGAATTTTCAGGCATTCCCTTGCAAGAGCTGATTCAAAGGATGAACCGTTTTCACGAATTGGTAAACGAAGAATGGAATGAGCTGGGGCCATCGAGTTGGACGGACAGGGCAAAGATGTTTTACGCCAGGAGCAATCACTACATCCTTGACCTGCTCTACGCAAATGCTGATCGGGCTGCTGCTGAAAAAAAACTCGAGAAATATGGCATTTGGAAGTTTTTGGATCAGCTCCCCCCCGGATCAGATGTTCTGGAATTTGGAGGCGGCTTAGGCGTCGTCTGCCAGCTTTTTTGTGAGCGCGATTACCAAGTTACCTACCTGGACATTCCCGGAAAGCCGATGGATTTTGCTAAGTGGCGTTTCCAGCGATATCATATCCCGGTCCGCATTATAGAATCTGATCCTGAAAGACTGACTCTTGAAAATGAGTACGATTTCATATTCAGCGATGCCGTATTTGAACATCTTATCGATCCTTGCCAGGCGGCAGAAGGATTAATGCGTCATCTGCGGCCGGGGGGTTACTTGCTCCTGTTGATTGACGTTTTTAATAACAACGATTTGTGGCCAATGCATAGACCACTGGATTTCCATGCTTTGGATAACACGTTGACAAACTGCGGAGGCATTCCAGAAAGGATATCATCCAACAGGATGATCAATCTCTGGCAGAAAAGATAGCCATGTCACGGATTCTCTATCTCTGTCACGATATTTCCAAACCGACTGGAGGTATCCGGGTGATCTACCACCACGTTCATCATCTGGTGGCAGCAGGCTTTGATGCTTCTGTGGTTCACCTCAAATCAGGCTTCAAGGTCGATTGGTTTCCCCTAGAAGTCCCTGTTATCCATGGCTCCCAAAACCTTACAGTGACGGCAGAGGACTGGGTTGTCATCCCCGAAGACTTCATCGCCGCATCAGAGGCCTTCAGCCATGTCCGATGCCATAAGGCGATCTTTTGTCAGAATCACTTTTACATTTTTGATGCCATACCTATGAAGAAGAAATGGAGCGACTACGGCGTCGAGGCTGTGTTGGTCAGTTCCACAGCGATCCAAGAATTTGTGTTTCATGTCTTTGGCGTGGAAGGCATCCATATCCCTGTAGCCATAGATCACAGCCTCTTCACACCTCGTCCCGAGGTTCGTCAACTCCAGATTGCTTACATGCCCCGAAAAGGCGCATGGAACCTTCGTCTCGTCCGTGGGGTCCTCTGGCATCGACGGCCTGACTTGAGATCGATACCGTGGATTCCCATTGAAAACATGTCTGAAAAGGAGGTCGCGAGGACCTTACAGCAGAGCTCACATTTTGTTTCCACGAGTTTCCGAGAGGGATTCGGCCTGCCGCCCATAGAGGCCATGGCTTGCGGATGTCTTGTGGTGGGATTTGCAGGAGGTGGCGGACGAGAATATGCCACCCAAAAAAATGGATTCTGGGTGCCCGACGAAGATGCCATGGCGTTGGCGCAAACATTGGAAGCTGTCCTCAGCGATGCTTGCAACCATCCTCAAAAACCTGAGTTTGAAGAGATTCGTCAACAGGCTTTAGAAACGGCAAGGCAATATGGCCTACAACAGCAAGAGGAGCGATTAGTCGACTTCTGGAGTAAGACGCTGACACACCATGAGCCCAATGTTTGCTCTAACGAGCAGTCCTCGGCAAGTAAGGATTTACAGTCAAACTGGTTTAAAAAAAATCTCGAAATCCTGGTTGAAAGATATCCTTCTCTGGCGGAAAAGATGCAAAATTTCCATCTGCCCGATGACGTCTTTGTGGAGAAATCGGTCGATGATTTACCCCTCCTCAGAATAGTCACAGGAGAGAAGCAAGAAGTTTCTTTATATAGCCGCCTGAATCCAAAGCAAAAGATAAAGAAGGACCTCAAGGCGTTCACGTTTAAGGCCGAAGATGCCACACTGTTTCTCGGTTTCGGTCTCGGGTATCACATAGAAGAAATTGTCCGACTCATGGAGGTCGATCACCAGGTCATCGTCGTTGAACCATCCATGGGAATTTTTAGATTGGCCTTGGGCTGTCGTGACCTGAGAGAGATCTTCACGAACGACAGGATTCATTTCATCGTTGGAAAGGACCTGGAAGGGCTCCATCAAATCTTGGAATATCACTTGATGCGCATTGTGGCAGGCCACTTGAATCAAATCACCCTAAAACCCCTTCAGGTTGCATTTCCTGGAGTATACGCTGATGCGGAAGATAGGATTGAAAAGACCCTCCTCAATTTGAAGCTGAGTTACCGGCACTGCATGGAGAGGCAACCTTTGCTCAGCAATGTCTTGAACAACGCTACAAGTCTTTCAAAGGCCTCTGATGCCAGAAGCCTGTCAGGTTTGCTGGCCCGAAAACCCGCTATTGTGGTGTCAGGCGGGCCCTCATTGAGCAGAAACATCGGTTTGCTGCGGGAGGCAGAAGGCAAGGCCTGTATCATTGCTGTGGATACGGCGCTACAACCGCTGCTCACACAGGGGACCAGACCGGACTTTGTCGTTTCCTTGGATCCAGCCGAACAGAATTATAGGAAGATTGACAGGTTGCCCAAACCTCTGGATATTCCACTAGTTTACGAGCCTGGTGTCTATTGCAAGATCCCACAGCATTTTGGGGGATACAAATTTGTTGCCCGGGGTCTGAACTCATTGACTCATTGGCTTCTCAACCGCAGAGGTTTTGGGAAAAGATTGGGAAAGGCCATTTCTGCGGCCCATCTGGCCTTTTTCTTGGCAAGGGTCATGGAGGCCGATCCTATTATCTTTGTGGGGCTTGACCTGTCGTTCCCAGATGAAAAGCATCACGTTGATGGTGCAGCATTTGTTTGGGCCCCAAACTCTGACCAGGAATATCAACTCGTGCCGGATGTGTCTGGAGGGGTGGTCAAGACCATCCCAGGATTTCAGGCCATGATTGGTCTTTTTGAGGCGGAGATCGCCAAAACCAGCGCCAGGTGCATCGATGCGACAGAGGGCGGTGCCCTCATCCAAGGGACAGAGGTGATGAGTCTGGCCTCGGTGCTGAAGAGGTATGTGTCACAAAGTCAATTCGATGTTAAGGAAATATTGCAGTCCATCCGGCGACCTTCATCCTCCGATGCAAGAGCAAGAACTTCCGAGAGCCTGTCGTGGATTTTGGAGGAAGCCCAGTCCATTTCAGACCTCGGCCAGCAGGCCCTGCCTCTCGTTGGGCAGGCTATAGACATGGTTGACGGGGACGCCTATGGCGACAAGAAATTCTCTGAGTTGGCGACTGAAATACAAGCATTGGATCAGGCGCTCGCTCGAAGGGCGGAGTTTAATGATATCATGATTGATTTTCAGGCTGATCTTCTTATTTACCAGTTCTTGCAGGGATACAAAATCAAGAGAGCGGTAGATCAGCGATCGAGTTTGAGATTGAGTTTGGAATCCATTGAACGGGCTTTTCGCGACCTTAAAGACCTGGCTGATGACGTGGTCTCAATCATCCAGAACATTTCATCACAACAGGGCTGTTCAGAACTGTGCGAAATCTCAAGCAGGGCAAGTTACAGAGCAGGATTTTGTTAAGGATCCACCATAGGAACCAAGGATCATGAAGAAACTTCTAATCGTCCAGGTCAGCCCAAACATCAATACAGGGAAAGGGGACTATACTTACAGAATCAGGCAGCCGGCCGTAGCAATGGGCAAACACCCCGGTATTATGGTGGTTGACCTGCCCATCATTTCTCCCTATGTCACAAAGTGGTGTCTTTGTGCGGATGTGCTGGTCTTGCATCTCTCTGGGGAACCGGATTTACTGCCCATCGTAAACGAGAGAAAGCAGCAAGGCCTTGCCACAGTCTTTGAGATTTCTGACAATTTTTTGGCATTGCCTGGACCCATCCATCATGAGCTGTCTTTTAATCAGCCTATTAGTCTCGCGACAGCCTTTCAGCTGATTCGGCTTTCTGATGCCATTCAAGGCGTGAGTGACATCTTAGTTCAGCGATTCGGTTTCTTGCATGATTGTCGGGTCGTTTTTGAAAACCAGATTACACAGATGGGTTCAATTCACAAAAGATCCACAGATGAGGTCGTTATCGGTTGGGG
>Ga0180433_10005951_pt1 | contig 16222 bp, 12 predicted proteins | sample SS_ome_8_FD_132980 | JGI IMG/M metagenome (GOLD analysis project Ga0180433, IMG submission 132980) | Hypersaline lake sediment archaeal communities from the Salton Sea, California, USA - SS_1_D_1 metaG | ecosystem: Environmental > Aquatic > Non-marine Saline and Alkaline > Hypersaline >... | reverse complement strand
TGTTGTTGTAGGTGGTGGCGACTCGGCTATCGAAGAAGCGATTCAGTTGGTTAATTTTGGGGTTTCAAAAGTAACTGTTCTTGTAAGAAGCAATAAGATGCGCGCAATAAGAATTATGCAAGAACGTATCAAAGAAGAAGAAAGCGTATTTATAAAACACAATACGGTAGTAAAAGAGATTGAAGGTGATGGAGAATTTGTCACCGGTGTAAGGGTCTTGGATAAAATATCTGGCGAAGAATATGTTATTCCTGCATCAGGAGTTTTTCTTGCAATTGGAAGTGAGCCAAATACGTGGTTTGTAAAAAATGTTGTTGACATGGATCAAAGGGGGTATCTGATATTGCAAGCCAGAACACAAAAAACGTCCAAAGAAGGTGTTTTTGCTGCAGGTGATGTTGAAGCAGAACGACAACACCAAGCAATAATTGCATGTGGGACTGGCGCTCAAGCTTGCATAGAAGCGGTTGATGATTGGCTTACAAGAGAAATTGGTTTAAGCAGAAAAATGATGAATAAATTGAGAGATAACTATTACAAGAAAAAAGTTGCAGGGGTAACCACTACTATTTTGAAAGAGGTAAAAACGGTAGAAGTGTTTAAAAAAGAGGTACTTGAAAGTAAAATCCCTGTTATTGTCGATTTTTATACGCAATCATGTGTTTCATGCAAACAGATGGTGCCGACAATAAAAGCTTTTGCAGAAGATTATGTTAACAAGGTAAAAGTAGTTAAAGTAGATGCTGGATCTGCATTTGATATTACCACCATGATAAAAAACACCTTCAAGGTAAGCATCATGAGAGTGCCATATATTTTAGTTTTCAAAAATGGACAATTAGTTGGAAAAAAGCAAAGTTCTTTAACCAGAAAAGAGCTGAGTGATATGGTTTCAAAGCATATCTAGAATACGCATAATTTTTTCTAAAAAAACCCTCTGCAAAAGAGGGTTTTTTATTCTAAAGTGAATTTGGCAATCCCAAAAATCTTCACGCAATAACCCTGTTTAAAAGATTAATTTATATTTTTTTCAAAGAATTTGCTATTTGAAATGTTTTATCGGTATAATGTTAGTGAAATAGGATGATACACGTAAAAGATTCTGTGCATTATGTAAAGAGGAGAAGGGGATGTATAGCAAATTGTTCAAAATTAAAATCGCGTTATTGGCGATAATTTTGTTTTACAAGGTTGCTGATATCTGCGCTCCACGGTTGGACAACTATGGAGACGTTGTTTTGCGAGATACCAAGGCGATGAAAGATGCTGAGGTTGAGAGAGTGGTGTTGTATTCTCGTAAGTCTGCTCATTGTACCGAAAAAATCATACGTCATGGAATTTTATTGAAAAGAAAAGGGGCAAAGGGAACAGTTTTATTTTGCCATGGATTTACCTGCAATAAGTATGATGTAGGGTTTTTGAGATATTTGTTTAAAGATCTTAATTGTATGACGTTTGATTTCAGGGCACATGGTGAAAATACTGATTGCCAGTGTTGTACACTCGGTAAAAATGAGGCGTATGATGTTATTGCTGCGGCTAAATTTTTAAGGTCTCATCCAGATTTAAAAGACAAGCCAATTTTGGTATACGGATTTTCCATGGGGGCAGTAGCGTCTATCGAGGCGCAAGCAAAAGATAGTTCTTTATTTGATGCTATGATTTTAGATTGTCCATTTGGTTCTGCTGAGAATGTTGTAAAGCGAGGATTGAATAATAAAAAACTTTCCATTTTTGGGTGTGAATTTCATATTCCTGGCAGAAGGATTTTACAAAAGTATATTTTTCACCCGTATGTTCAATCATTTGTAAAAGCATTTTTACGGGCTATAGCCCATCTTGATTCAAGAAGCATTAACATTTTTATATCCCCATTAAAACCATCAGAATCAATTAAAAAAATAGATGCTCCATGTTTAATAATTCACTGCAAAAATGATGAAAAAATATCTGTAGACAGCATAAAAACAGTTTATTATAATGCTCGTTCAAAATATAAAAAGCTTTGGATAACAAATGGAAGAAATCATTATGACTCGTTCTTTTATAACCCAGAAAAGTATGCGCAGAAAGTGAGAAGTTTTGCTAACAAAGTGATAACCGGAATTATTCACAAAAAGAACAAACATAAAATTGTGGAGGATGAATCGAATGAATGTGGAGTGCAAACTTTGTTGAATATTGGCCCTGTTAAATCTATCAAATCCAAGGAGATGTGTTGTGAATAAAAAAGTTTTTTTTAAAAATGTGTTTTATTTGTTTTTAGCATTTGCAACCATGGGAGTGCTGAAAAATGTTTTAGCAAAGCATACAAGCGCTAAAACAGAAAGAAAGTTTAATCGTATGATTAAAAACCCAAAATACAACTTAGCAATAGCATTGTTTTATGAGTCAGAAAAAAGAATGCGCAGAGAAAATCCAGAATTGTACAGAAAGCTTAAAAATCTAAAATCAATGTTTAAAGATGCAAGCAAGGTGTTTAAATATGAGGATGCAGACTTACTGTTTATGACGATTAACCTGGCAAGACCTAAAAATCAAGGTTTGCAATCGAGATACAATATTGCGTCTACTCCGGTGTTTATGCTTTTCAAAGATGGGTATCCTTACAAGGATAAGGCTGGAAATGCGTTGATTCTAGAAGGTTCTCCAACAAGGCCACAGCTTCAAGCATTTATAGATAAAAACTTTGAAGAAGATATAGAAAAAAACAGAAGACGAAACCAAGAAATTAGACAAAAACGAATAGAACAAGCACGAGCCAGAGCCTACTACTGGGGTTGGGGATACCCTTATGGTGGCTGGGGTTACGGTGGCTGGGGCCGACCATGGGGATGGGGCGGTTACGGTGGCTGGGGCTACGGCGGCTGGGGCCGAGGTTATAGAGGTTATAGAGGTTATAGAAGATGTAGGTGAGTTTCATAAAACCCCTTTTACTCCTAGCCTGAGAAATCGATACCGGTTTCTCAGGCATCTTTGTTTGTGGTATTATTATTCCACAGTATTTGATTTTTTTTAGAGTAAAGGGTGTGAGATATGATTACTTTTATGGTAAGTAGCAAGAAAATTTTGGACCTAAAAGCAGACTGTTCTGTTTTTTTTCTTGAGCAGGATTTTGCTTTTTCAAAAGATTTGGTCCAAGTAGAAAAAAAATATTTTCCTAAATTAAAGCAATTTTTAAAATTTAAAGAGTTCAAAGGGGCGCAAAAAAGCAGTTTATTGATGAATGCTTGTGATAACCAGGAGATGTTCCATTTATTGTTTCTTGGATTAGGCAAGTCGTCTAAAGGCAAAAAAATAGATGTAGAAAATTTCAGAAGGGCGCTTGGGTTACTTATTCGAGTTGCAGAAAAAAATAAATTTAAAAAACTTGCGGTTAAACTGCCTACAGCATCTTTGTTTGGTGTTACGCAGCAATATTTAGGCAAACAGGTTGCAACAATAATCAACATGGCAAGTTATCACTTTGATACGTTCATAACGCAAAAAGCATATAAGTTGCCGCATAATTTTGAAATCACACTGTGCGTTGCAGATAAGGATAAAAAAGCTATCACAAAAGGTTTAAAAGAGGGTGAATCTATATCCGAGGCTGTCAACAAGGCAAGAAATTGGGTCGATTTGCCGCCAGCGGACTTAACACCTATGCAGTTGGCAGATGCTGCAAAAAAAATAGCCAAAAAACATGACATAAAAATTACCGTGTTTAATGAAAAAAAAGTAGAGCAACTTAAAATGGGTGGTTTAGTTGCAGTTTCTAAAGGATCTGAACGAGACTGTGCTTTGGTGATAATGGAGTATAAAGCAAAGAAAAAAACGGCACCGACGTTGGCGTTTGTTGGCAAAGGTGTCACCTTTGATTCTGGTGGATTAAGCTTAAAACCGTCTGCTGCCATGGAAACCATGAAGGAAGATATGTCAGGTGCTGCCGCGGTTATTGCTTCTATGGATGCTCTAGCGAATTTAAAACCGAAAGTTAACATAGTTTGTGTTGCACCTTTGGCAGAAAACTTACCAAGTGGGAATGCAACAATGCCTGGCGATATAATTACTTTTTACAACGGTAAAACTGCAGAGGTAAAAAATACAGATGCAGAAGGGCGGTTAATACTTGCAGATGCGCTGTCCTATGTAGAAAAACATTACAAGCCGGACGCTATTGTTGATTTAGCGACACTGACCGGTGCTTGTCTTTATGCGTTAGGACCGTTCTTTTGTGGAATGATGGGTAAACATGAAGGCCTACTGAAAAAAGTTCAAAGGGCATCCGATTTATCTGGTGACAGAGTGTGGAATTTACCTTTCCATGATGACTACAAGCCTGCAATAAAATCTACTGTTGCAGATATTTCCAATATTGGTAGCAAAAAATATTTGGCAGGTACCGTAACCGCCGGATTTTTCTTGAAAAACTTTGTCAAAGATACACCATGGGTACACTTGGATATTGCAGGAACTGCATTTAATGTTCCTGATATTAGTTATTTTAGAGATGGTGCAACCGGATTTGGTGTTCGCTTATTGGTTGAGTTGGCGCTTAACTGGAGCTAGAAAGTCAAAGAGGGTGCCGCTGCACCCTCAAAAGTTTTTTATAATTTACTACTGCGTGTTTATTGCGGCTCGGGGGTGATTTTCAAATAGAAAATTAAAAACTTGTGCGAATTTTTAAAATGGTTGATCTGGAGGTGCTGTTGCCGATTTTCTTGTTTGCTGTACACTATTTGATGATTGTCTTAATTTTATATTTTTACATTTGTAAGTTGGAGAAATCGTGAAAGTTTTAAGAAAAAGATTTTTTTCGGTGTCTGTTATTCTTTTACTTTTTTTTAGTAGTTGCTCGGAGGCTCTTTTTAGTGAGCAAATATCGAGATTTTATAATGTGTTAAAAAGCGTTGTTAGATCTCCATTATCTCTTTTTAAAGGCAGGCCCAAGCCGACCAGTAGCATAAGCAAAACAACTCTTTTTTTCGGAGGTGGCGGAGCTCTTTTGGCTCTAGTAGGCCTGGTTGGTTATTATTTGGGGTATCGTAACAGTGGTGATGCAGATGATCAAAACGGTGTAAGCAGTTCAAATCCTTCTCGTAGGCCAACCACTCCTAAAAAACCTCTAAACTGGGCGGATGCAAATGTTAGAGTAGAGGAGTTAAAAAAGTACATAAGAAGCAAGAGTTTAGGGGTAGGGGTAAGGAAAATTGTTGTTGGCGAAATAGAAAACTACGTTTATCAAATTAAATCAAGTGGGCAGAGCGGTGCTCAATGTGGTCCAAGTGCATTGTTTAACGCTTTCAAGTTAAGTAATTATTTTGATTCTAAAAAAGGGCATGACAAGTCGATTGCTGCAATAAAGAATTTGAACAATGGAACAACCAGAAGACAGGTGAGAAGATTAAGTGCAAGCGGGACAAATGTCGAGTGGCTTTTATTTGATGAGCTCACAGGCATTCTTCAAAGCAAAAGAGTTCCCGGTCTTGAACTTAATAAAAATGTGTTCGTTTTTCCATCACTATCTTTTTACTCAAGGAGTAGGTCAACTATTAATGATTTGGCAAAGCCGCTATATGACATGAATTTGAAAGAAAAAGGAGATGGCTTTTCATGTTCGTTTATTATTCCAAGTTTTAGGTCGGAATCATCGTTGAGAGATGACGGAGGGCATTGGATTTGTGTTCATGTTGTAAAGACTGGTGATACGTATAACTGGTTTGTTGCTTGTTCTATGAATTATAAAATACTGCGAGGCGGATGGTGGGAAAAGATTAAATTTATGATTTATATGCTTTTAGATGAAGACCCATCTTTATTGTGTTTTGGTAGTATCGTTCTTTATGCTAAGGTCAAAGCTCGTATAACTCATCTTAAAGATATACCAGAACTGATAACAGCAGGGACTACGAGAAAAGACTTAAAGTTCTCAGAGATGATTTAGAAGGGATGAAAATGTTATACCGTATTGCTGGTTGCAAGCGAAAGATTGATGACTGTAGAGCCTTGATAGATGCAAGGCTTGCAGGTCTAGATAGCCAGTAACTTTTTTCGGGGCTCATCATTTAAGCTAGTGTAAACGATATTTATTATCAAGCCGACCATGCACAAGCTGCAGACCAATGAGGTGTTTCCGTAACTTACAAACGGAAGGCCAATACCTTTGGTCGGAACTAATCCTGTAGTCACTGCCAAATTGATTATTGCTTGAAGGCTTATCAAAATTACAAATCCAAGTACGGTAAAACGGTAAAATGGATCTTTTAATTGCCACGATAAACGCATGCCAAAATATGCAAACGATACAAAAAGGGTGATGATGCAAAGAGATCCTAAAAAGCCTGCCTCTTCGGCGATTATAGAAAATATAAAATCTGTGTGTTGCATCGGCAAATAAAAAAACTTTTGTTTTGAATGTGATATCCCAACACCCCATAAACTTCCAGATCCTATTGCAATTAACGACTGGATAATCTGAAATCCGGCCCCCTTTGGGTCCTGCCATGGATTTAAAAATGTCAATATTCTTTTGAGTCGATATGGTTTGAGATACACCAAAGATATTACTGCCGGTATGGCTGCCAAGGCGGTAAAAAAAAGATGCTTCGGGTTAAATTGTGCGATAAAAAGCAAGATGAATGTTGTTGCGGTTAAGGTTACGGTAAGACCAAAATCGGGCTGTTTGAGCAGTATAAGACTTGTTGCTCCAAGGATTATTAACACTGGCAGATATGCGTTAACAAATGAACCGAGCTTGTCTTTCTTTTTGGCAATAAAGTAGGCCAAATAGATTATGACTGCCAATTTAAGTATTTCACTTGGTTGAAAGCTAAACCCAAAAAGTTTTACCCATCTGCTTGAACCATGAATTCTTTGTGAAAAACCTTTTATTAATGTGAGCGCAGTTAAAGATAATGAACCCCAAAAAATGAGTGGCACCATTTTTTTAATCAGCTTTATCGGAAAAATAAATGCAAGACCCATTGCAATAAGTCCGAGGATGACTCCAAAAACCTGTTTTTTTACAAAATAATGTGCGCTACCAAATTTTTCTAATGCAAACACAGAGCTGGAGGAATATATAAAAACAAGACCAATGACAATTAACGTTGCTATGGTAAATAAAAATAGGTTCAGATCTGTTTTAAGACTTTTTTTTTGATCAATCATCTTTTCTCTCCTTTGTTAGTTTTATTTTAGATTTTTTGCGGCTTTAATGAAAGAAAAGATGCTTATTGGTTTGTTTTATCGTGCAAACTGGTTGATTTGATTTTACAACTAAAACTGTATGTCGACCTTTCCTCTCTTGAGGTCTACGTGTACACCTTTCTTTTTTGGAAATAAAGATTGACAAGCACCTTCTACGTGGCTGGCTACAGTCTCAGATACATTTTCAACTTTTTGCCCAGCTTGATGGAGCCATCTTTTAGTTTTTCTGGATAAGTCTCCGTCTTTTTTAAGTAAAAAATATGAGACTACTGTAATTGCAGTTACAACTGCCAGTGCGGCGATAGTTTTTTTGCCGATAAAAAAAGTATTTGTTTTGGCAGGATATGAAAATAAGCCAATTGTTAAAAAGAATATTATTGCAACTTTGACGCTTTTACTGTTTACGGTGGTCATTTTCTTCTCCAGAATTTTTACGGGTACAACAAATTGACAATTAAAATATAACGATTAATTTTGTGGCGGTCTAGTATAACGGTCTAGCGCAATTGTAGTTCTTTAATTTGTCTGACAACTTGCTTAAAATGGTTGCCCCTCAGTATATAATTTTCAAAAAGATCGAAGCTAGAGCCAGAAGGGGAAAGAAGTATCTGGTCACCGGTAACAGCATATGTAAAGCTGTATATTACTGCCTGTTGTAGTTTTTTAAAGCTCGAGCAGGGTATGTTTTCATTGTTGCATAGTTTTTTTAATATCTCTGATTCTTTTCCGAAACTTACGATGCGCTTTACGTACGGTTTTATTTTTTTTATCAACGGTGACCTGTCGACACCCTTGCTCAGTCCACCCAGGAGCAAAATAATTGGTTTGTCAGATAGTTTTTTGACAGCTGCGATTGTAGAAGCAGGAGTTGTGGATTTTGAATCGTTGTAAAAAACTATACCGTTTATGGTGCAAAATTTTTCCAATCGGTGTTCAAGTTGTTGTAGCTTTAGTTTTTGCAAGTTTGTTTCCGATAATTCATAATATTTTTTGATTATGTAAAAAATAGAATAGATGATAAGGAGATTTTCTTGAAAAATAAAGTTATCCGAGTTATCTATTGTTGCAATTTCTGTTTCAGTGTTATCATGCCGAGAAATTTTAAAGATTTTGTTTTTTTGCGCGTAGAGCAGTTGATCTTTGGTTCTTAATTTTTTTATCAAATTATCTGTTGGTCTTTTGTTTGAGAAAAAGTAGATCTTACTTTTATATTGCTCAAGTGGCTGTAGCGTATCGATTATTTCAATTGGTAAAAGCGCATATTGGTTTTTGTTTTGATTAATTATTAATTTTTTTTTGGCCTGAAAATAGGCATCTAAGTTTGTATGCCTGTCTAAATGATTTGGAAAAAAGTTTGTCCATACTGCAATATCTGGACAAAATATTTTGCAAAGATCGAGTTGAAAGCTTGATAGTTCAAGAAGGGCAATATCAATGTTATCAACATAGTCTTTTTCTTTGATAAGATTGAGCATAGGAGTGCCAATATTACCGCCGGTCCAAACGTTTATACTTTGTGATTGCAATGTTTGATCAACAATATTTGTGATTGTTGTTTTGCCAACAGAACCGGTAATGCCGATAATTGGTTTGCAAAACTCTTTTTGCAAAATATCGAGCTCACAGATAAATTTTTGTTCGTATCGCTGAAAATTTCTCAGATCTATGCCGGGGCTTGGCAAAATGATATAGTTTCTTTGCAAGAATTGCTCAAGATTTTTTTGTCTGCGGTATGCAATGTTGTGTTTCTCTAAAAACATTTTTTCTTGCGCAGTAAGTTCTCGTTTGTCCAGTACCTCAATGGCATAATTTTTATGAAGAAAATAGCTGACAGCAGACTTGCCTACTTTGCCAAATCCCCATATCCCGATTCTTTTCTTGTTCACAGAATGCTTCTTTTTCTATTTGAAATTTGTGTTGTTGGTAGCAAAAATACAGTAAAAACAGTATAATAAAAAAATATAATTATGTAGATATTGGAGGACGATAAATTTTAGAGGAATTGTATCATGTCTGAGAAAGATAACGAAAAAAAAGTAAGTTTCAAAGAAACGTTGAATTTGCCCAATACAGAGTTTCCTATACGGCCAAATGCCAAGCAAGATGATCCAAAAATGCTTGATCGGTGGCAGGGTGATAATCTGTATGAAAAAACGTTTGAAAAGAATAAAGGAAAAGAGCAGTTTATTTTACATGATGGGCCTATATACACAAATGGGAATATTCATCTAGGGCATGCGTACAACAAAATTTTAAAAGATATAATTTCCAAATCACAAAGAATGATGGGCAAACATGTTCCGGTTACTCCGGGATGGGATTGCCACGGATTGCCGATTGAATTCAAAGTCTCCAAGGAAAATCCTGGGGTTTCAAAAACAGAGTTGAAGAAAAAATGCCGAGCATATTCCAAAAAATGGTTTGAAATACAAACCGACGAGGTTAAACGGCTTGGTGTTTTGATGGATTGGGATCGTCCATATTTGACGATGAATTATGGGTATGAGGCGTCAATTTTGCGCGCGTTTTCAACATTTGTGAAAGATGGGTACATAGAAAGAAAAAATAAAACGGTTGCTTGGTGTTATCATTGTCAGACTGTGTTGGCTTCAGCAGAAATTGAGCATAAGGAGCGTAAAGATCCGTCGATTTATGTTGAGTTTCCATTTGATCAAGATGTTGTCAAAACGGCGCTTCTAGAGGTTGGCGACAACCAGGTGAGTATGTTGATCTGGACAACAACGCCGTGGACTTTGGCGTTAAATCGGGCAGTTATTGTAAAACCAAAAGAGAAATACGTTGTTGCTCAGATAAAAAATAAACATGTTGTTTTGGGAAAACCGTTAGCTGAAAAATTATGTAAGGCAATGGATGAGCCGTGCAATATTGTGGCTGAATTTGATTCTCAAAAACTTGAAGGTCTAAAAGTTAACCATCCATTTGTTCCAAACTTACAAGTTCCGATTATTTTCGATCCATTTGTTGCAATGGATGAAGGAACGGCGTGTGTCCATTGTGCTCCTGGGTGTGGCCCTGAAGATTACGAAATAGCGCTGAAAAATAATTTAGAAATATTTTCCCCGTTGAGTGCGGATGGAAAATATTCCGCCGGCATTGCACCGTCAGAACTTGAAAATATGTCAATTGAGGATGGCCAGATTTGGGTTATCAAAAAACTAGCAGAACTTGGCAGATTATTTTACAAAACAAGTATGAGACACGCTTATCCGCATTGTTGGAGATGCAGGAATGGCTTGATGTTTAGGGCAACAAAACAATGGTTTTGCGATTTATCCCATAACGATCTAAAGCAAAGAACATTACAAGCCTGTGACAAAATTGGTACAATTCCAGAAAAATCTATAAATAGATTAAAGGCTGCAATTGAAAATAGGTTGGAATGGTGTTTGTCAAGACAGCGTGTATGGGGCGTGCCCATTACTGCGCTAATCTGTAACAAGTGTGATTTACATTATGTAACAGAAGACCTAGTAAAAAAAGTTGCCGATCATGTAGAAAAAAACGGTATCGAATATTGGGACGCTGTTACGGTTGACGAATTAATTTCTAAAGATGTCACATGCAAAAATTGTGGTGAACATAATTTTTCAAAAGAGACAGATATTCTTGACGTCTGGTTTGATTCAGGCGTAAGCCATTTTGCAGTGCTCAAACAAAGAGAAGATTTAAGCTACCCTGCAGATTTGTATATCGAAGGAAAAGACCAGCATAGAGGCTGGTTCCAGAGTTCGCTTTTGACAAGTTTGGTATTAGAAAAAAAAGCCTGCATGAAGTTTATCGTTACCCACGGATTTACCGTTGATAAAAAAGGCATTAAGATGTCAAAATCCTTGGGAAATGTGATACTGCCTCAAGAGATGATAGACAAACTTGGCACTGATGGGCTTAGATTGTGGGTTTCTAGTATTGATTGTCAAGGCGAGGCCGTTGTTTCTGATATATTGATCAAAAACATCCAGCAAGTATTCAGAAAAGTAAGAAATACTTTGAGATTTTTGCTTTCTAATCTTTATGATTTTGACGTAAAAAAAGATGCACTACCCCTAGAGGACATGCTTCCTATAGATAAATATGCGATTGAATATCTTTTTAAAATAAATAAAGAAATTATTGTGAGTTATGACAATTATGACTTTACCGCAGTATTTCATAAGTTGGCAGATTATTGTTCAGTTGATTTAAGTTCATTTTATTTGGACATCATTAAAGATCGTCTTTATGTTGAAAAATCTGACGGTCGCTCAAGAAGATCAGCTCAAACAGCATGCTGGCATCTACTAGATACGCTGACTAAATTAATAGCTCCGATATTCTCATTTACCGCTGAGCAGGTATCCGATCTGTATCAAAAAGATAAAAAGGAATCAATCCACTTGCAAAACTTTTCTGTTTTAAAAGGTTTGTGGGAAGGTCTCTGTGAAAAACCGACAGAACTTTTACCTGGGTTGAAAGCGCAGATGGCATATTGTGAAACAAAAGATGCGTTGGATTTATTAAAGGCTGTAATAGAGAAAGAAAAAATCTGGGAACTACTTAAAGATATTCGTTCTGCCGTTCTGAAAGCAATAGAGGTACAACGAGAAAAACAGATTATGAAACACTCTTTGGAAGCGAGTGTCACAGTTTATTTTGATTTAGAAGAAAAACGTTTGGCCGCTTTGAATGATTTTTATGATATGCTCGAAAAAGCCGATCAAAAAGTGGTCGATTTCTTCAAAGAGTTTTTCATTATTTCTCAATTTACCATTGCGGAAAATGATCTTGGGTTAGAATATTCTGGCCTTGAAGGTTTGTCATTAAAAGTCCAAAAAGCAGACGGTGACAAATGTCCTCGCTGCTGGCAATGGGATGTGACTGATCATGAGCACAAATTATGTAAGCGGTGCCAAAAGATTTTAGGGTAAAAAAATAGGCTCGGTAAAACCGAGCCTATTTTTTTTGTAAACTTCAAACTTATATTTCTGCAGTTTCTGCAAAAGCTTTGTTTAATTTTTTAAGTTCTGACCTTAAGTTGAACAAGTTATAACCATCTTTAGGTTCTTCGAGGAACTCTTTTTGACGTTCTGGGCTTATTTTATCTTTGTGTTTGTAAGCATCGCTTACGAAAGCACCTATGTATTTTAGTGCATCAATTACGCTAACCCGTTCTAGCCTACTTTGTTTCTCTTTTTGCCACGAAGCAAATTTGTCTTTAAAGTCTTTTTTGAGATGTTCTTCTGAAACTTTTTTGATTCCTTTGTTTATTTCACTGAGCTCGTTTGTTCTCTTTGTTAAAGCTACGGTAAATTTCTTTATTGCTTTTTTTATGTGCTTGAGATCAAATTCTATTTCTTTGTTTTTGTCTTTTAATTCGTCGAGTGACATTTGCTCTGGTTTTTTTGCTTGGGTTGGCTCATCTTCACCTTCTGCTGGTTTTTTTGCCTCAGAGCTTTCTTCCTCTGGAGTTTCTTTTCTTTTTGCCAACTCTTTTTCGATATCAGTTTTGTTTATCAATGTTACAAATGATTTACTAAAATCACCTTCGATTAGTTTGTTGATATCGTCTACGATTGCTTCTTTGAACTCTTTTATGTTTTTACACAGCTCCGGATGCTGTTTTTTTCGTGCCTCTTTATATTTATCTTCTATTGGCGCTGCAAAACTAGGTGTTTTTGTTGAAGGATCACCAGCTTTTTCTTTTGATGGAGCTTTTGATGGAGCTTTTTTTCCTTTTGACGTAGATGGTTTTGAACTATCACCCGAAGTATCACCTGAAGAAGTATCAGCGGTTGGACTTTCGTATGATGGTGTATAGTCGCTATATGCTGGAGATGGTGTGTAATACCCTGAATCTCCTGGCCAACCGTAGTCGTCGCCATATTCGTATCCTCGATCATAACTGTATCTAGGTCTGTCTGGCCTTCCGGTTACTACAGTTCTACCTGGTCTTTTTCTTACAGGTCTTTCACCCATTTTTCTTAATCGTTCTTCTTCTGCTGCAAGTTTTTTGGCTTCAGGTTCAAATGCCTTAATGAGTTCGTCCAAGAGACTCAATGTTGTTTGTGATGTTTCTGAGAGGAAGTTGATAAAACCTCTAAGTGCAGATTTTGCAACTTCGTTTTTAAGTTTTATTTCTTTGAGTTCAGAGACTTCTACTGTTTCTATATTTGGCTCATATTTTTCCAGAACATTTAACAGTGAGTCAAGGTTTACAAAGAGCTTGTTAGCTTTCTTTGTATTATCCAAGTAATAATATTTTTCTGTTTTTGGATCTGTTGCTTTTATCTTTTCGAGCTTGCTCTTTAGTTCGCCTAAGCTTGTGCTGAATTTATCCCACGTTGTTTGGATGTATCTTTTTTGTTTCCAGCTGTCCACCAGAGTCTGTGCTCCTTTTGTTATGCCAGACAGTGTTTCTTCTATTCTGGAAATGAGCTTAATTATTGCATCGATTTTGCTCAATCGCTCTTTGATTATTTTCTTCTTGTTTTCTTTTTCTTCTTCTTTTGTTTTTTTGTCATTAACCTTTTTCTCTGGTATTTCTTCTAGTGGAAGCATAGGCTCGTCAATATAATCATCGGCATCCCCAAAGAGATCTTCCATTTCGAGGTTGTCGAACTGTGAAAATGCTGATTCCATATAATTTCTTTGCTCATCTGGACTCATTGCTGCAAGTTTTTCCTGTTCCTTTTGGACCTCAGCCGATAATTCTGCTTCAAATTGCTTTTTTTGTTCTTCTGGGAGGTTTTCATAAAAGCTTTGCATTTGCTGCATCATAGTTTCCATTTTTTCTGCTCGACCACCGCCAAGAAGTTGTTCTAAATCTTCTTGGTTTGGCTCATATGGTCCTTTTTCGCAAAAGGTGTCAAATGAAAATAGACCAATGGTAAGAAACAAAAGTATATTGAAAATTTTTTTTCTGATCATAATAATTTCCTTTTAGGTTAATAATTTGTTTACGTTATTTTCGTTATTATTGAAATCTACCATTTTTATCACGTAAAGTATAAATTGTTTGTGGTTTATAAGCACTTTTACTAAATCTAATTATAGCAAAATATGGGAAATATGTCTATTGATGAATTATTTAATTATTTAAGCGCTTTTAAGGGCTTTTTCGGGTTTTTTAAACATGCCAAAAAAGGCTTCTGGATGATCGAATTGATCACCGCGATGGCCATACTGACCGGCATGATGCTTATTTTGACCCGGTTTGGGTGGAATATAATGCTAGCAGAACAGGATGCGGTTAAACGCATGGAGGCTATCAGTTGTGTCTCGGCCTTGATTGATGAAAAATCAAAAAAAGTCCGAAAATCGGCCTTTAAGGGCAAAAAGTTTGGCGATTTTACATTAAATTGCAAGATTTACAGTGCAAAGGTACTCGGATCTAATTTCCCAGAATCGGTCAAAAATGGCTTCAAAAATGGGTTCGGGGTGTTTGAAAGGGCGGACATCACCGTTTCTTTTGCATCAGATTTTGGAGCAAAACGGGAGTTCCGTATATTGACGAGCTTATTAGTAGACTTAGGGAGAGGTGTTAATTGAACAAAGTATGTAAAAGAGGGTTCACAATAATTGAGTGGTTGATCTCTTTTTTTATAACGTTGATTATTTTGACGATTGTTTTTCAGTTTTCGGCACAAATATATTCTCGATTGATTTGCAAATCAAAGTTTAACACAATGTTTACAGAAACGTACGTTGCTCTTGATACCATGTCTAAACATATATCCCAGGCGCCGGATGAAAAAAATAAATGGAAGTATCTTTCTAGTAGCCAGTTGATGTGGCATGACCAAAATAGTCAAACAATATTGGGATATCGTTATGAAAAACAGAAATTATTTTTTTTAAAGGGTAAAAGAAAAAATTTGATAGCAAACAATTTGGAAAAATTAAAATTTACCGTGGTGGTCGAAAACGAAAAAATAAAATCGGTACAATGTTCGGTTGCGTTTTTGTGTAACAAAAAAAGATATACCTTAGATCGTGTTATCAGGTTAAAAAATGGAAGGGTCTCATGAAACATTCAAATGGGTCAGCAATTTTAATTGTGATTTTATTTATGTCTGTTCTCTCTATTTTTTGTATCTCATTATGGCAAAGCAGCTCTTTGTTTCACGATATCTCGTTGCAACGTCTTGCATACGAACAAAAATATAGAGCTGCGCAAGGGGGGCTAAATTACGCAATTGCGTTTTGTCGTAAAAACTTTGATGATATCTTGAAAGCCTGTAAAGAGAGAGGTCAAACATACCAGATAGAACTGGAGCCGTGGAAAATTGCGAAACATATTGTGTACAAAAACGAGGTAGAGATTGAATCTGTAGAATCTGTAGAAAATGCTTTGCAGATAAAATCGACACTGTTTGATGGCAGTAAGAAAAACATATTTACTGTTTCATGTCATTTGTCAAAATCAGAAATTAATAAAAAAGATAATTTTTTTATCAAACACTTTTTAAATTAAAGGGCGTTGGTGAAAAGTGAAAAGTAAATTAAGATTATTTTTTCTCCTTTTTCTATCATCGATAATATTTAATCTTTCTTTAATTTTTCCTGCTAAGTTATCGTATCTTGTATTTGTATTTTTGATCCCAATTTTTTATGTCGCTTTTAAATGTCCAAAAGCCTTATCGTTCAAAGCCGGTTTTTTCTGGGGTGTCGCATTTTTTTTAATTCATTTTAGTGGTTTTGTATTTTTATTTTACGAGCAGGCTAATGGAGCATTTAGTTTTTTCATTCCAATAATTTTATCGGTTTATTGTGCCATTTATGCAGGGCTATGGTTTTTTCTTGCTAGTAGTACATCTCGTGTTTTTAATTACTTGACTCTTGCAACTTTTGTTGCGTGGACCATATGGACCTATTTGTATTTTGCATGGATAAGATACGGGGCCCTTTGGATTTTCGGAAAATTTGTCGGCTACCCATTTTCTTATCCCATGCTTCCACTGGCGCATAACGAAACTACATTGTGTTTTTTGCGTTTTTTCCCAAAAAGCTTTGGATGCATGGCAATTATTTTATT
>Ga0180433_10005950_pt1 | contig 16222 bp, 14 predicted proteins | sample SS_ome_8_FD_132980 | JGI IMG/M metagenome (GOLD analysis project Ga0180433, IMG submission 132980) | Hypersaline lake sediment archaeal communities from the Salton Sea, California, USA - SS_1_D_1 metaG | ecosystem: Environmental > Aquatic > Non-marine Saline and Alkaline > Hypersaline >... | reverse complement strand
TATAATGAGTTCAATTATAAAACAAGCAATTAGTGTTATAATTTTGCTCTTAGTAAAAAACCAATACAATAGTGGTAAGATAAGAATTGACCCCAAAATCAAGGGTATAAACCAGTTTCCAGGACCCCAAAACGGTAAAATTCCTATAAGGTAATTAATATCTCCGTGTTCTGGATAAAATTGTCCATAATACATAGCTTCAAAATCAAAGCTGTATAAAAACAAGCCGATAAACGTTGATCCCATATATAAGATAAGAAAAGGTACTAAATAGCGAAAAAATTTTTTCTTAAAATAATTCCATGAATACAATTCTTTTAGTGTTTTTGTTCCTTCTCGCTGGAAAGAAAGCCCCATATTGAAACCGATAATGACTAAAAATACTGGAATCGAGATTCGTTCCCATAAAGATACCCCAATTTCTCTTTTTATGCTCCAATCAACAAAATGATCAAAAATTACCAGAAAGATCATAGCTGCTTTTAAAAAATCAATCTGAAATAGTTGTTCTTTTCTAAAGTTATCATGTTCTTGTTCTGATAATTCATAATTTGTATTATTCATCTTTACTCACATCTAATTTTATATTAAAATAAGATCTATTAATTTAATATATAACGCAAGTTATTTCTTAATTTTAAAGGAGTCCATTCTTTATTGAAAAGTAACAAGACCCTTAATAAACAAGACTATACTTCTTTTATTAAAATCGAAATAATTAGTTAGCGATTTTGACTAACCTATTAGGCGTTAAAATTAGATATTGATCTCCCAATCTAGCCATCGAACCGCCATTTTCTCTCAAAAATATTTTTAAATCCTCGATTCCTCGCTTAAGCTTGGTGACATCAATATTTTGAAGGACGTCTTTTGCATTAATAATTAGAATTTTCTTGTTCAATAACTCATTTTTAATATCTTCAATTTGTTCGAGTGCGGAGAAATCATATTTTTTAATAACGAAACTATTAGTAAGAGAAGAGAATTCCCGAGAAAAACCCATTGTCTCTTCCGCAGAACTCAATAATTCATCATCTACTTTTTTCCAAAATTTTCCCAATCTTTTTCACATCCCGTCTGAAATTGAATACGGACACGCTAAAATTGTAGCAATCTTCTTATTTAAAGTATTAAATTATCGTGATAATAGTAGCGAAACACAATAATTAATTTTCTAACTGTTTTTAATTAATTTTAATTTAGGAAGATGAAGGACACTAATCCACATTAAATCGTGTAATATCTGTGTAATATCTTTCTTTTCAATTTTGTCAATAACTTAGCTGATAAATTTATTTATACTACTAATCATAATATTATTCATCAATAATTATAATCTAAAAAATAAATGAATGAAATTATGAACGAAAAAGTTATTGTCGCAAATAGAGGTTTAGTTAAAGCCGAATTCGCATTCTGGGTTGGACAATATCTTGATAAATTCTATGATAACCTTGAAAACAAAAAAATCGTCGGAAATAAATGTCCGAAGTGCGGTGATGTATTCGTACCACCAAGAAAAATATGTGGTAAATGTAATATAGTGATTCCCCTCGAAGAAAATTGGGTAGATTTACCTGAAACGGGAGAATTGATGAATTATACAATTACAGCTTATAAGGTAAATGATAGATCAGACAGAAAAACAAAAAAACCTCAAATAATTGGCATTGTTAAAATTGATGGAAGTAGTACGGGCTTAGTTTACAGATTATTGGACTTAGACCCTGACGAGGTTAAAATCGGGATGAAAATGAAGATTGAATGGGAAGAAAATCCAAAAGGAGACCCTTCTGATATAAAGGGTTTTACAATAGTATAGGGAGCGAAAAAGAATAATGGAAAAAGTAGGAATAGTAGGATATAATCAAGTTAAATGTCAGTCCGATGCGAATTATGGTCGATACGAGATGATTTTTGAAGCTGTGAGAGGAGCGATAGATAAAGCGGGATTAAAAAAGAAAGATATAACTAGTGTAATCTCTTGCACGAACGATTATTACGATGGTCGTACTATCTCAAATTGTTTTACTGTAGAAGTCGGAGGTGGATATTTAGCGGATGAAAGTAAGGTTGAAATGGATGGAGCCCATGCGGTCTTATATGGATTAATGCGAATACTTTCGGGAAATCATAAACTTGCTGTGGTTTGGGGTGGAAGTATGCCTTCATGTTTTCCCTATCATTCTGCACGACTCTATGAAACTGACCCAACTTGGGAAAGACCATTAGCTTATGTAAATGATATTACAGCGGCTGGATTTCAAATGAGAGCTTATATGGAAAAATATGGAATATCTAAAGAAGACATTGCAAAAGTTGCTGTAAAAAATAGGAAAAATGCTGGAAAGAACCCGTTAGCGTTAGAGGAGGCTAAAAATCCAAATATAAATGTGAAAGATGTATTAGAGTCAGAAATTTATGCTGATCCCGTTACTGAATTAATGGTGGCGCAACCCTGTGATGGTGTAGCTGCGCTTTTATTAGCTCCTGAAAAACAAGCATTAAAAATTACTGATAATCCCGTTTGGATAACTGGAGTAGGTTGGAATCAAGATACCTATTATATTGGCGATAGAGATCTATCAGGATGCATGTCGCTTGAATTAGCAGGAAAGATGGCTTATAGCGCCGCGAAGATTAAAGATCCACGTAATGAAATCCAGATTGCTGAATTATTTGAAGCTTATGCTCATGAGGAATTAATATTCTCTGAAGCACTACAATTAGCTGATAAAGGTAAAGCACCAGAACTCAATACAAATATAGATGGAGATTTGCCAATAAATCCCTCTGGAGGCGCAATTGGAGGAAATCCACCATGTGGAACAGGCCTCATTCGAATTATCGAAGCGGCAAAACAATTAACTAAAGAAGCTGGAAACTATCAAGTAAGTGGTGCGAAAAAAGCGATTGCTTCGGGCCAAATAGGAATGTGTGCCCAAAATAGTATTGTATATGTATTAGAAGGAGGTAATTAAAGATGGGAAGACAAGTAGCAATTGTATCTGCAGGTTTTAGTGAACATGCATCAAAACGCTCTGATGTGAATATGGGTGAGTTAGTCCATGAAGCCATTGATGATTGTTTAAAGAAAGTACCAAGTGTGGGATTTGAGGATATTGATGCCTATGTTAATGGGAATATGCCTGCTTTTGAAGGGTCAAATATCCCTGAATTATGGATAACTGACTGGATGGGAGCACGAAACAAACCATTATTGAGAGTGACCACTGGAGGAACTACTGGGGGCAGCGTAGCGATCGCGGGATATTATACAGTCACCGCTGGGTTACCTGGAGTTGATACCGTATTAGCAATCGCCTTTGAACAACAATCTCAAGGTGACACAAGTGTTGGATTGGCTAGTGTTGCGTATGGTGAAATCTCAATATTAAATACCCTAGGAATATCATATGATCAAATAACACGCCTACTCTCAGCAGGAGCTGCAATTGGAGTAGCCGCATATCAGGCAACAACATATATGAATAAAACCAGAATCACTGAGGAAGATTTAGCAAGAGTAGTAGTACAAAATCGACGTAATGCTGCAAAAACATGGTGGGCACATTTAAAGATGCCAAATCTCACGATTGAAGATGTATTAGATACGCCTTATGTCCAATATCCTTTACGCTATGGGATGGTGTGTCCTGCCAGTGATGGCGCTTGTGCGATGCTTTTTACAACTGAAGAAAAAGCTAAAGATATGTGCGATATTCCTGTTTATGTTAATGGAGTTGCGAGCGTTGCCAATGAAACTGCTGTCTTAGGATATGATGGAAGTGGATCTGCACAAGTGGATCCATCCATGCAGTTAGGAGCTATCAGATCTTCAGAACTAGCATACTCTCAAGCGGGAATCTCATTCCCCAGAAAGGAAATTGATTATGCTGAGGTTTATGCACCTTTTCCAAATCAGGAGCTTATGTGGACAGAAAAACTTGGACTTTTTGAAGAAGCAACTGCACCACAGATGTATGAAAGTGGTGTCACCGCTGTTAATGGGGAATTACCGGTTAATTGTTCCGGAGGCGTGAATTCTACCAATGCGATTGGCGCTTCTGCAATGGAAAGACCTGCTGAAGCTGCTCTTCAAATTATGGGAAAAGCTAGTAATCAAGTCCCAAAGACTGTTCATACTTCTATAGGATCAGGATGGGGAGGTAGCTTGAATCTTATTACTCTGATGGCTATGTCCGATCAACCACAGAGAAAATGGAGGTGAAAATGATGTCAAAAATGACTCAAAGAAAATCATTAGATTATGTAAAAAAGGATTATGTGAGAACTCGTACGATGCCCGCAAACTGGCATCTTACTAGTTATAAATATAAATTCAACATAACACATATGCAACCCTTTCTAGATAAGTTAAAAGAGAAAAAACTTGTAGCAAATCGATGTTCTAGCTGCAATCGAGTTTTTTATCCTCCAAGGTTAGTATGTGGAAAGTGTTTGGTCAAACCAGATAAGTGGGTTGATATTAGAGATACAGCGAGTGTTTCGACTTATGCGATTGCTTATTTAAAGGATCCAGAAACGGGAGATGTTGTAGAAAGACCGATGGTTTTGGTCCATCATGATGGAAGTGATACATCAAATATAGCTGAATTACATCCTGATATTGATGTAAAAGATACTTATGTAGGAATGCCTATAAAAGCCCATTGGAGTGAAGAACGATCTGGGGGTCTTATGGACATTGAATATTATGATAAACTAGAAGATGACTCAGAAGATATAGAAACGAAATAAATTATTTTTTTATTTTCTTTTTTCTTTGAATATTATTCCTTCAAGTGGAGTGAGTTTAATTTTTCCATGATATGCTTCGATATCTAATGCAACTCTATTGGATAAAGTTGAAAATAATAAATTTGGTTCTTCTACGGGACAAGTCAATAATATCTCTTTATTTTTAAAATTTAAATAAATGTAAATTATATCATCGTTATTATACCGCTTATAATTTATGCAATTTTCATTCTCATTTCCCTCAATAAAATCAAATAATCCATCAGATAATACATTGGACTTCTTTCGCAGTGTTAATAATCTCTTATAACAATTAAATATCGAATCCGGATTTTTTCTTTCCTTTTCTATATTAATTTTTTTGTATGAATCCGGAACTTTTAGCCAAGGTTCAATCGTCTTATCATTACTAAAACCAGCATTTGGAAGATTATTCCACTGCATTGGCGTCCGGCATCCATCGCGAGTAACTGAAATTCCAAATAATTTGACGATACAGGATAAGGGAAATTTTGAGAATTTTCTTCCAATCGGATCTTCACTTGCCTTTAAATCAAATTTTACATTCTTCATCCCAATTTCCTCTCCGTAGTAAATAAAGGGAACACCCCTTAGAGTTAGTTGCATGGTTGCTAATAATTTTGCTAATTGCTGATTATCATCAATACGAGAGAGAAATCGTACCATATCATGGTTTCCATATACATACGTCGGCGTATAAGGGTAAGGTAATGCTTTTTCTATTCTTGATATTATATTTCCATAAGCTTTCGGTTTAGGCTTTGCAACTGAATATTCGAATAAAAAGCACATATTTAATCCGTTATTGTTAGGACCATAATATTTACTTAATTCCTCAATTGAACCATAGACTTCACCTACCAAGAATCGTTCGGGTTGATATTCATCCATGACCTTGCGTAATTCAAATGCAAAATCCATTGTTTCTGGAAGATTAAGATCATATTTATGTTTACGAAAGAGAGAAGAAACCCTGTTATTCGAAGGAAAAAGATGCCAACTAAATTCATCATCTCGAAGTGTCTCCTCTTCATAAATAGAATGTAAAATATCTAAACGAAAACCATCCACTCCCTTATCGAGCCAGAATCTCATTATATCAAACATTTCTTCCTTTACTTCAGGGTTGCGATAATTTAAATCAGGTTGGAAAGGGAGAAAATGAAAATAATACCATTCTTCTGTCTTTTTATCATATTTCCATGCATGACCTCCCGTCATTGCTTTCCAATTATTAGGAGGCTTTTTTCCTTTTGGTTCTTTCCCATCAGCCCAAATATACCAATCACGCTTTGGATTATCTCTACTTGAAGCGGATTCAATAAACCAAGGATGTTCATCCGAAGTATGATTTAGGACTAAATCTAATACCATTTTCATATTTTTATCATGCATTAATTCCAATAAAGCATCAAAATCGTCCATGGTGCCATAAACAGGATCAATTTTCCGAAAATCAGATATATCATACCCATGATCTTTCTGGGGAGACTTAAAAAATGGGCTAAACCAAATTGTTTCTACCCCTAAATCCTCTAAATAATCTAATTTTTCAATAATCCCTTGAAGATCCCCAATTCCATTCCCCGTTGTATCGCGAAACGAGCGGGGATAGATTTGATACACCACAGTTTTTTGCCACCATGAATATTCCTTCTGAAACATAACTACTTCAATCAAGGAAAAAATTTAATCTTTTTTCAAATAATAGCACAATTCTTTTAATGGTTGCAACCCACTTTGTAAAATATGGATTCAAATGATTTAATAAATCTAATACGATCAAGACGATCAATTCGAAATTTTGTCTATCAAAAAATTGATAATCAAACCATTAGAGAGATTGTAGATTGTGGGCGATGGGCACCGTCTGGCCAAAATAGACAACCATGGAAGGTGAGTATTGTAGCCCATCCCACAGTTAAACGGATGATTGCTGAGCAATCCAAATATGGGGGTATTATTGAAGGAGCGTTTCTGAACCTCGTCATTTTTTATGATATCGAGAGAGGATATGATAGAACAAAAGATCTGCTCTCCATTGGCGCCTTTATTCAAAATATTTTGCTAGGAGCGCATGCAAAAGGTTTAGGTTCTCTATGGATAGGTGAGATTTTAGAAAACAAAGAGAAAATAAATGAGATTTTCAAACTTTCGCCTGATAAGTTCGAATTAATGGGTGTTATTACAGTTGGAATTGCTGATAGATCTTCAGAGGATAAAGAGGAACAAGAGGACCGAGAAAGACGGCCATTAGACGACTTTATTGACTGGTTTTAAGCTTTTCACAATTTTTTTTATTCCTTTTTATTTCCTAGAAAGTCTGCAGATGATGTCACATTATCCCCATAACGGGAATATAGGATTAACGCGGGATTATGCGGACTTGATCTATCCTTTGCTATCAATGTTGATACTGGAGCTTTAGATAATTGAGTGAAAGTTATGTCATGACCAACACATAACCCTACAATTAAATTCAAATCCGTTTCACAATCATTCAATAAGAGAGCTTGAGCCACAGGATTGCAAGATATCCAACCAATAGTAAAACCGGTTTTTGATTTCATGGTGTATTCCTTTGGAATTCCTAATTCCGTCTTTTTTAAACTTCCTGTCTTACAGCAAACCGAATAGACTTTAAATTGGGCTCTTTCAAGAATTTTTGCGATTTTTTTTGCTTCATCCAATAATCCCACGCAAAATGCTATCCCTATTTTTGTATAGTTCATTCTGCTTGCATATTCGATAGTATCTTTTAGCCGAGGCCATTCTATATACCCTTCTGCTTCAATTATTGATGCAACCTTAGTTGCTTCTTTAATTTTTTCATCCGATGCATATATCTGCAAAGCTTCTTTTTCAATTTCTTTTTTATATACCATAGGACAATTAGGAATATTCTCATTGGATTTTCCAATAGTACAATAATGAAAACTATTACATAGATGGCATGTTGGCTTGATATTATTTTTACCGTTCATATTCTAATATATATATTAGATCATAAAAATCTAGGATCCAGATTTGCAATCAATTTTAAGAAGAAAGACAGAATTTCTATAATCATAAATTGTTTAAAGCATCAAAAAGTTCCTGATTAATTTGGCCTGATTTGAACTTATCAAGAATTGCATATTTTTTCCATAAAATATAAGAAAAAGGTTTACCTTTACCAACCTTAACACCAGCTCCACTTTGACCGTATCTTAGATTCTTCTTTGCATTATATTTAGCAGATTTAATGCATCTCTCGCATAAAGGTACAATTATATTACTTGTCATTTTCACCTTTGCAGTTGGATAAGTTACTGTATAATGTTTAATTACTTGATGAGGAAATAACTTACCACTTGCACCACAACTTATACATTTAACTAAGTAAAATTCAATTGCAATAGGTAATTTTCTTTTTTCTAAAGCAATATACAAATGAATGAGTTTAGGTATGTCTATAATTTTTTGTTCGAGCATGGATTTATTTTCAGGCTCAAATTCTAAAGCTTTTTTATAAGCTAGTGATGCAATGTAGGGGTTAACTCGTTCAAAACAACAATCTCCAAGCAATTCCCACATAGAAGGATCATCTTTCTTATACTTTATCGCTTTAAAACTAAATTTCCATACCTCTAGTAATATATCAAAGCGTTGTGAAAGAGAAGTGTCCGATTTCATAGCCCTTTCGAAATTATATCTTGCTAACTTCTTGAATTTATTATACTTCTTTTCCTTCTCTTTATAATTATTCTTATTGATAATTTCAATTAGATATTTAAATCTTTGAAGAGTATCAGGCATTTTTTTTGTCTTGTATTTAAAAATTTAATAATTCAAATTCAACATTATAGTATATAAAAATATAACATAATGATATTTTAATATAAGAATAATATCATAAAAATCTTAGATGCACGATATCGGAAACGATTGGACCGATCCAATAATAAAAAGCAACCCAGTAATTATAAGTGAACCCAATAAACAAAAGTGCATACAGAATAGCAAATAAAAACCCAAAGATTACATCAGTTGGATAATGCACCCCCAATACTATCCGTGAACCCGCCATAATAATATCGAGTGCTATAAAAATAGATAGAATAACCCAACTATTGAAATACCATGCAAAAATGATACCAAAAAATAACAGAAAAGTTACATGCCCGCTCGGAAAAGATTTGTGTTCGGAATCTGACATAATATAAGGAATTCTAATATAATCATCGTGTTTTTCTACCCCCTTCTCTTTAAGGGCGATAAATGGTCGATTTCTTTTTACAATTTTATAGCGTATAAATATATGGATTAAAATTGATTGTTCAAATCCACTTGTAAATATTACTAATAAATAATAATCTTTTGTTATATATCCATAGAGCCACCACACTAACCAGATTGCCACCCAGAAATAGAGACTTCCAAAAAAAGAATAAAACTTAGCAAAAGCCTTCGTACGTTTGCTAAAATCGCTATTGTATAAACTTAAGAAAGTTTTATTATCCCAGTTTTCTAACCTTTCAAGATATTCAGATATAGCTGACATAAAATCGTGATGCGTATAGATTTGCAATAAGTGTAATTTGAACTATTAAAGTGTTATCCTATTAATCCTAATCTTGATATTTTTAATCATCTTGTTAAGATTTAAATAATTGTCTGATCTACATAGCAATTGTTGGACCTATATAGATTTAAATATAATCGAATATATGGTTTATATAATCCTAAAATTATGATTTTACAGGTGTGAGAATTATTGTATAATGGGTTTTCAGAAGAAAGTTTACGTAAAATTGCTCAACAAAAAGTTACCTTCCGCTATTCTGTGAAAATTCATCTGGTTATCTTTATCATTGTTTCGATTCTACTTTTAATAATCAACTTAATCTTTACTCCTTTGATTTTATGGATAATCTATCCCTTCTTTGGATGGTTAATTGGGGTTTCGATTCATTTTGTCGCGTATATCCTCTATGCAAGGGGCGTCTATCCTATGGCAAAGAGAGGGGTTATATTTCATTTAGATGCGTTTGTATTTACATTATTTTTTCTGACTTTAATCAATCTCTTTACGCTTCCACTATTCCTCTGGGTGCTTTTTCCAATTATTTTTTGGGGAATTGCATTAATCTTCCATATTGCTATTTATCTAATCTATTTTTCTTCGGCTAAAATTGATGGGCAAGGTAAAATGGAATCAAAGAAATCTCGAGCAGTTGATAGAGAATTAGAAAAAATGAAAAAAAAGTATAAATCTTAATATTGAGTTGGTGGTATCATTAAAATGTGGTTAGGGAAATTTTTAGACTTAGAGGAGGATATTAACGAGCTGCGATCAAAAATCGAAAAGCAAATCTTTACTAATATTAAAAAAAATAAATTGACTCCTCTCGAATTCACCATTATTGAATCTATTTTTAACAACCAGCATATATCGGGCTATGATTTAATTCATATCCTCAATGATCACTTTGCGGGAACTTGGGAAGCGCAATCAGGGACTATATATCCAATTTTATCCAAGTTAAAACGAGATGGATTCTTAAAAATCACAAAAGTGAAAAGTCCTATTGGACCAATCAAAAAAGTGTATTCTCTTACTGAAGCGGGGGAAGAACTGCTTAAAATAAAAGTAAATAAAAATTTCCTTGACCAATTAACTTTCGTTGAGAACTTTTTAACAGAACTTTCCGCGGTATATATCCATTCGCTCCCAGAAGATCAAAAAGAAAAGAGTATTACCGAAGTCCAAAAAATGTTAAAAAATACTATTGATAATATAATTGATACTCTTCCTTCCGCAGTGGAATTTAAAATCAAGTGTAAAAAATGCGGGTCGGAATTAAGACGAATGGAGGCTAAGTTCTGTGAAAGTTGTGGTGAACCTTTATATTCTTAGAGTTTTTTAAAAAAATCTCAATAAAAAAAATATTAAATTAAAATAAATAAGTTATTTTTTATTTTGAGTTTATTCAACTCCAAAATCATATTTTTTAAATACCTTGAGTAAAGACTCTGCTGCCAAACCTTTCATGATCTCGCTCATTGGAGCCAATACTTCGTCTTTTTGGGTTGTTCTGTTCTGACTGATTCTTCCCTCTATCACTTCAAATGCACTCTGAGCCCAAGAATATTTATCATTGAACGTAAACCAAATATCTCTATAGGCTCCTTCTTGACCACCATTTCCTGCTAAAGGTTTTTCCTCAACAGGCGTTTCTGGGTCTTGTAGATAACACCAATCCAAAATACACCACTCTAGCTTACGCTCAGAATCAGTTCTATCTGCTAAATAAATACAATATGCATGTCCGCCAAGTTCAGAATCTGAGGGTGCAAAAATTGGATCTGCTACTACTTGAGCAGCACATACTTTCACTCTCCATGATGGGATTCCCGCATTAATCAATAAACTTGCTATTAGAATTGCACCGTCCTCGCAATCCCCTACTTGGGATTGTATTGCTTCAAAAGGAAATTGCCAAAATTCGGGGCAATCCTCTGTTTCATCATCTTGAGTATATTTGAGTAAGCTACACACAAATTTTTGGACCGCCCATGCAGTATTATTTGGTGTGTCCTGTCTTAATTCTGCTTGATTAATCACATGCCAAAGAATTGCATCATTATCTTTAATAAATGTTTTAACATCAGCATCAATTTGTTTTTTATAAGATTCTCCCCGTAATGCTCTTCCTGTATAGATGATCGGTGCCATTTCCCATTTGCTATTCCAATAATCTGGACCAAATTCTCCATAGTCCTTTTCGAATTTATCGAATGGTTTATAATCTGGAATAATTGGAATTTCTGAACCATAATCTCCTTCTGGAGTCGGTTCTTCTGAAGGCTTTTTCTTTTTTTCTTCATCTTTGGAAGGTAATTCTGCAATACTTTTAGCACTTTTAATCCATTCCTCTAACTTTTTAAGAGTGGGAATCTTTACTAAGACTTTAGGATGGTCTTGTTTCAATTTTTTTAACTTTTCAAGGGAATTCTTCGCATTTCGATAAGCCAATTCCTTTAATGAATCAATTCCAATCAAGTTAAGCGCGTTTGCAATTTCAGGGGTAATACTTTCCACTCTCATTAAATCCGCGTGTTCTTGCCAACTATCTAGCATTTTTACTGAGACGCCAACTGATCGTGCTAATTGCTTAATCTGATAGTAGGATAAAGCTAATAAGTCCTCCATTTCTCTAATCCCTGCATTAGCTAATACTTTTGCATGCTTTTCTTCTAAACCAATGATATCTGTTAATTTCATACTTATAACCCTTTCTTAAAAATAAAACAATGATTTGTAAAAATATCATCATCTCATTGTAAAATAGTTTTCTAAAATTTAGGAGAGACCTAATTTTTTTTTAGGATTTTTATTTAGACACTTTGACCAAAAAAAGAAGAACAAGAAAAGAGGAATTTATTAGATTCACAAAAGATTAGCAGAAAAGTTTATATTGATTTTTCTCTAAATCATAAATTAATAGGAAGGGGTTATAAGAAAAATTGTGGTAGACAATAAGATAAGATTCAATAATAAAAGCGAACAAGAAATCTTTGATATGTTTATCAGTCAAATTTCAACCAATCTCAACCTTCCTCCACTTATCGAAATGGTTACAGTCGCTATAGGAACTGAAGAAGAGTTTGAGCCTCAGCTCGTTTCGCCACGAGGTTTAGTTAGACTCGAAAAAACTAATGATAAATCGATAATTTTAAGAGTCTCCCCGAATTATCCCGAATTTATTCCATTCCTTCTTCTACGGGAGGCTTATTTGTGTTTTTTAAATGACTCATTAAGAGATAATGTGCAAATATTGTTCCTTATCTATATGCTAATTGAATTAGATCTACCCCGAGCGAAATCTATTGAGGATTGGAAAGAGCAGATTAGAAAGATCGATGCCTTCTCCCCCTATCTCAGTTATCAATTTGAAACGGGAAATAGACTATTTCAATTTAAATTTCCTAATTCTGAAAAAAGTATTATCTCAATCCTCTTCCATTATTTTCGCAATTTAAACATTGATATTCCCCAAGGCTATTTTTATCCACACCTCACGCGTATTTACATTAACGTGTTAAAGCAAGCTTATCAAGAAAATGAGGATCTCCTCGAAACTATTAGAATTTTAGATATCATCTTTAATGAGGTTAAAAGCTATCGGGCTCTTTTAGATTATAGAGAATATTTCAAACAATTCAAGGAAGATGGAAAGCTCAAAACTTCTCTTTCATTAAGAAAATTCATTGCCAATTTAAGGTGGATTAGTCGGTATTCATTTTGCTCTCCAATTTATCTCTTGGATTGGAATACTATTGGGCTTTCTTTTTTTTATTTCCATGTACGTTTTCACCCCAGACTTCCATGGTATAAAATTAAAATGTTTTTAGGAAATTTACCTTTTAATATAACTTCTCAAATTTTACTCTCGGGTTTTTCACGTGAATATTTTGGGTTTATTATTACACCTCATATTTATATAGATGATTTAAAACGTTTATTTTCCAATCTTTTAGAAAGTGGCTTTCTGGTGATCGCAGATATGTTTCTAATTTCAAAACTTAAATATATTTTTAATCTAAATTATCTTTCAGCAAGCATCGATGGTCAAAAATTCGTAAAAACAAGATCAAGAACATATCGAGAAGAATTCTTATTGGAATCTAACCATGAATACACTGAAAAATGCCTTATGACGGAATTAGAATTACTTGACTTTTTAATCCTTGAAAGAGCACGTCAAGTATCTTTTACTGGATTTGGTTTTGAGCGACGAGAATCGACCCTTTCTACGTTAAAAGATGACTATTTAACTGAACTCTCAAAGCAGAGGATGCTTATTAACTCACTCCGATTAGTACTTAAAAAAGTCTCTCAGAGCGAGGAATTGCGCAGTATATGTCTTAAATTTATTAAGAAGAATCACAAATATGGTTTTTTTACACTCTATGAACATATTTCTCAAATCAAGCTTATTATGAACCAACTAAGAAATTTAATGCAAAAATCAAAAAGACCGTTTACATCTCTCAATTTTCTAAAATATATTGACGAATTTGGATTATTTGCAGATTTAGAACTCAATCTTATTCTAAAAGATCCTCTGATTAAAAAGTTTCTAATTCAAAATCTCTTTCCTCTCTATCAGAATGACCGAAAAAGGTATAATACTGAAGAAAATATATATAACACTCTTTTAACCATTTTAAGCATTTGTAAAGATTTGAAGTTATTTGACTTGACTTCAATTAAAAATATCATTAAAGATCCTGAGGTATTTGAGTCCCTATATAAAAAAAAAGAAATTCGAATCGAAGAGATATATTCCCAATCCTTATTAAAGAATATTACCAGTAATGAAGTAGAATCACGTTTAGAAAAATTTGTTTCTACTTCTCCTCCTATTATTAGTCCCTTTTTGGTGAATTCTTTAATTACTTTAACTGCTAACAAGAATCGATTCTTAATCATATTACGTTCCGAACCTGAGGTAATTAATAAACTTAGGGAGATTGCGAAGAAATTTCCTACCCTAATATATTACGAAATCCAAGAACCTCTATCGCAAAAAAGATTTTTGTACTGCTTATTAAATTTACCTTATATAGATTTCTATGAGCAACAAGAAATGATTGCTTCCTTCCACAGTCTCTTTAATCAAGAAATAATTAGTTGCAATTCGGTAATCTCTTCAGGAGTGACTCCAACCATCACTCGGCGCAACTTTTATGATTTTATGTCCAAACAATTTTTTTATACTCCTTCCTTAGTGGAACATTTTATACTATATGTTCGTTCTCTTTTTGGAGACAATCTTCCCCAGTTAGAAGAGAAAATTAAGAATGTTCCATTAAAAAGTCTTTTTGTATCTACTAATCTCTCAGAGATTATTAAAAGCATCAATAAAAATAAAGAAGAAGAAAATCTGGTTTATAATCAACTGGAAAAATTAGACGGGATTATTTGCGAGATTGAACAAGATTTTATTAATGAAGACGCATGGACAAATTTGAAAAAAAACTTTATATATACTCACTTTATCAAATCTGTAAAGTTTCAACCCTCATTTATAAGTTATAGATTACAGAAATATCATGTTTACTTTCGACCGATTGATGTAAGCGATGTGGATTTTAGATTATTGCTCTCCAACTCATTTCTTTCTTTTCAGTTTAATGAAGTGTCAAAAACATCTTACTCCTTTATGATAAATTATATCTTTCCGAAAAATAATCCAAACTTAAGTTATTTAAATTGGCTAATGCTTTCCAAGAAAAATATTAGTGAATATTGTCTTTTTAGTTTCAAAGTAGAACATATTTATCAGAATTTTTTACGAAATATTGATATTGAGGATGGACATGTTAAATGGAATTTAGATATCAGTCAATTTATCAATCACGTTGAAAAGGTATTATTTTCAAACAAGTCAAGCCATCTGGAAGGGAAATATAAACAAAGAATATATAATAAACAAGAAAAAGACCAAGAGTTTGATCCTAAAGACCCAAAATTCATAATGCTAACCTCAATTTATCCGCATTTAAAAAATAATCTGAAATTTCTGGGATCATTACCTAAAGACGAAAAAATCTATACTAAAATAAAAACACTCCTTAAGCAAAAAATGGGACATCTTAATATAAATACAAATAACCTTCAACTCCATCAAAAAGTTGTTTTTATCCTTCCATCTATTAAAAAGTCATCAATTCCTCCAATTCTAGAGATTTTTCGATTCTTTAACAAGGTAAAACTCTATGAAATCGAAGGTGAATATTATTTGCATTCGTTTTTAAAAGTGAGACCCTTTGAACAAGGATTGTGTATAAAAGTATGGTTTCCAGATATTGATATCGACAATTTCATTGAATATTTCTCAGAAATATTTAATTATTTCGATATCACGCACGTTTTTATATGCACTGGATTTTACAATGGCGACCACTTTCTAAATCAAGTCTATAAGGGAATTGACTTTAACACCGATTACAATCCGTTGCAAAATTTCGAATGGAATCCCATAGATAAAATCTGGATGGCTCCTAAATTATTTACGGAAGAATTCGAACCAATCTACCCCCCCTTGGCCCCTAAATTGGATAATCGCAAGATAGACCACATTAAAGAAAATAGTGATGATTAATTAGAGTTCCTATTAAGAATGGTAAATATTAATCTTAAATTTAAGCGTTACATGATATATAAAAATTTAAATTGAAGTTAGGATTTATCTATATTACTATAAAGATAAGTTAAAATTGAAATTTGATTTATAGCTTGGCGGGATTACCGAGAGAAAAAAGAGTTTCTCTTTCTTCGGGAATCTGGTCAATGGTCATGTCTTAGAATGGGTCAAGACCGAATATAGGTGCTGGACTTAAGATTGCTATCCCAAGACGAGTAGCAATAATATATCCAGTGGCAAAGGCC
>Ga0180433_10005949_pt1 | contig 16228 bp, 14 predicted proteins | sample SS_ome_8_FD_132980 | JGI IMG/M metagenome (GOLD analysis project Ga0180433, IMG submission 132980) | Hypersaline lake sediment archaeal communities from the Salton Sea, California, USA - SS_1_D_1 metaG | ecosystem: Environmental > Aquatic > Non-marine Saline and Alkaline > Hypersaline >... | reverse complement strand
TTCTGCAGACATTCTGATCGCTTCGGCGAAATTGGGACAGTTTATGGGAGCGATCATGAATTCCTGGATATCCACATTATTGTCTGAGTGGGAGCCTCCATTGAGTATGTTAATAAGAGGAACGGGAAGTTGATAGCTTTTTCTTTTTTCCAGATACTCGAAGAGTTCAAGGCCCAGAGCCCTGGCCGATGCGTCAGCTGCAGCCATGGATACAGAGAGAATGGCATTGGCTCCCAGATTTTTTTTTGCCGGAGTCCCGTCCAGCCCTATGAGAGTCTTATCTATTTTTTCCTGCTCTGCAGCATCAAGTCCTATGATTTGCGGTGCGATGATCTTTTCCACGTTGGCGACGGCTTTTAACACGCCTTTTTTTAGGTATCTTTTTGGATCACTGTCTCTGAGTTCCAGGGCTTCCCGTTTTCCTGTGGAGGCTCCGGAAGGGACAGAAGCTTTTCCTGATATGCCGGATTCAAGAATCACTTTAGTGCTGACCGTAGGATTCCCCCTGGAATCCAGAATCTCCCTTGATTTGATTTCTTTTATGGTTGTTTCTGACATAAATGAATCTCTTTTTATGGAATTTTTGTATGTATGAAAAAATGATGAGCGAGATTATCGGTTGAGTTGAGCTGTCTACTTTTCTCCTTTGGTCTCTTCTGCCATTTCTTCGGATTTCTTGCTTATTTCTTTCTTTTTTTTGTCAACAAATTCTTTGATGGCTTCTACTCCGTCTTTTGATTTTGATTTTGCTTTTTGGATGCCTTTCTCAGCTTCCTTACTGAATTTATCGTATTTTTCTCTGGCCATTTCTCCGGTTCGTTCAGCCTGCTCCCTTATTTTTTTCCTCGTTTCTTTGCCCTCAGCAGGAGCAAACAGAACTCCTAATATGAATCCGGTAGCTGTTCCCAATAAAAAAGACAAAGTGATTTCCACAGCGCTTGAGCTTTTATTTTCCATTCTTTCCCTCCTTTTTCTTTCTTTTTAACTGCCTCCAACCAAACCTTATAAGAGGATAGATGAGAGGCCAGTATTTTGAGCCGGGCCTGATTACCTTAGTGGTCATAAACCAGGCAGCTTCTGACAAGCCTACAGCTGTTTTTTTTGTCGCATCAAGAATATCCTGCAGGTCATCGACTTGAGAGTTTATTTTCAGGCTGGAGTCATTCAAATTTTTTGCGAGCGAGCGGATCTCCAGCATTGTCAGAGTCGTTTCTTTAGCTGTTTTCCGTAGCTGCATGAGGAAGATGACAAAAAAGGTTACAGCCACGACCGCAGCAAAAGTCAAGACTAAAAATAAAAATTGGTTTAAGGTCAGCGGCATTTTATTAAAGATAAAATAAAAAAGGTCCTTTGTCAATCAAACCAGGATCATTCATTAGAAAACGGGGATAAAATTCATATCTGGCTTGGCCTCCCTTCAGATTTTTAACGCCATTCTTCTTCGTTTTTCTCGGCGCTTGCGTAACTCCCCCCGTCCGTGGGTCGGACATACTCAGCGTCCAGCTTCACTGGATGCCCTCGAAAAGCCTCATCCGAAGGCTAAATCTTCAATGTCGCTTCAGCCACACATGAATTTCATGAGGTTTAAAGGTAATATGGTTTGGGCTCTGTTTCTGTCCAGGCAAAAATATCATATGTAAGAGATGATAGAAAAATATGAATAGAGAGGTTATAATCTTATGGTAACGGAAAAATGGATTACTACTTCGTCAAGGATTATAAGAAAGACTACAGATTCTTTTCATCCCAGCCTTTTCATGAAATAGAGGTAAATTTCACGAAACTTAGGCAAAGGTGGGAAGAAGCCAAAAGAAGACTTATGCTTCTTCCTCAAAGGATATTAAGCCAGGAGCAGGCATTTGAGAGGGCTGTGAGCTTAAAAGAATTCAGAATCAAAATACATTACTCGGGCAGTAAAGAAAAGAGCCGAATCAAAAAAAAGTTTACATTTTTTCTTCTTAAACAAAGGTCAAAACACATTTTGTTTCTTATCATTGAGACTCTTCTTCTTCCCGTCAGCGGCCTTATGGCCTTTCTTCCAGGGCCGAATATCTTTTTTTATGTTCTTGCCTTGATCATGTACACTCAATGGAAAGCCCTTAGAGGAATAAAGGTTCTTATCAAAAAAGACCACGAATTTATTGATTCTCCTTTGCTTAAGGAGTGGGAGGCTGCTGTCGAATCCGGGAAGCCGGAAGAGATGCAGGCTGCTATGAAGAAGATAAATGATGGACTTTGTATAGATAAAATTCAAAAAATCCTGTACAAACAGAAAGAAAAACACACAAGTCACAGCTGAGAATATTCTTTGGGCCCTAATTCTTGACTTTTTAGGGGTATACTCCTAATATTTATGATTGTATTTCAATGTGAGTCTGGAGTTCAAGAGCGGATGCTCCAGTTTCTCTTCATCAGCTAACAGGAACGGATGAGCACAGGATAAGAACATGAGTAAAAAATACGACTTTGGAAAAATCGAAAAAAAATGGCAGGATATATGGGACCGGGAAAAGAGTTTTGAAGTAAGGGAAGATTCAGAGAAGCCAAAATATTACACACTGGAAATGTATCCCTATCCATCCGGACGCATACATATGGGGCATGTAAGGAATTTTTCAATTCTAGATGTCATTTCCAGGTACAAGGTCATGAACGGATATAATGTGCTTCACCCCATTGGTTGGGACGCTTTTGGAATGCCTGCGGAAAACGCGGCTATAAAAGAGGGTATTCACCCAAGGGAGTGGACCCTGGGAAATATAGCGCATATGAAGGGCCAGTTAAAGAGATTGGGATTCAGCTATGATTGGTCTAGAGAAGTCAATACCTGTCTTCCCGAATATTATAAATGGAATCAGTGGATCTTCCTGAAGATGTTTGAAAAGGGGTTGGCTTTCCGTAAAAAGAGTTCTGTTAATTGGTGCCCCGAGTGCCAGACGGTTCTGGCGAATGAACAGGTGGTCAGCGGGAAGTGCTGGAGATGTGATGCACAGGTTGAACAAAAACATATGGAGCAGTGGTTTTTAAAAATCACAAAATATGCGGATGAGCTTTTAACAGGTCACAAACAGCTCAGCAAATGGCCCCAGAGTGCCATCGCCATGCAGAAAAATTGGATCGGGAAAAGCAAAGGCGCTCAATTGTTTTTTAAGGTGTCCGGTTCTGATATCTCCATTGAGACTTTCACCACAAGGATCGATACGATCTACGGGGCTACTTTTCTGGTGCTATCTCCTGAACACCCGTTATGCTCAAAACTCATAGAGGGCTCGGAAGATGAGGATTTCAAGCGCCAATGGATCGAGAAACAAACACACAGACAGCGTTTGGGAGAAGAGGTTTTGGACGATGAGAAAGAAGGCATTTATACCGGGAGAACAGCTGTCAATCCATTTACAAAAAAGCCTATCCAGATATGGATAGCCAATTATGTATTGATGGGATACGGGACCGGAGCCATTATGGCGGTCCCTGCCCATGATGAGAGGGATTTTCAGTTTGCAGAAAAATATTCTCTTCCTGTAAAAGAAGTCATTATGCCAGTAGAAGGGGTTCAGCATGATGAAACAGACGGTGTTTTTACAGAGTATGGAAGATTGGTGGCTTCAGGGAATTATAGCGGGATGTCATCGCAGCAGGCAATATCAGAGATGATAAAGCACTTACAGGATGAAAATCTGGGAAAAGAGATGGTGCTGTACAGGCTTAGGGATTGGGGGATTTCCCGTCAGCGATATTGGGGGACACCTATCCCCATAATTTACTGTAAGAAATGCGGTATTGTGAAAGTGCCGTATAAAGACCTGCCTGTGACGTTACCTGCTGATGTTGAGTTTAAAGGGGAAGAAGGCTCACCATTAGAGAAGTCCGAAGAATTTGTTAAAACAAAGTGTCCTCGATGCAATGGAGAGGCACGGCGCGAAACAGATACCATGGACACCTTTTTTGATTCTTCATGGTATTATTTTCGTTATTGTTCACCTGACGAAGAAAACTTCCCTTTTAAACCTGAAAAAGGGAAATACTGGCTTCCTGTGGACCTGTATGTGGGCGGAGTCGAACACGCGATTCTTCATCTCATTTACGCCCGGTTTTTTTGTAAGGTTTTACGGGATTTCGGCCTGACGGATATTAACGAGCCCTTTCCCCACTATCTTGCTCAAGGAATGGTGACCAAGGATGGATCTGCCATGTCAAAGTCAAGGGGGAATGTTGTTGATCCCGATGACATGGTCAGGAAATACGGGGCTGATACGGTCAGGCTTTTTATTTTATTTGCCGCTCCTCCGGAAAAGGAATTTGCTTGGGATGACAAAGGGATTGAAGGTTGTTACAGATTTCTGAACCGTATTTGGATTTTTTTCCAGGAGAACCTTGGGCTGTTTGAGAAGGCCGGAAGAACACAAAGCATTGACGGTGAGGGTGGTGACAAGAAAACCAATATCAAGATAAAGGCCCATCAGACTATCAAGAAGGTAACGGAAGATATCGGGGAGAGGTGTCATTTGAATACAGCCATAAGCTCCATAATGGAGTTTTTTAATGAAATAAAAAAAGCAGCCCCTCAACTAAAATCAAGCCCTTCCGGTCGAAAAATATTAAAGAAAAGTATGCAGGCACTGCTGAAACTCCTTTCTCCTTTTGCCCCTCATATTTCCGAGGAATTATGGGAGGCAACAGGTAAGAATACCCGTTTGATTTTGTCTTCATGGCCCTCCTATGAATCCGGTCTGATTAAGGAAGATAGAGTGACCATTGTTGTTCAGGTCAATGGAAAGCTGAGAGGAAAATTTGAAGCTGAAAGGAACACTCCGGAAGAAAAAATCAAGACCCAAGCCCTGTCATTGGAGCGTGTGAACAAATATATAGAGAATCAGAAACCAAAGAAGACCATATATATAAAAAATAAACTGGTGAATATTGTCATATAAGGGGAGAAAAGCATGAGAAAATATGGTGTTTTTTTAGTACTGTGTTCCTTCCTGTACAGCTGCGGGTATCACCTGCGCGGGACAGGAAGTTCTCTTCCCCCTCATATCAAAAAAATACAGGTGCCTATGTTTAAAAATGCCACCTCCCGCTTTGAACTTGATGTGAAGCTCACACAGAGTGTGATAGATGAGCTTGTGACCCGGGGAAAAGTTGAGATCACGGATAATTTGGAATCAGCTGATGCAGTGCTCATAGGCGAGATCACTTCTTTCAGGGTCAACCCCATAGCCTTTTCAGGGACCACGACAGCAGACAGATATAACATCACCATTGTCGCCAAGATCACATTAAGGGATCTGGTGGAGGATCAGGTGTTTTTTTCAAATCCGAATTTTATCTATAAAAAAGAAGATGAAGTGGAAGAAGGCCTGGATTTCGAAACTGTGGAGTCAGGGGCTATAGAAGAAATATCAGGGATGTTTGCCCGGAGTCTTGTCATCATGATACTGGAGGGCTTCTAGAAAAGTGCGTTCTGTTTCCAAAGGAAATATCTTCAATGAAGATAATTTAGAGAGGGCTTATTTTTTTTATGGGGAAGATGTTTATCCGGCATGGCAGTTTATTGAAGACATGAAGAGTACCTTACCGGGCTGGGACCAGGGTGAAGTTGTTGTAGAGAAATATGAGCTGGGAAGCGAAACATGGGCTGATATCATTGATTCAGCAAGGACAATGCCCCTGCTGTCGTCTTCGGTCCGGCTGATTGTGGTTGAGGTTCCATCCCGAAACAAACAGAATGTTCCCAGACAAGAAGAGAATCTTTCTTCCGGTGAAGGTGAATTGTTAAAGGCCTATCTTGCTTCCCCGTCTGAAAAGACCGTAATGGTCATCATTTTCAACCAGAAGATCAAAGGCGGTTCTCCCTTAGTCAAGTTTTTTCAGTCACTGCCAAAGGAATGCATCCGATTAAAAGAGCTCAGTGCTTTGAAGGGGAAAAAAATATACGCCTGGATCAGAGAGAGAGTCAGGAGCGAGGGAAAAGAGATGGATGGGTATGCCTGCACAAGACTCGTCGAGCTTGCAGGTAATGACCTCAGGAGGTTAAGTAATGAAATCAGTAAGCTGGTAACGTTTGCAGGGGAAAAAACTCATATCAGCTTGGAAGATGTTGAACTGGTTTCGGGTTGGATCAAACCGTTGATAGAGTGGGAGATCACGAATAGTCTGGAAGAAGCTGATTATCAGAAGTGCCTTCTCACTCTTGATAAGCTTTTAAGAAAAGAGAATATCCATCCAGTTGTCATTATGGACAAAATCCATGGTTTTTTTAATGATATCCTTCTTGCAAAACTGAGGATACAAGAGGGGAACAAAGATAATGTGTCCATTTTTAAAGAAATCAAACCTTATTTGCCGAAAAAATACGAGGTTCTGTATCAAAGAAAATTCAAACAGGTCTTTCGGTTTGCCGAGCGTGTTTCCATTCAGGAGTTAAGACACTTCATAGAGCAGCTCAAGGACATTGACATAAAAATAAAGTCAACAGGCCTTTCTTTTCATGAACTGATGGATGGATTCCTTTTTGATTACTGCAAGAGAAGAGCGGGGGAAAAGAAATTATTTTGAAGGTATGGACCCAACCTGTCTGTTAAGCCTTGATTTATAGCGGCTGGCCGTATTTTTATGAATAGCTCCTTTTTTTGCTGTCTTGTCTATCAGAGAAAAGGTTTCAGGTAAAAGATCGAGAGCTTCCTTCTTATCTTTTTTTTCGATAGCAGATCTTAGTCTTTTGATCTGCTTTCTGAGAATTGATTTGTTTCTCCTGTTCGTAGCGCGCCTTCGGAGACTCTGCCTCCTGTGCTTCTCTGCTGATTTATGTTGGGCCATTTGTTTCTCCTATAGAAAATAGGTTGTGTATGATAGAATATCTGCAATGAATTGTCAACTCATTATGAAGGCAACTGGAGCCGAACGCTCTCATATGAAGAATGGATGATAAAAGCAACCGCAAATTATTGAGGTCTACGTTTGCCGTTTCTATCCCCACCTTACTGAGCCGCATCCTCGGATACTTGAGGGATATGGTCCAAGCCTTTTTTCTCGGAACAGGAACGAGCGCCGATGCGTTCACGATCGCATACATAATACCGAATCTGCTGAGGCGGTTGACGGCAGAAGGAGCCATGACATCAGCCTTTATTCCTGTCTTTTCCAAACTAAAAAAAGAGGAAAAAAAAGAAAAACTGTGGCAATTTGCCAATGTGTTCTTCTTCGACTTGACTCTTGTCATGGCGGTCCTGGTTGTCCTGGGCATTCTTTTTTCACCTCTTCTCGTCAAGGTCATTGCTTTTGGGTTTAAGGATATCCAGGGAAAGATGGCGCTCACAGTCTTCCTCACCAGAATCATGTTTCCCTACATTTTTTTAGTGAGCCTTGCGGCTCTGGCCATGGCGGTTTTAAACTCATTCCATAAGTTCTTTGTGCCTGCTTTGACACCTGTTTTGTTCAATATTTGCATCATAACAGCCGCGGCCTTGTTTGCGGCCCGCAGCCAAGAACCGGCTGTGGTGTTTGCGGTAGGGGTGGTGGCGGGAGGAGCGGCACAGCTTGGATTTCAGATCCCCTTTTTATGGAAGAAGGGAATGCGGTTCACGCCCGCACTTTCCTTCAGGCACCCCGCAGTCCGAAGGGTGGGCAAGCTGATGATTCCCGGAATATTCGGAGCGGGTATCCATCAAATAAATTTTGCTTTGAGCCGGATGATAGCCTCGACTCTTGAGGAAGGTTCTGTGTCTTCTCTCTACTATTCGTCAAGGGTCCAGGAATTCACTCTGGGGCTTTTTTCCATTGCTCTTTCCATAGCTCTGCTGCCCACGTTTTCCGATCTGGTGGCATCAAAAGATTTTTCTGGAATGAAAAGAATCCTGTCCTTTTCTTTAAGGGCTATAAATTTTGTGACGATTCCGGCAATGATAGGGTTGATGGTGCTGAGCCGGCCTATTATACATATTCTGTATCAGAGAGGGCATTTCGATGCTGAGTCTACAGCGATGACAGCCTCCTGTCTTCTGTTTTTCTCATTCAGCCTTCCCTTCATATCCGGAGTAAAGATCATATCTCCTGCCTTTTATTCTTTAAAGGACACCAAGACTCCTGCCATCGTTGCCTTTTTTGTTATGATCCTTTATATTTCTTTATCGGTTTTCCTGATGGGGCCTATGAGAGTGGGAGGGATCGCCCTGGCTCTCTCTATTACAGCCCTCTTCAATTTTATTGTCCTCTTTCATCTGCTGGAAAAAAAGATAGGGAAAGTGGAGAAAAAGAAAGTCATGATATCCGCTTTTAAGTCTGCATTAGCCGCCGTGGTAATGGGATGTTCCCTGTGGGCTTTCTTTTATTCTTTTTCCTTTTATGATATGAATTTTTTGAATAAAGTGCTCTTTTTTGCAGGCACCATTTTTTTTGGAGTAGCGGTTTATCTGGCGTTAAGCCTTGTATTCAATAAGGAAGAACTTAAGGCGTTCAGATTGATCTTTTCCAAGAAAAAAATCAAAAGGATCAAGGAGTCACAGTGAAAGTCGTCCTACAAAGAGTTAAAAAGGCTCAAGTCAGGGTAAGGGAAAAAGTGACTGGAGGAATAGAAAGAGGGCTCTGCCTTCTTGTCGGCGTTGAAAAAGGCGATACGGAAAAAGATGCTCTTTATCTGGCAGACAAAATATCGGGGTTGAGAATATTTCCTGACAGTAAGGGAAAAATGAACCTGTCTCTGCGGGAGACAGGAGGAAAAATTCTGGCAGTATCACAATTCACTCTTGCCGGTTCTGTTAGAAAGGGCAGAAGGCCCAGCTTTGATCGGGCAGAGAAGCCCGAACTGGCAGAGGAACTCTTTGATTACTTTGTGGCTCAGCTGCGGGAGAGAAGTATTCAAACGGAAACAGGGATTTTCGGGGAAGTGATGGACATCTATCTGGTAAATGACGGACCGGTTACATTTATCATTTCGAGCTAGACCATTTCAAGGATATGACCCATCTTTTCTTTTTTCGTTTTCAGGTATTTAAGGTTAGTATCGTTAGGCGGGACTTCAATCGGGACCCTTTCCACTATTTCAAGTCCGTATCCTGATAAGCCGATGAATTTTCTCGGATTGTTGGTTATGAGTCTCAGTTTGGTGATTCCGAGGGAAACCAGTATTTGAGCTCCGATCCCATAGTCTCTCTGATCAGGTTTAAATCCGAGCTTCCGGTTAGCCTCAACCGTGTCTTCTCCTTTTTCCTGTATGGCATAGGCTTTAATTTTATTCACAAGCCCGATGCCGCGGCCTTCATGGTTCAGGATATAGAGGATCACGCCTTTTCCCTTTTTTTCAATCATTTTCATTGAAAGAAGGAGCTGTTCGCCGCAGTCGCACCGTTTGGAATGAAACGTATCTCCGGTGAGACACTGGGAATGGGCTCTGACGAGAATGGGTTCGCCTTTTTTTATTTCCCCTTTTTTTAATACCACGTGATGTTCGTTATAAATGGTGTCTTCGAATATCATGATCTTGAAATGGCCGTATTTTGTGGGAAGGTCAGCCTCTTCGATTTTTTTTACGTGGATCTCATGTTGCATTCTGTATTTGATAAGATCAGCTATGGTCACTATCGGGATATCAAAGGTCTCGCTGAATTTTTCCAGCTCCTTTCTCCGGGCCATTGTACCGTCTTCGTTCATTATTTCGCAGATGACACCGGCAGGGGTCAGTCCGGCCAGACGGGCCATATCAACAGAAGCTTCTGTTTGTCCCGCTCTTTTCAGCACCCCTCCTTCTCTAGCCTGTAAGGGGAAAATATGTCCGGGCCGCACAAGGTCAGCTGGTTTGGCTCCGGGGTCTATGGCTTTGAGAACAGTACGGGCTCTGTCATAGGCAGAGATACCTGTTGTGATGCCCTCTTTTGCATCGATAGAGATGGTAAACGCTGTCTTAAAAGGGGCGGTATTGGATGGGACCATCTGAGGAAGGTCAAGTTCTCTGAGTCTGTCTTTAGTGAGAGAGAGACAGATCAGGCCTCTTGCGTTTTTGGCCATGAAGTTGATGATGTCCGGAGTGACTTTTTCAGCCGCACAGGTCAGATCTCCTTCATTCTCCCTGTCTTCGTCATCAACAATGATGATGAGCTTTCCTTCTTTAATGGTTTTTATGGCGTTCTCTACGGAAGCAACAGCTGATTTTTTTTGCATATATGGCAATCCTTATTCACCTGCAGTATTCATAAAAAAATGGCGATGTCTTTATTATTAATTTATTTTCAGCGATGTGCATTTTGTTCATCATCCAGGTTCAGTGTTTTATTTTAATTTAACTGAGTAATTATACACATATTTGCCAATAATGTCACACTCGATGTTGACTTCACAGCCAGTTTTCAAATCAGATAAGTTGGTATGCTCTAGGGTGATGGGAATGATCTCTACCTCCAGATGATTGTTTTTCACAGAAGCAATGGTGAGACTGACTCCATCCACGGCGACTGAACCTTTGGGTATGAGATAGGGGCTTAATTCTTGAGGAAATCTTATGGTGATCCGTTTCCCCTTCTTCCGGGCTTCGGTTTTTATGACTCTCCCTTTTTCATCGATATGGCCGGTAACCAAATGACCGCTGAGTGGATCTGACAGGGTTAAGGGGGTCTCCAGATTCAAACGGTCCTCTCTTCGCAAAGAGCCTAATGTGGTTTTTTTCAGGGTTTCCGGTGATAGATTAAAAGAGAGCAGGTCTTTTTTCTTTTTGATAAGGCTCAGACAGACGCCGTTAATAGAGAGGCTGTCGCCGATCTTTATATAGGGAGCTACAGTGGGAGCGGCGATGGTCATCTCCTGTTTCCCCAGTGAATAGGCTTTAAACCGGCCTGTATGCTTTATGATACCTGTAAACATCATAAATATCCTTGAATAATGATATCATCCCCTATATTTAATATATTCATTTTTTTTAGTTTCAAAGATTTTTTAATGGTCTCTGCCCCTTTCCCCTGATAAAAACAGGGGGCACTTTTACCGCCGATTAATTTCGGAGAAACGGAGACAATCACTTTATCAACAGTTTTGGATTCAAGCATATGTGTATGGAGCACAGCGCCACCTTCAACAAGCACGCTGGATATCTGGTTTTTCCCCAGCCAGGCAAGCGCTTTTTTTATATCGACTTTGCCTTTTTCTTGGGAAATGGTTATGATCTTTACTCCTTTTTTCTGTAAAGCGTCTTTTTTTTCTGAAGGGGATGTCTTGAGTGTAAAAATGACTACTTCTCCTTCTGATAGAGTGGTGAGTATCTTTGACTGGAGTGGAATGCGGAGATTTGAGTCCAGAATGACCCTGGTAATGGTTTTTCCGGGCCAGCCCGGATGCCTTACCGTCAGCCTGGGGTCATCTTTCAATACTGTGTTTATTCCTACCATTATGGCATCATGTTCCCCTCTTATGAGGTGCATGTATTTTCTTGTTTGGGAAGATGAAATCCACTTGGAGGCATGTGTTTTTGTAGCTGTTTTTCCATCTAGGCTCAGTGCTGTTTTTAAGGTTATGAAAGGGATCCCGGACTGGATGTATTTTATATAAGCCTCATTGAGTCGGTTGTTTTTCTCTTCCATCAGGCCCAAAGAGACTTGGATCCCCGCTTGTTTCATCCTTTCTATGCCCTTCCCGTTAACCAGGGGATTGGGGTCTATGGATGATACGACTATTCTCTTGAGTGAGGCACTGATGATTTTATCAATGCAGGGGGGGGTTCTCCCCCAGTGCACACAGGGTTCCAGATTGATGTAAGCGGTTGCCTTTTTGGTTCTGGACCCTGCTTTTTCCAGGGCCGCGGCTTCGGCATGGGATTTTCCAGGCCTCTCATGATAGCCGTGACCGACAATAATTCCGTTTTTCACTATGACTGCTCCAACATAAGGATTAGGGCTTGCCCAGCCGATTGCTTTCTCAGCAAGAGCATAACACATTTGCAGGTAGGATATATCTTTATGAACATTCATGATAAAAGAGCATCCGTAAATTCTTCAGAAGAAAATTCAAGCATATCTTTTTCATTCTCTCCTATGCCGATGAGCTTTATGGGAAGCTCCAGTTCCTCAACGATGCTAACCACACTTCCTCCCTTTGCTGTTCCGTCCAGCTTGGATAAAAAGATGCCTGTCAATCCGGAGAATTTTGAAAATTCCCTTGCCTGATGAAGGGCATTTTGCCCAATGCTGGCGTCAAGTACAAGGAGCACTTCATGCGGGGCGCCTTCAATTTCTCTGGAAATGATTTTTTTGATTTTTTCATGTTCGTTCATGAGGTTTATGTTGGTGTGCAGGCGGCCGGCCGTATCTATGAGGAGTATTTGATATTGTTTGGCTTTGAAAGATTGAATGGCGTCGTAGGTTACGGCTGCAGGGTCAGCTCCATACGCGCTTTTAATGACAGGGATGTTTAACTTTTTTCCCCATTCAGAAAGCTGTTCCTGAGCAGCGGCCCTGAATGTGTCTGCTGCCACCATGAGCACTTTCCCCCCCTTTTTTTTGAAATGATAAGCTGTTTTGGCGAGGGATGTGGTCTTGCCTCCTCCGTTTGTTCACACAAACATGACAACCGTTCCATTGGTGTTCATGTTGAGCCTTGAAGAAAATTTTGAGAGGGTCCCGTTGATTTCCTTCTCTAAGAGCTGCTTGATGGCAGGAAAGGAATCCGTCTTTTTGCTTTTTTCTTCAAGACTGGAAATGATTTTTTCAGAAGCAGCTATCCCGACATCTGTAAGAAGAAGAGATTCCATAAGGTCATCCAGTATCTCTGCTCTTTTCTTCGGAGATTTAAACGCTTCTTTGATTTTGTCGTTAAATATCTTCCTTGTCCGGAAAAGTTTGTCTTTTAGTTGAGCCATTTTGTTACATGAATTATATTTTTCATGCCCGTTATTGTCAATGCGCACAAACTGAGTTTGGTTTTAAATGAAACAGCTTTGGTCAATCTGGCTTATTCACAAGCCGAGGTTGCTGCAGATGCGAGGCACAGGGTGCGAAGCTGTGGTCCTTCACCGCGAGTATCCTGTAACGAAGCAGATGCAGTAAGATCGGTTTGCCTGTGAGGTAAAAAAATGGCGATTAAAATGAAAGTGAACACAAACAAAAGCTTCTCAATTGTCATTTTTTTAAGAGCATGAATATCCTTGAAAGCAAAACAAAAAAGTGTTCATCGCCATTTTTTTATGAATAGGTCAGGTTAATTATCTTTGGAGTTAGAGAGCTAACTATGTTAAATTGAGATTTAATGGATGAGAACATCTGGTTGCTGCCCGAGCTTGATAACAGAGTTGACAAACTAGCTTCAGACATGGGTCTTTCCCTGGAAACAGCTCAGATTCTTTTGAATAGAGATATCACAACGAAAGAAGAGGCCCGAAAATTTCTCTTTTCCGATCTAAGCGACTTGAATGATCCTTATCAAATGGATGGAATGGAGGAAGCTGTCTCCAGGATCGAGAAAGCAGTGAGGGATAAGGAAAAAATACTTGTTTTCGGGGACTATGATGTGGATGGAATTCTTTCCGTAGTGGTTTTTATGAAAGCGATCGAGTCGCTAGGGGGCTGTATTGAGTATTTCATACCAGATAGGTTAGAAGACGGGTACGGAATTAAAACAAAGCACATCAAGATGATGCTTGAACGCAAGATTAAACTCATGGTCAGCGTGGACTGCGGTATAAAAGCTGTCAATTTCACAGAGAAAGCAGAAGCGTTCGGTGTGGATGTGATCATTACGGATCATCATCAGCCCGGACCGGAAATCCCCAAAGCCGTGGCTGTTCTCAATCCTGCCTTAAGCCATTCTTCTTATCCTGATAAAGACCTGGCCGGCATTGGCGTGATTTTTAAACTGATCCAGGCGCTTATGGAAAGAAGAAACAAAGGTTCTGTTCTTACTCATTACCTGAAGCTTGTTTCCATTGGTACTATTGCTGATGTGGCCAAATTAAGAGGGGAAAACAGGCTTTTTGTCAGATACGGTCTTGAAGCCTTGAGAGATGTATCCAACACGGGCTTGAAGAATCTGCTTTCCATCTGCGGCCTTGAATACAGAGACGTAACAGCAGGAGATGTCGGATATAGAATCGCTCCCCGGCTCAATGCGGCGGGAAGGTTGGGCAAGGTGGGCCTTTCCGTAGACCTTTTTCGGGTCCGGGATAAAAAAGAAAGCGAAGACATAGCCCTGCATCTGAATGAATTGAACTCATTACGGCAGAAAGCCGAGGTAAATATATTTAACCAGGCCGTAGAAAAAATAGAAAAGAATGATCTGGAGAAAAAATACAAACTGTTCATCCTGGGAAGCAAGGAGTGGCATAGAGGGGTCATCGGTATAGTGGCCTCCAGGTTAAAGGACATGTATCACAGACCGGTGATGCTGTTTGCCTATAAAAATGAAAAGGCGTTTGGTTCAGGGAGAAGCATTAAAGAATTTTCTCTGATTAACTGCCTGAGAAACAGCAGTCGTCTTTGCGTGAGTTTTGGAGGACACCCCTTAGCTGTCGGGTGTGAGATACATCAGAGCCGTTTTGATGAATTTAGAAAAGAGATGAACGTTTACGCAGATTCGGAAATTCTTGATACAGATCTAAAAAGGAAGATTAAAATAGACGTAAAAATTGACTTTAGGCATATAACACCTTCCTTTTTGGAGGAGATCGACCTGCTTAAGCCCTATGGAGTCGGAAATCCCAAGCCGATATTTTTATCGGAGAACGTCTGTATAGCCTCCAGACCAAAACTTCTTAAAGGAAAGCACAGCAAGTTCATGATAACAAAAGACGAAAGGTTTTTTGAAGCTATGGGTTGGAGAAGAAAGGACTGGGCAGAGGTTTTTGAAAAAGGGGATATGGCGGACATCGTTTATTCTTTCAGCCGCAATGAGTATCTTGGAAAAAGACGGCTGAATTTCGTTCTGCATGATATAAAGCCGGTCAAAAAATAAATAAAGATGTCTTGTGTTTATGATTCAGAAAATTGTTTTATAATAGACATGGATAACATATGTTTAAAAAAACAAAAGCAAAGAAGGTCAGATCCGTCTTAGGGTTCAAGCGTCTGACTTTATTGTTGCTTGTACTGGTCATTGTCATTATCGGAGCGGATATTATTTCTAGGTCAGGGAAGAAAGCAAATGTTTCCCTTTCCGATGAGAAATTGATGGAACAAAAAGTCGAACAAAGGGAAGACGTGCTCTATTTGGAGGATGAAAAAGGGAGCCCGGTGCTTGAATCAAAAGCCGGACGGCAGTATCTGGGTGAGGACGGATTTTACCACCTTGAAGGAGACGTCTTGATAAGATTTGTTAAGCGTGCCGAGGGAGAAGATGTCGTTTTCAAAGGAGATGAGATCCTCCACGACAGAGAAGGAAATCGGTTTATTCTCAAAGGGAATGCTGTCATAGAATTCAAGGACCTTTTGATTGAGTCTTCTTACCTTGAGTATGAGAGCAAAGACCATGTGATGACCACGGACAAAGGAGTGTCTTTTTCATCTGATAGGATCAAGGGACGGGGACAGAACATGGTCTGCTGGGAAGTAAAAAAGGAAGTAAAGATCAGGGACAACGTGCATCTGGAATTGATCCAGGATGAGGAGAGTTCAAAGGTCATTCAAGTGAGCGGAGACGAATTGTTTTATACGCATAAGTGGGGCAACGGCTCTGTGGATGGTCATGTAGAGGTTAAAACCGGCAGGAGCTCTATAAGTGCGGAACGGATGGAATTTGACCTTCCCCAGGAGAGAGATTTTTTAAGGTCCATGAATTTAAAGGGAAAGATCAAAGCAGACCTTTTTTTGGAGTCCACATCCAAAGACGGACTCAAGGTTCAGGAGTACAGAGCTGAAGCCGAGGGAGTGTTTATCAGATTTTTCAAATATTCTGACACTCCACAGATGATCGCTGCCAGAGGCAACTGCTTGATTGATTCCGTCAAAACAGATATGGGTTTCAATCGAATCCAATCAGGAAGGTTTGCCATTGATTTCACCAGAGATGGGGAAATAGAGGAGTTTTCAGGCGCAGAAAATGTAATTGTCGAGGAAAACGGAGGAGATGAGAAAAGGATGATCAAAGGGAATCAATTTTCATATGATAGTCAAAAGGAGACACTGACTGTGTTTGGCCATGAGACCCAGAAGGCAGAGATCTCTTCCGGTGAATATGAGATTTCTGCTGATGAGATTATCAGCGGTTTGAATGGGAGCAGTCTGGAAGCAAAAGGAGAAATAACAGGAGTGTTCCTGCC
>Ga0180433_10005948_pt1 | contig 16233 bp, 15 predicted proteins | sample SS_ome_8_FD_132980 | JGI IMG/M metagenome (GOLD analysis project Ga0180433, IMG submission 132980) | Hypersaline lake sediment archaeal communities from the Salton Sea, California, USA - SS_1_D_1 metaG | ecosystem: Environmental > Aquatic > Non-marine Saline and Alkaline > Hypersaline >... | reverse complement strand
TTCGGTCGGTGTATGTAAATGGGTGGTCTATGCCATTTATAAATATGTGGAGGTCCCGGATACCATCCGGGTCGGAAGCCTCCGCTGTTATTATTACTCGCTGTCCGTCGTTCTTAATGAGCCGGTATCTATCAGGTATCACCTCTTCCACATCCAGCCACTCGGCAGTAACAGTGACCTCCGGCGCAGTCCCTGTCCCGACCACCGGCACCGTGATGATGGGCGACCCCACTGCTGGCGGTTCACCGAGGTCATCGGCTATTATGGTGTAGGTCAGCGAGGGCAGTACCGCCGTCTCGGTATATGAGACAGTGACCTCCCTCTGGCCGGCTATTGCGTCCTGTCTAGCCAGCGGGCTGGAGGCTCTCATTATCTTGACATACCACATTGCCTGGTCGTCTGTTGCTGTAGCTGTAATAGTCACGCTATCTCCCACACGAGGATGCTCAGGCGTTATCGTCCAGGTCAGCTCACACTGTCTGGTATCTTCAGCCGGTGGTGGAGCAGACGGCGGCTCAGGTGGTGGTGCTGCTCCCAGATAGGAAATAACCAGGCTTGGTCCTCTGCTCGGATGCTCATCGCTGGTGAAAGATATAGCTCTTCCTATATCCGTCCAGGTGGGGAGCAAGGCAACGCCGTAATTGAAGAGATATGAGTAGCCCGCTTCACCAGCGTTTATATAGCACCAACCGTTTGCTGCTGGCACACTGGTGTTATGGCTGCTACCATGGAGACTCGGTTTGGTGTCCCAGGTGACACTGCCTTCGTTGAAATCACCACCCAGCAATTGCAGCTTGACGGTGCCAGATGGGCCAGACTCTTTATATAATTTTACCCGCATCTCTGTTATCTCGGCATCATTAGGTACTGGTCCACCATCGCTCTCCCAAACGGGACCGAACTGAATCAGTGTCCTCAGCTCTCCACCAAACTCAGTTCCGATACCGACACGAAGGTGATCGTCGTCGCCCCATTTCATGTTGGGGTTCTGCTCATCCACATATACCGCTTTGTCTGCTTTGATCTCAACTTCATGTGGAGTTGAGGGATGTGGCACAGAAGTTGTATCGGTTGGTGCTACTCTGGAACTCGGTAGCAGTAAGCTGCATTCCGACCCAGCCGGCGCTGGCATACCGTTCACAGCACTGGGTGCAAATAGAGACAGCATTACCAGCAAACAAAAGGTGAGCTTAAGATGATGTGCGTTCATTTCCAACCTCCTTGCCCAGTTCTCTTGCCTATTTCAGCCCAATTTGCTTGCCATAATGTATCAGAATTTCCCAGGCAAGCATATAAGTTACGAGGCTTTAGCCTTGCTCAAACCCCACAAGGGCGACCTTAAAAGACAGCAATGCATTTCACTCAAGATAGGTAATGCTTAAGCTGGCATTTGTCCACCAGAAATCACCATGACCGTCACTGTCCGTGGTGTGGGCAAAGCGGCACTGCAACTGAAAGCGGGGGGCCGCTGAAGAAATCTTAGACTGGACTCGAGAGGTGAGATTGATTGGACCGGATGGTTTGCTGTCGAATGCCGGGGCTGCTAAAGTGGCTGGCATGTTGAAGTCGCTCGGTATCAACCCTCGAGCGCCGTAATTCGCTTCGCAAAGCTGCATCGGGCTGAGGTTGGGCCAGGGGGTGCCTGTCACGACGCCCGGTGCGAAGTTCAGTTCCGCCCTGACAACTTCGACTCCAGCCAAGCCGCTGATATCGAAGCTGAGGAAGGCACGCATCACTCTGTTGTCATTCAAATCACCGAAGGCTAGTTGCGTCGCAACTACTTCTCCACCAGAAATGACATGCCCACTTTCTGAAGCTATAAGGGGGACATTAATCGTGTGCTCCTCGGGCCCGGCTGCTTCAACCGTAACCACGACTTCTGCACTGGCTCCCCCGGCTGTAAGGATATAGGTAGTAGTTACAGTCGGTGACACAGTCCTGGTGCCAACCGGGTTAACCGACCCTTCCGAGCCTGTGCTACCTGTATAAGCGCCGAGCCACGCTATATCTGCGTTGGACACTGACCAGGTCAACTCTGAGGACTCACCAGCAGTGATGATTTCGGGAGTTGCAGTGAAGTAGTTAATAGTCGGTGATCCTGCTGCACCTCCTGATCCTCCTGCTCCAACAGAGACGATAGCTGTCTTGGTAACACCACCGGATGCATTAGTAGCCGTGAGAGTAAATGTTGTAGTGGCAGTCAGCCGCGCGATTATGCTACCGCTCGAGCCAACCATGACTGACTCCGTGGCGGTGCTTATCGTTACTGTGTCCGCATTGGAAACGGACCAGCTCAGTGTCGAGTCGCCTCCGGGTGCAACAGTTTCAGGGTCAGCCGTGAAATAGTTGATTATCGGCGCACCTGCAGCTCCTCCGGCACCTGTCCCGCTCACCAAAACCTGGGCTGTGGCAGTAACGCTGCCGGTTGCATTGGTGGCCATCAAAGTATAAGTAGTAGTCGCTACCGGAGCCACTGCCCTGGTTCCGCTCAAAGCAACGCTGCCTATTCCTCCATCTATACTAACTGTGTTGGCATTTGCAACTTCCCAGCTAAGCGTCGAAGTACCTCCTGGGCTGATGCTGCTTGGGCTGGCAGCGAAGGACATTATGGCAGGCAAGCCAGCAGCTGCACCAGCAACGACCACAGCACCTTCAGCCTCCTTGGACCAAGCGCCATTGTTGTCTTGAACTTTCAGGTAAATAATGTGCTCTCCGCCTGAGAGAGTCGAAGAATCGAAGCTAGCCGCTGTGCTCAAATCTCCATCGATACTCGAGCGCCATCTGTAGGCCACTACCGTACCGTCTGCATCTGTACCGTGACCGACAAAAGATATCATTTCTCCGGCAGCTGCATCTGCAGGAGCTATTGAATCTATATAGGCCACTGGTGGCTCATTTCCACCAAAGAAGTCACATCCGGAAACTAAAATGAGAACTAACAGCAATGGATATAGCAGTTTTTTCATTTGTATCCCCCCTGTGCGGAATAAGAGTAAGGAGATTTAAACACATGCCAAACATGATTGTCAATATCGGGTAAGACTATATGCTCTGGGCAATCGCCAATGATATTGCACAATTTGCCTGGTTAGTTTATATTGTTGCCACTAAGCGGAGTCAGTATTAGCTAAGTTTTGTCTTTGGGCTTTTATGAATTCAGCCAATTATCCTAAAGGTAGCTTCCTCCAATGGCTCATTTTGCTCTTAATTTCGCTTGCCTCGTTTATGGGAGCACTTGATGCGACTATCGTTAATATCTCTCTTCCCACGATTTCCAAATACTACCAATGTGACATTGCCACCGTTTCCTGGGTGGCAATGTCATACCTGCTGGTTCTTTCAAGTACACTCATCATGTTTGGCAGGGTTGCAGATATCCGTGGTTATAAGAGAATCTACCTCGCAGGATTCGCCGTCTTTACCCTTGGTTCGCTGCTATGCGGCTTGTCCTCAAGTATTTATATGCTCATAGGCTTTCGAGTTCTTCAGGGAATTGGAGCTGCGATGTTGCAAGCAATCGGCGGAGCTATGGTTGTTAGATATTTGCCGGAAAAAGTCCGGGGCACTGCCTTCGGTATAATGACCACCTTTCTCGCCGTCGGTCTCGCTGCCGGTACCCCCCTCGGCGGTTTCATCTCTCAGTTCTATAGCTGGCACTGGATATTCTTCATAAACGTTCCGGTAGGCGTCATCGCTATTATACTCGGCATTGCTATACTGCCCAGAGATACCGGGGAATTCGGTAAAGGGCAGTTCGATATGTCCGGAGCCAGCCTGCTACTTGTTGCCCTTGTCAGTCTCATCTTCTTCTTGAACATGGGCAATAATATTGGCTGGCTGTCCTGGCGCATACTTATAAGCATCATTATCTCTCTGGCGGCATGGGCAGGTTTCATAATTAACGAAAAGAGAACCCAGTTCCCTTTAATCGATGTCAACCTTTTCCGGGATAAGAATTTCACTATGGCAGTCACTGTTGCCCTTCTTATTCTTCTAATAGGTCAGGGTTCGTGGTATGCCTTCCCGTTCTATTTGGAGCTTGAAAAAGGTTTTGCCACCAATATCGCAGGGCTAATCCTGCTTGCGCCTACTCTGTTCATGATGGTTTTCGGACCTATAGCGGGATCCCTCTCCGATCGCATCGGCTCCCGGCCGGTTTGTATACTGGGGTCGGCGGTTATTATGGCGGCATTTTTGATGTTTGTTCTAATGGGTACCAAGACAGATCTGTATTACATAATCATAGCTCTGGCACTCGAGGGAATTGGAATCGGACTGATAATGCCGGCAAACTTCAATCTCATTATGGGCATGAGCGCCAAGGGCAGTGAAGGTGTAATTAACAGTCTTGTGAACACGGTTAGGAACGTAGGGGCGGTGATGGGAATAGCGATTTTTACACTTATCTTTCTTTCAGTTATTGCCAGCCAGGGCATTTCGCCTGCAGGTATAACCGCTCATTCACTGCCTCCAAAGGCTTTTGTTCTTGGCTTTCACGCCATATTCCTTTTCGGTGTCGGGGTGGGCGGTTTACTTCTGGCGCTTAACATGGCACTGCGTGAGAAGCGCAGAAGCTCTACAACCCGATAGACTGGGATTCAGCCCTTTCAGGCAGAAAATAGGTGTTTCCTAGAAACAAGATTTACCTTTTTGCCCGTTGGCTTGACATCTAGCGGCGAATGTCGTAAGATTAATTGCAAATGATTTGCATTAGCATCAATGAATATGATATATTGAGTAAATCGAGTTTTAAGACCGGGCTGATGCCGTAATATGGTCCAAATGATGAAACAAAAAACTACATCTAGGAAGATGTTGAGTAGTTCAAGCCAGCGGGTAACTGCTCAACGTACTCTGTTACTGGAACTGCTTCGTCAGAGCAGGGGTCATCTGGATGCTGATGAGCTATATCAGCGGGCGCGGAAGAAAAACTCCCGGATTAGCCTGTCCACGGTATACCGGAACCTGCAGCTTTTTAAGAGGCTGGGGCTGATAGAAGAACATCACTTCGATGAAGAACATCACCACTATGAGGTGAAATCAGGTGCAGAACACCAGCATCTTTTGTGTGTCAATTGCGGCAAGGTAGTCGAGTTTGCCTGCCCGGTGAGCCGGAAGTTCAGAGAGAATATCGGCAAAAAATACGACTTCGAAATCACCGATGTAGAAGTTCGCATGACAGGCTTGTGCTCAAGCTGCCGTAGCAAGGGAAATGAAACAGTGTCAGATAGGAGTTAACATACGTTCATGTCTCAGAATAGAAAATTGACTTTAGGTCAGATGGAGGCCGGACAGACCGGCACGGTAATTCAAGTTCTGGGTGGCAGAGGCTTGGTTCGGCGTCTTGAGGCTCTGGGTATCAGGCCGGGGAGATTAGTGACTAAAACAAGCTCCATGCTCTTCCGTGGCCCGGTCACTCTCAAGACTAACCATACACAGGTGGCCATTGGTTTCGGCATGGCTAATAGAATCCTGGTTGAAATCGACACATCCGCTTAGAGTCCCCTCGCAGGTAACGATGAAGATTTTACTTATGGGCAATCCTAATGTGGGTAAGAGCGTCATATTTTCCCGCCTTACCGGCACGCGCACCATCGCTTCTAATTATCCAGGCACCACGGTGGAGCTCACTAGAGGCTCCTTGAAACTTGGCCCGGAGCAGGCTGAGATTATCGATGTCCCCGGGACTTATACTCTCGAACCCACCAGCAAGGCAGAAGAGGTAGCCGCCGAAATGCTGCAGGAGGGGGATTTAATTATCGATGTTATCGATGCCACCAACCTGGAGAGAAACCTCAATCTCACATTGCAGCTTTTGGAAAGACAGGTGCCGGTAATAGTGGCACTTAATATGTGGGATGACACTCATCACAGGGGAATAAATATAGATGTCGCCAAGCTGGAAGAGCTCCTCGGTGTGCCGGTTGTCCCCACGGTGGGAGTAACAGGCCAGGGAATTAAAGAGTTAGTCAGCCGTCTTCCGGAGGCGACATCACCCCAAGCAGCCTATTCTAGCAGTGATGAAAGATGGGCGAAAATCGGCGATATCGTGAGCCAGACACAATTGTTGAGCCATCGTCACCATACCTGGCGCGATATTTTGGAAGATGTAAGTAACCATCCGGCGGGTGCGGCTGTAATCGCCCTGCTTGTTCTCTTCATCACCTTTTGGGTCATCCGCCTTATCGGTGAAGGCATCATCAACTATGTGACCGACCCTCTTTTTAACTTACTCTGGACACCGTTGCTTGTGAAGCTGAGTTTCGCTTTAGGGTCAGGAGGTTTCTGGCATGACATCCTGGTAGGTAAACTCATCAACGGTGATATCGACTACATGCAGTCATTTGGGTTGCTTAGCACGGGGCTATATATACCTCTAGCCGCAGTATTGCCGTATATCATATCCTTTTATTTCGCCCTGGGGATACTGGAGGATATAGGCTATCTGCCCCGCCTGGCGGTTTTGATGGACACATTAATGCACAAGCTGGGATTACATGGTTACGCAATAATTCCTACTATCCTGGGCTTTGGATGCAACGTACCAGCGGTTATGGCAACCCGAATACTGGAGAGCCGCAGGGAGCGCTTCATTGCAGCCACCCTAATTTCTATAGGTATACCCTGTGCGGCCTTGCAAGCCATGATAATAGGATTGGTGGGGCAGCAAGGCATTCAGTATGTGGCTATTGTCTACGGCAGCCTGTTTATATCCTGGATAGTAATAGGGCTTATCCTCAATTACACCATCAAAGGGTTCAGCCCGGAACTCATAATTGAGATACCTCCCTATCGCTTCCCGCCATGGCGGGTTATCGGAGAGAAACTCTGGCTGAGGGTCTACAGCTTTATCAAGGAAGCCCTGCCCATAGTGCTTGGAGCTGTACTGGTGGTAAACATCCTTTATGTGTTGGGGATTTTTGATTTTATAGCTAACCTCACTGCCCCTCTTCTGACCGGGCTATATGGGCTGCCTAAGGAGTCAGTTGTTGCCTTAACTATCGGCTTTCTGCGTAAAGATGTAGCCGTGGGCATGCTGGCTCCCCTGGGGCTAACTGCCAAGCAACTGGTAGTAAGCACTACTGTTATGGCTATGGTTTTCCCCTGTGTGGCTACCTTTGTGATACTGGCTAGAGAGCTAGGTGCCAGAGATATGCTCAAAGCTATCGGGATAATGCTAGCTGCAGCGCTTATCGTAGGTAGCCTGCAAAATCTGATTCTGTGAAATAGGCTCGTTCCATCCATGATATAGTATACTGTTTGTAGCCAGTGCATTCTCGCCAGCTAGCCGATCAGTTATGACTTGACCGCAGGGCTTATAATTAATAATATTAGGCAGGCGGCTCAGGAAAGGAGAGGCTATGATTGCGGACCGATTTAAAACTCGTAGATATCCTGGCACCGCTAAGCAAAAGCGGACACATGATTCTGCTTATGAATTTCCAACCAAAGTGGGATTAGTCAAACGAAGACTGAGGAAACCAACCTCCAAGGTATCCTTTAAAATCGTCCGTCCCATAGTTGAGGGGGCACTTAGAGCCGTCATAAACTTGAAGATAGAAGGCAAGGAAAACTTGCCATCAGAAGGTTCTGTCATTGCAGTCTTCAATCACCTCAATTTGATAGACCCACCTCTACATATAATCAGCATTCTGCCTCGCGATAGCATCATTATGGCTAAGGAGGAGCTGTTTTATTACTGGCCGATGCCTGTTTTTCGCTTTTTGATGGATGTTGCCGAAGCATATCCGGTGCGCCGTCGTGGCACTACTGAAGAAAGGCTTATGGCAACGAAATACGCAGAAGAAGTGCTGGCAAAAGGCATGCTCTTCGGAATATATCCGGAAGGCACGAGGAGCAAAACCGGCTGCCTGAAAGAAGCTTATCATGGCTGTGCACTCATAGCACTGAGTACTGGTGCTCCTCTTATCCCCGTTTCTATACGCGGAACGGAGAAACTGAGAGGAATCGGCTGGCTTACTCGTCCAACGGTAACTGTCACTTTCGGTAAGCCTTTCACACTCCCGCCTGTCCAGGATGAGCCGAATGCGCAGCAGCTAAAAGAGCTCACTGAATACATAATGGGCAAGGTGGCCGCTGTCCTGCCTCCAGAATACCGGGGCATTTACCAGCCCTGTTGAGCTGTCCGCCTGAACTGAACTATATGGCTAAAGCAAAAGTTAAAAAAGCTCGCGAGTTCGGCTTATGTTTTGGTGTCAGGCGAGCTATTAAAATAATTGATAAGGCAGCCAAAGAGCACTCAGGAATAGCCACCCTGGGCCCTATAGTGCACAACCGTCTGGTGGTTGACAAGCTGGCTGATGGCGGAGTCAAGGTTGTAAATGAACTGGATCAGGTTCATGACAAGGTCATCGCTATTACTTCGCACGGTGCTCCGCCGCAATTGCTATCACAGATTCAAGCTCGAAATCTTGAAGTCATTGATACAACTTGCCCCACAGTCCGCAGTGCCCAGAAAGCAGCTCAAGAACTGGCTCAAAACGGATTGCGAGTTATTATTTTCGGCGAAGCTACCCATCCTGAGGTTAAAGGATTGCTGGGTTGGGCAGGTAATAACGCTGTTGCCACTCTGCACGGAGGCGACATAGCCCGGCTAGAGCTACCTCGTCGGCTGGGCATCATCTCGCAGACCACACAGAGCCACACCAAGTTTGTTGAGTTTATTAATGAAGTTACCAAAGCCGTTTTTCCTGATGTCCAGGAGTTGCGCATAATAAATACTCTGTGTCAGGAAACGCGAAAAAGACAAGAAGCTGCTCTGGAATTAGCTGGAGAAAGCGACCTGATGATAGTAGTTGGCGGACACAATAGCGCCAACACGCAGCGTCTTGCCGAAGTATGCTCACCCATGGTTGAAACTCATCTAATAGAGACTGCCGCTGAGATAAAGAGAGATTGGCTTTCAGGAAAGCACCGTATTGGTGTAACCGCTGGTGCCTCCACGCCGGACGAAGCTATTGAAGAGGTGGCAATAAAGCTGAAATCCCTCGCCAGCGGCAATTAGAATCTTAACCCAGCTGGTCGTCCAGCTTTCGGCCACCGAGCAGATGAAAATGGACATGCGGTACAAGCTGGCCGCCATCAGCGCCAGTACTTACCGATAATCGATAGCCGCTTGCCGATATACCTTCTTTCTCAGCTAGCTCCTTGGCTAGCAATATTAGCCGACCAACTAGCGCCTGATGCTCTTCGGTGAGGTCTGTCATTGAGGCGATATGTGATTTAGGTATTATGAGAATATGTGTAGGTGCTTGGGGATGAATATCCCGAAATGCTATAAGCTCTTCATCCTGGTAAACAATATCACCAGGCACCTCGCCGGCGACAATCCGGCAAAAAATACATTCCATAAGTCTTAGAAAGCTGCTATGATACGCGTATTGACAGGCAGGTAACCGTTCTCTTTATACCTGGTATTGGGTGGATACTCTCAGTAACCAGGGCGCCTATGGCATTGAAATCATCATGTTCAACAACGGCGATGACATCATAAGGGCCGGTTACCAAGTCGACTGATTTGATCTCCTTGACTTTTTGAGCTTGGAGAGTTGCCACCACGTCCTTGGTTCTGCCTACCTCTGTCTCGATTAATACAAACGCCTTGGCTGGCATATTTCACCCCCTCTAGCTAGAATTTTAGCCTATTATGTTTGATTGTCGCAACTCGCTGATTTGCGGCATATTATAGCCTAAATCACGCAATATTGCCTCTGTATGCTCGCCGAAGATAGGTGCCAAGCTTCTTATCTGTCCGGGAGTATCTGATAGTTTGACGGCAATGCCCGGCTGTTTCACTTTTCCTAGGGTTGGATGTTCTATCTCTAGAACCATTTGACGGTGAAGTATCTGCGGGTCCTGGAACACTTCATCAAAGGTGTAAACTTTGCCTACTGGCACATCCTTATCGGCGAGAAAGTCGAACCACTCATCCCTGGTCTTGGTCAAAAAGACCTGCTTGAGATAAGAAGATATTTCCTCCCATTTCTTGCCTTCGGGCTTGTGGAGAAAATGCTCAAGTGAGATGCAGTAGGGAATGTATTCTTCTTTACCTAAAGCGCGGCATAGATTTTCCCAGAACCATGGCTCAACACAGCCGATGCTGACATATTTGCCGTCCTTAGTTTCATACACACAATAATAGGGGTAAGTGCCATGAAGCCAGGTTTCTCCTCTGTTGAACATGACGCCTCTGGCAAAGTAATTGCTTATAAACCAGGTCAGCAGTGTTATCACTCCATCTGCATAGGCTATATCCACATATTGTCCCTTGCCTGTTTTGCCTCTGGCTACCAAAGCGGTCAGAACACCAATGACGCCGTGCAAAGAGGCGCCGGCGAAATCAGCCAGTAGATTTAGTGGTGCAATCGGTGGACGGTCTGACATGCCGATTATATTGAGGGCACCGGTTATCGATATATAGTTTATATCGTGTCCGGAGCGGCTGCTGTATGGGCCGTCCTGCCCATAGCCGCTGAGTGAGCAATAGATAATTCTGGGATTAAGCTTTTTTATCTTTCCGTAGTCCACACCCAAACGCTTAACTACGCCCGGCCTGAAACCTTCGACAATAATATCAGCCTTCTGTGCCAGCTTGTAAAATATCTCACGGCCTTTGTCGTCCCTGAGGTTCAGCCCGATACTTTTCTTGTTGCGGTTTAATGCATCGAAAGCGGCTTGTTTTCTCTCTTCATCTTCTGCGCCCGGCCTAAAACCTTCGACAATAAAATCTTCGCCTCCTACCAGTAACGTACCTAGCCCGGCACCTCGACCGCCAACAGCGGGCGGTGCTCCCACTTTAATCACGTCAGCTCCCAGGTCACCTAAAATCATAGTGCACAAAGCACCGGGGACCATATGTGTAAGGTCCAGAATCCTTGTACCTTCCAGAGCTAACATGTCGCCTCCGTCTCGGATTAATAAATAGCTAAATTTAACTAATATTACTTTTTGGCGTAGTCACAGTCAAGGCTGCCTGGGATTGACAAGGTTACCGACCGCCAATATAATAGCCGCTTGTATGCTAGGCAAACGGTTTCCTACCTCCTGATATCGGCTTTAAGGGCGGCATAGTGATAGGTACTGAAACACAAGAGGTTGAGAGGAAAGAACGCCTCATACTTAAGATATTGAATGATTCCCAGCAGCCATTGGGCGCCAGGGTAATTGCTCGACTTTTGCAAGGCCATGGCGTTTACCTGGGCGAAAGGGCGGTCAGATACCACCTGAAACTGATGGATGAACGGGGGTTAACCAGGCTCGTCAGTCGGGACGGCCGGTTAATTACCGAACTGGGTATTGAAGAACTGGGAGACGCCTTAGTCAGGGATAAGGTAGGTTTTGCCATAGCCAGAATAGAATTACTTGCCTTTCGTACTGATTTCGATTTGAACAAGCGTACAGGCGTTATACCGGTTAACGTATCACTGTTTTCGAAAAGCAAGTTTGAAAAGGCAGTCCAGGTAATGAAGCCCATTTTCACTGCCGGGATTTGCGTAAGCGATCTGGTAGCTGTAGCTCACGAGGGAGAACAATTGGGCGATTTAATCGTCCCCACGGGCAAAATAGGATTAGCCACTGTCTGCAGTATCCTGATAAACGGTACGCTGCTTAAAGCCGGCGTTCCCATGGACTCTCGGTTCGGTGGCATATTGCAGATTCGAAACCATAAGCCGTTTCGCTTCGTGGAGCTAATTCACTACGCCGGTTCCTCGCTGGACCCCTCAGAGGTTTTCATAAGAGCCAGGATGACCTCGTTAAGAGACGTGGTCAGAATGGGCAACGGCAAGATGCTGGCTAATTTTCGCGAAATACCGGCATTGTGTCGCCCCATCGCTGAAAACGTGGTGGCTAAACTAAAGGAGGCAGGCTTAGGAGGGTTAATGGTCATGGGTAACACCAGCGAGCCGGTATGCGAAATCCCTGTGGAAGTCAACAGGATTGGGATGATTTTTATTGGTGGACTGAACCCGGTAGCCGCTGCCGAGGAAGCAGGCATAGAAGCAGAAAACTATGCCATGAGCACCGTCATGGAATACCAGAAATTAAAGAGATTTCAGGAGGTTATGAGTTGAAAGAGGTAAAAGTCATACCGTGTCTGGATGTCAAGGATGGCAGGGTAGTTAAGGGTATCAAGTTCGTCAATCTTAGAGATGCCCGGGACCCGGTAGAAGCTGCCGAAGCCTATTGCCGGGAAGGGGCGGATGAGTTGGTTTTCCTCGATATTATGGCCAGCGCTGAGGATAGAGGAACACGACTGGAATGGGTCAAGAGGGTAGCCGATAAAGTAACCATCCCCTTCGCTGTAGGTGGCGGCATCAGAAATGCCAAAGACATGAAAGAGTTATTTGACCTCGGCGTAAGCAAAGTCTCAATAAATACTTCAGCCGTGAGTAATCCCGACCTGATAAAAGAAGCCTCAGAAAAGTTCGGCGAGCAAAGGCTTGTCGTTGCCATCGACGGCATCAAAAATCCACCGAATAGCGACCGTCCCAGGTTAGAGGTAGTGGTTAAGAGCGGCGTCGAGTCAACGGGGTTGGATATAGTCGAATGGGCAAAAAAAGTAGAGAAACTGGGCGCCGGTGAGATTCTGCTTACCAGCAAGGATGCCGATGGCACCAGGGAAGGATACGATTTGGAGATGACCAAGGCTGTAGCTGAGTCTGTAAGCATACCGGTCACAGCTTCTGGTGGTGCCGGTAAATTAGAGCACCTTTACGAAGCCGTAGCCATTGCTAAAGCTTCGGCAGTCCTGGCTGCATCTATCTTTCACTTCGGAGAGATATCCATCCCTGAAGCCAAAAAGTACCTTAAGGAAAAAGGGATATCGGTAAAGATAAATTAAAGGTTAAAAATAAAAAATTAAAAAAAGGAGTAGAGAAAAAAAATGAATTTACAACGACCAAATGCCAACGAAGCCACCAGAACCGCCAATCGCTCCAGAAGTGTAGTTCCCAGCAGTGGTCTCTGTTCACGCTGTCTGGATGGCTGCACCGGGAACTGTGAAGTCTTCAAAGCCAGCTTCCGCGGCCGGGAACTAATCTATCCTGGCCCCTTTGGCGAGATAACCGCCGGCGGCGACAAAGACTATCCCGTTGATTATTCTCATCTCAATATCCAGGGCTATGCCTTAGGAGCTAAGGGGCTACCTAAGGGTGTTGTCGGTGACCCGGATACTGCTATTTTCCCGGCTGTTAGCACAGAGACCGAATATGGCTGGGATATCAAGGTAAAGATGAAGGTTCCTATATTCACCGGTGCCCTGGGCTCTACTGAGATAGCCCGGAAGAACTGGGAGCATTTTGCAGTTGGTGCTGCCATCAGCGGGGTTACCCTGGTCTGTGGAGAAAACGTGTGTGGCATCGACCCGCGTCTGGAACTCGATGCCAATGGCAAGGTTACTTCAGCGCCGGACATGGACCGCCGAATCGAGGTATACAGGCGCTATCACCAGGGATTTGGTGAAATCTTGGTGCAGATGAATGTTGAAGATACCAGATTGGGTACTGCTGAATATATTATCAAAAAGCATGGCATAGAGACTATCGAATTGAAATGGGGGCAGGGTGCCAAATGCATCGGCGGAGAGATCAAAGTCAACTCTCTGGAGCGGGCTCTGGAGCTCCAGAAGCGCGGCTATATTATCACCCCCGACCCCTCGGACCCCATCAACCAGGCTGCTTTTAAGGAAGGTGCACTTAAGGAATTCGAAAGGCACAGCCGGCTCGGTTTTATCGATGAGGAAAGTTTTTATGCTGAAGTTAAGCGCCTGAGAGACGATTTAAACGCATTACCTTGAAGACAGGTGCCTACGGGCTGCGTGAGCTGGCCATGGCTATAAAATGGAGCTCCAAAGCCAAGATTGACCTGCTCACTTTGGACGGTGCCTCCGGTGGCACCGGCATGAGCCCGTGGCGGATGATGGGAGAGTGGGGTATGCCCAGCCTTTATCTACATGCTGCGGCTTACGAGTTCGCCAAGATGTTGGCTGATAAAGGTCAACGACCGCCCGACATGGCTTTCGCCGGCGGCTTCAGCAGTGAGGACGGTGTATTCAAGGCTCTTGCTTTGGGTGCGCCTTTTACTAAGGCAGTATGCATGGGCAGGGCTTTAATGATTCCGGGAATGGTGGGCAAGAACATCGCTGGCTGGATGAAGGACGGCAAGCTGCCTAATACCATCAGTCAATTCGGCTCTACTCCTGAGGAAATATTTGTCTGTTACGAGCAGGTGAAGAACATAGTAGGCGCTAATGAAATGAAGAACATACCTCTGGGCGCTATCGGTATCTACAGCTATGCCGACAAAATCAAGGTGGGCTTACAGCAGTTGATGGCCGGTGCCAGGTGCTTCAGCGTACCCGCAATTACCCGCAATGAGCTGATGTCTCTTACGGAAGAATGCGCTAAGGTCACCGGTATACCATATCTTATGGATGCTTACAGGAAAGAGGCAGTTAAGATTCTCACCAGCTAAATGCCACTTCGGCTAAATGAACAGGCTCCGATATCATCGGAGCCTGTTTTTATTACAACGAATAAGTCGCGCTTCAGCCGTTGCGCACGCTGATAAATAATGAAACCATTATGCTACCTCCACCCTCTTTTTGGCCTTATGCAGTGCATTGCTGGCGGCATCGGTGAACTGGTAGGCAAGGGGTGAGGCGGTGAGGAAGGGGTGGGTGCCAATAGGGCACATGGCTATCTGTTCCATGGTCATCTCGTTCACAATGGCGGTGGCAATCATGTTGGAAACCTCGCCAACGGTATGCGTGCAGCAGGCGCAGCCGCCCAAAAGTTTACCTGACCTGCGGTCGAAAGCCAGCCTGACCCTCATGGGCCTGGCATCCGGCAATGTCCCGGGGTGCTTGGAGGCGGCTTCAGCTTCGCCTATTATCACGTCGTAGCCCAGTTTCTGTGCATTGACATCTGTCAATCCCGCCATCGCTATGGCAGTATCCCCCAATATAGTTGAGAAGGTTCCTATAGTTCCTATATTCCGCCACTGCGGTGCGAACAGGTTGGCTGCTGCAATCTTACCTTCGCGAGTAGCCACTGAAGCCAGACGGACGGCCACCGGTGCACCGTTGTAGAATGAGTATTTCTCGGCGCAGTCGCCCACTGAAAAGATGTCGGGGTCATTAGTCCTCTGGAATTCGTCTACCTTAATGCCGCCGGTTGGTCCAATCTCCAGGCCGGCATCCTTGGCTAACTTAGTATTGGGCACCACGCCGATTCCGACAATTACCATATCGCATTTTATTTCTTCCCCACTCTGCAGAGTTACCGACTCAGCTTTTTCCGTACCGTTGATTGACTTGACACCGTTGCCGGTAATTATGTTAACGCCCGTGGCTTTCAGAGAATCTTCAGCCCGAATGCATAAGTCCGTGGTGCATACGAGTTGCAGGCAGTGCTCGAGCATCTCCACAACGGTGATCTTGTGGCCTCTCTTGCGGCACTCGTCGGCAAACTCAAGCCCGATGAAGCCGCCGCCGATGACAACGATATCACCCACACCCTCGATGGCTTTTATCAGCTCCTGAAGGTAATCTGTGTTCTTCCAGGCGAACCAGACGTTCTTCTTGTCTATGCCCGGGATGGGCGGTTTCATGGGCGTTGATCCGGTGGCAATAACCAGCTTGTTATAGCCGATCTCATCGCCGTCCTTCATTTTGACTGTTTTATTTTTGCGGTCGATTGATATCGCCTCGCCGATTTTCGGTTTAGCCTCGCCAAGTAGTTTGTCGGGCATGATATTTTTCTCTACCTCGCCCAGTGTCCCGTATATATATGGGATTCCGCATGGCACCATGACCTTCTCTTCAATACGTATAACCATGATGTCCTTCAGCCCGTGGTGTTTCTGGGCGCACATGGCGGCCTGTAGCCCTCCGGCGCTGCCCCCGATGATAACTAGCTCATGTTTTTCCATTACTAATATACCTCCTCTTTGTTTGGTTGTGGTAGCTATGTTCAGAAATCCAGTCAATGATTATACCATACGGGGGTAGGATATACTAGACTCTAGAGGTAGCAAATTAGCGGTGGATAGTCACGGTGGGAAGGGCTTCATGTAAGCTCGTTGTATACTCCAACCTCGGGGCGTCCATCCAGCAGAGAAGCGATAGCCTTGGAGAACTCATTGAAATGCTCCGTTGAGCCATGAAGCTTTAAAGCCTCTGTGTTTTCATATTTCTCATACACAAAGAACTCA
>Ga0180433_10005947_pt1 | contig 16237 bp, 13 predicted proteins | sample SS_ome_8_FD_132980 | JGI IMG/M metagenome (GOLD analysis project Ga0180433, IMG submission 132980) | Hypersaline lake sediment archaeal communities from the Salton Sea, California, USA - SS_1_D_1 metaG | ecosystem: Environmental > Aquatic > Non-marine Saline and Alkaline > Hypersaline >... | reverse complement strand
TGCCCGCATGGACAGGAACAATACTTACTCAGACGTATACGCGACCTCGCCGCCTTTGATAACTACAGTCACTCGCTCCATCACACCGATATCCATCAGGGGGTCGCCGTCTACGATAATCACGTCGGCCAATTTCCCCGGCTCCAACGTGCCCAGTTCGTCGCCGTGGCCACAGACCCCGGCGGCTCGCGACGTTCCAGCCTCAATGACTTCCATAGGCGTGAGACCGGCTTCTAATAGCAGCTCCATCTCTCGCATCGGCATACCTACTTCAACGCCGGGATTGCCAAAGTCATTCCCCAACGCCACGGTGCCGCCCAGGTCGTGGAATCGGCGCACAATCTCCAGTGTATAGTCAACCCAAGATTGCTGTGCCGACGTCAGATCGGGTGCGCTATACCATCCTGCAACCAGAGCGTCTATCGTTGGCACCATGATAACTCCTTGTTCAATCAGACGAGTCAATTGAGATTCAAGTTGTGGGGACAATGTGACGTGGCCGCTGTCTTCTGGTAGGCTTTGGGTTTTGGTTTCCCAGAATGATGGCTCCCAACATGATGGAGGTAGAGGTACGTGTTCAATAACATCTACCCCGCTACCCAACACGATGTCCAATACCGCAGCCTTTTGCACGTGAGCACGCACCAACACGTTGCGTGCGTGGGCTTCTTCCACGATTGCCTGTACCTGTTCCAGATTCAACATAGGCCAAGGCTCTTGTGGATTTCCTGGGTCGATGGCGATCTTGATCACGTCTACGCCGCGCTCCAAAAGATCCACCGTCGCTGTCCGAGCCTCATCTGGAGTTGACACTTCGTAGCTTATGGAATCACCGTCTCGCGGAACTGGATAGCCGCCAGGCGCTGTGATAATCGGCCCGGCCCGAAAGCCACGCGCCGCCGGACCGCTTGGCGTGCGCTCCTTCTCGAAGTGTGAGATCGTGAACAACTGCGTGCCCAGGTCACACACAGCGGTCACGCCCGCAGTCAAGAAAATGCGACGCGTCTCGGGACTGCGAGCAGAATGAACGTGCGAATTGATGATCCCTGGCATGATCGTCCCGCCTGCGGCATCTATGGCGTCTACCTCGGCAGGAATGGCAAAGTCGGCTGCTCGACCTACGGCCACGACTCGATCTCCCTGGATGACCACAACGCCGTCAGGGATGGGATCGGCGCCAGTGCCGTCAATGACCATTCCATTGATAACTACAAGCGCATCATCGGGTACCGGTAGCGGCGTTGCCGTTAAACGACATGCGACGAGCGTAAGCAATAGGGCCAATGTGAGCAAAAGACGCTTGACTATGCCATTTCTCATCTCGTTTCTCCCTACGCGACCCTGATCAAGCCTCCGCGATTTTTTCCACACTTGCCGCAGTCGCCGTCATCTCATCCACGATGCGCGCGGTCACCATCAACAGCAGAGGCAACGGCAGCGGGCGGTGAAGCTCGATTTGAGGCGAGTCGCCGCCTTGAACGACCAGCAATTCACCGCCGGCCTCGTCAACGAGGATACTGCGCCCCGGCTGGCCCTTGACGTGGGACAGACGGTAGCCTCGTCCATCGTAGACGATCTCACTCCACATGTTGAGCAATCGGCCCTGGTGCTGAATCGCCGCCAGAGGTTGCCCGTTTCGCAGCAGCGCCATCCTGCCGCTCAATCCACGGACGCGGCGCAGCGTCCACGAGGCGGTTTGAGACTTCCACTCGTATCCTGATCTACTGCAACGTATGCGTACGCGGTGTTGTCCCAGTTGCAGGACGTAGCCTCTCCAAAGACCGAGGAAGCCGGGCCTGTGCTTGAGCGTCAGCGGTTCTTCGTCCATCTCCACCAACGGTTGGCGCAAATAGATCTGGTCGGCGGGGAGCCAGGGCCAAGTCTGCCCCACCGGGATGACCAACCGTTGACCCAGCCAGGCCCAGTTCTCGATCGTTGGATTGGGGCGGTCTTTGTCCAGCCTGGCGATCTCCGTCAGCACGCCCAGGGGACGGGTCAGGCCGACCTCGGCGAGCACCGTGGTGCCGGCGCTAGGCTGGCTCTCGACGGTCAACCGCCCGCCGACGTCGAGCATGCGCTCCTGCATATTCGCCAGCCCCAGTCCCCGGCGAGCCTGGCTGGTGTCGAACCCCGCGCCGTTGTCGCGGATGGTCAGCGCAACCTGCTCGGGAATACAACGCAGGTGGACGTCCACGCGGGTCGCCCGCGCGTGTCGGGCCACGTTGTGCAGCGCCTCCTGGGCCACGCGGTAAAGCGACTCGGCCACAGGATGGGGCAGGAGCGCGTCGTTGCCCTGCACCTCCAGGTAGATCAGGATGTGCTCCCGCGCGCCAAAGAGGAGCGTGTACTCGTTGAGCGCCGCTGCCAGCCCCTGCTCCTGGAGCGAGGTAGGGCGCAGGTCTTTGATGAGGCGGGTCATTTCACGCTGGGCGGCCTGGGCTGTCGTCTCAACCTCCTGCACCATCTCGACCAGATCGTCTGGCACATCCCGCAGCGCATCAAAGCGGGCGCGAATGCCGCTGGCCGTCATCGCCAGGCTGAAGAGGTGTTGCTTGACGCTATCGTGCAGCTCGCGGGCCAACCGGTTTCGCTCCTCAACCACGGCCAGGGCGCGCACCTGATCCGTGAGGCGCGCGTTGCGCTCCCGAAGCTCGTCCAGGTCTTGCTCGTCCTGCCCCAGGTGCTCGGCCAAATGATCCAATTGCTCGGCCAGCAGGCCCAGTTCATCGGCGGTTCGATCGGCGATGCGCAGCGAGAGATTGCCGCGCAGCCAGGCGCGGCTGACGTCGAGGATACGTTGTACGCGGCGGGTAAAGCTCCAGCTGGCCCACGCGCCCAACAGCAACCCGGCTGGCACAGCGACCATCGCCGTCAGCACGACGTAGACTCCTCCCGTGAGACGCTCGAACCTGAGCCATGACGCGATCCTCAGCGCCACCCCCTCGGCGATGAGGATCGCTGTCAGAGTCACCACCCCGTGGGTGAGGACCAGCTTGTGCTGCAAATCGATTCTTCTGGGACGACACTTGTTCTGCATTTGAAACTCCCCATTCTAAAGCTTGCCCCTATTATATCAGAGTTTGTCCCACTTGTCATCGGGCCTGCGACCGAATTTGATCCTGTACCTGAGTACGAGACTCGGTTGCCAACATCGCCGTTATGTGTAATACTCGGCCTGGTTGCGCGTCTGTACAAGTAGAAGGGTGCCCTCGTTCAACAGGAGAGATCTATGGTCGACAGAAAGCTTGACTTTGCTGTCTTTTACGACGAGTTCCTGCCCCAGGTCTATCGGTACGTGAGGTATCGCGTGGCCGACACGGCGACGGCGGAGGATCTGACGGCGGCCATTTTCGAAAGAGCCTTGCGCGCCTGGAACAAGCGCCGCAAACCGAATTCGGCCGCTTCGTGGATATTCCGCATCGCTCGCAACACCGTCGTCTCACACTATCGCTGGAGGGGCCGCCGGTCTCACGTCCCTCTCGACGACGCGGAGGGCAAACCGTCTACGGACGCCACGCCAGAGGAATGGGTGCTCCAAACCGAACGCTGGGCGCGCATCCAGGAGGGCATCCAGGCGCTCTCTCGCCGGGAGCAAGACATCATCGCGCTCAAGTTCGGCAGCGAGCTGACCAACCGGGCCATCGCCCCCATCGTCGGCGTCAGCGAGGGGAACGTGGCCGTCATCCTGCACCGGGCGATGCGCAAGCTGCACGCCCACCTGGAACGCGAACAGGCTCCTGTCGCCACACCAAAGAGGAGGATCAGTTATGGCTGAGAAACAGATGGCGAACACGTTTTCCGAACAGGTAGACGGTCTGCTGGTCGGGCAGGTTGCGCCTGGCGACGACCCATTGCTGTCGCTGGCAGCCGAGATGTCCGCCGGTCCGGCGCTGGAGCCATCCCCGGCGTTTGTGCAGCGCTTGCGCCGCCAATTGCTATCTTCGGTGTCGAAACACGCCACTCGACCCCGTTGGCGGTGGTCGTTGGCCGGAGTCGCCGCGATGCTGCTCCTTGCCGTTGCACTGGCGCTGGTCTGGAATCCCGGCTCGCCTTCTGCGGCAGAGGTCCTGGCCCGCGCCGCCGAAGCCGTCGCCATCGCGCCGGACCAGATCGAGTATTTCGTGACCGAGACCACAGGTGCTATCGAGAGCACTGAATGGATGGTCAACCGAGATCATATCTTGAGTCCGCATGAATTCGAGTACAGCTACCTCACCGAGCGATGGAGCCGTGGTGGCACGCTTTCGGAAAGTCAGCTCATCCCGTTTGAGGTGGCAGGCTTTGACTATGCCGTGGACGACACCGACTTGAGCCATCCGTTGAGCCAATACTATGGCGCGTTTTCAGGCGCGTATTCCAAGTTTTGCAGGCTTGGCCCCGACCCATCACTTCCTCCAGAATGGGATATGTCCGCCCAGGAGGACAGCGAAGGATGCGTCATTTTCGATTCACCACCCACCAATGTATTTGCCAAGCGTACGAGCGAAAGCTCTCAAGACTGGTTCAACCGGTTGAAAGAGAAAACGGAGAGAGTCGAATTCAAACGAGATCGATTCAACGACCGTCCTGTCTACAGCCTGACGTATCATGGAGAATACACCGCTACCAAACCAGCTTTTCCCTACACCGTCGTCCTATACTTTGATCGCGAGACGCACCTCTGTCTGGGCAGCAAGCACGAGGATCCCCACAGCGTAATCACCCAGACTATCCTCGATTACCAGATTCTGGATCCGGCGGATCTCGACTTTGATCCCTTTGTCTGGCCGCCAGAAAAGTGATCTATCCATCGAAACACAGAACGAAAGCCCTCGTCATTGTCAATTGGCGAGGATTTTGTTGTACTCTATGTCAGGACAGCGGCGTATAGTTGACTCTGACGATTTGACACAACGACCACAGTAAGACATAATACATTTGCGGGTCGTGATCCGATCTGCGACCTGGTTGGGATCACGGCTAACGGTTATGCGAGTGGAGGGCTACATTGAACAAGGCGTCCATTCTGGATTTGTTCAAGCAGGCAGTGCGAGAAGGACAGCTCAAGATCTCGCTGCATGGAGCAGAGGAAGCGCTGGCTGAGCATATTACCTGAGCCGAGATAGAAGCCGCTATGCTCAACGCGCAGTTGATCGAAGATTACCCGGACTGGTGGTTGGGACCATCGTGCTGATATATGGTCAAACTGAGGCCGGACGTGACTTGCACATCGTCGCATCCTATTCAGATCTACCGGTCACGATCATCACCGTATACGAGCCTCGTCCGCCAAAATGGATCACGCCTATTCTGCGAGGAGGTCACAAGCGATGAAATGTGTCGTTCAAGGATGCCCTGGCGAGATGGAGAAACGTCAGATCGTCCATACATTTGTGCGAGATGGAAAACCGATCGTGGTTGAAGATCTGCCGGCCCTGGTCTGCCCGGTATGTGGATACACAGTGCTTGATTTACACGTGCTGGATACGCTTTTCGCCCTTGATCCGGAAGCCGAGCGACCGGTGAGAAAAGCTCCTGTGTTCCGTCTGTCGCCAGCTCCGGCATCATAGGACTGTCGTAGCGACACTCCAAGCTTAATTCTACCACCACTTCTCACCGGCGCGAGTTTGCTCCCCGCCCCAAACGTGATACAATCAGGGCGCTATGACCGAACAGACAACCACCCGCCCTGCTCACCGCCGACCGTGGAGCGGGCTATGCAGCGACGATCCCACCGCCGAGATCGGCATTCTGGGCGTGCCGTTCGACAACGCCACCACCTTTCGCAAAGGGGCCGCCCTGGCCCCCGCTCAAATCCGCGCGATCACGCCTCACACCGCGCCCGTCACGGAGGAGGGGCGACGGCTGGAGGGGCTGCGCGTCCGCGATTACGGCGACGTGAGCGTCGACCTCAACTGGGAGCGGTACTTTGCCGCCGTGGAGGCGCAGGCGACCCAGGCGCTGCGCCATCCCCTGGCCCTCTTCCTGGGCGGCGACCACTCCGTCACCATCCCGCTGACCGCGGCCTTCAGCAAGACGATGGCCGGAAAGTTCGGCGTCGTCCACCTCGACGCCCACCCCGACCTGGTCGACGAATACGTGGGGCATCCCTGGGCTCACGCCTGCACCGGACGCCGTGTGCTGGAACTGCCCAACGTCGAGCCGCGCCACGTGGTCTTTGTCGGCATCCGCTCCTGGTTGGACGAGGAGTTGGCCTTTCTGGAGGCCCGTCCAGAGATCGGCGTCCACACCGCCCGCGACGTCTACCGCCGCTCCACCGAGGCCGTGGCCGAGGACGTGGTTGCCCAACTGCAAGACGTAAAAGCCGTCTATGTCACGCTGGACATTGACATCCTGGACCCGGCCTGCGCCCCCGGCACCGGCGCGCCGGAAGCAGGTGGCCTCTCCTCTCGCGAGCTGTTGGAGCTGCTGCGCGTCATCTTTGCCCGGCTGCCCGTCCGGGCGCTGGACATCGTAGAGGTCGCCCCGCCGCTCGACTGCAACGACGTCACATCGTTCGCAGCGGTCAAGGTGATCTATGAGGTTTTCGGCTGGATGAGAGAAAAACTGGTCAAGGAGTGAACATGTCACTGGACAAAACTGCCGTTTCATCGCTGCGCGCCGAGTTCCCGGCGTTGCAGCAGACCGCGAAGGGTCGCCCGCTCATCTTTTTCGACGGCCCCGGCGGGACACAGGTGCACGGCTCGGTCATCGAGGCGATGAGCCGCTACTTTATCGAGGCGAACAGCAACGCCCACGGCGCTTTCCTCTACAGCCGCCGCACCGACGAGACGAGAGACGAGGCCCGGCGCGCCCTGGCCGACTTTGTCAACGCCTCCCGGCCCGAGGAGATCGTCTTTGGCGCGAATATGACCACGCTCACCTTCCACGTCAGCCGCTCCATCGGAAAGCTCCTTTCCGAAGGGGACGAGATCGTCGTCACCCACCTGGATCACGACGGCGACATCGCGCCCTGGCTGGCGCTGCAAGAACGCGGCGTCGTCGTCCGCTGGGTCGACGTCGATCTGAGCGACTGCACGCTCGATATGGCAAGCCTGGAGGCAGCCATCACCCCGCGCACGAAATTGGTGGCGGTCGGCTACGCCTCCAACGCCACGGGCACGATCAACGACGTGCGCCGTATCGCCGAGATGGCCCACGCCGTCGGCGCCTGGCTCTACGTGGACAGCGTCCACTACGCGCCTCACGGCCCCATCGACGTGCAGGCGATGGATTGCGACTTTTTGGTCTGTTCGACCTACAAGTTCTTTGGTCCCCACCTCGGCGTGCTGTACGGGCGGTACGAGTTATTGGATCGGCTGCCTGCCTACAAGGTGCGCCCCGCCAGCGACGATCCACCCGACAAGTTCGAGACCGGCACGCCGAACTTTGAGGCGCAGGCCGGGGCGACGGCTGCGGTGGATTACCTGGCCTCGGTGGGCCGGCGTTTTGGGAGTGAATTCGCCGACGAATTTCCCGGCTTTGAGGGGCGGCGGTGGGACCTGAAAGCAGGGATGGCCGCGATCCGCGCCTACGAGCGAGAACAAGGCCAACGCCTAGCGGCCGGACTGCAAGAGATAGCCGGTCTGCGCATCTATGGCATCACCGACCCGGCTCGTTTCGACCGGCGCGTGCCCACGTTCTCTTTTACGTTGGAAGGTCTCACGCCAAACGAGGTCGCCCGACGGCTGGACGCGGCGAACATCTTTGTGTGGGACGGCAATTTCTACGCTCTGGCCATCACCGAGCGGTTGGGGTTGGAGGAACACGGCGGCCTTGTGCGTGTCGGCCTGGCCCACTATAATACCGCCGAGGAGATAGATACCCTGCTTGGCGTTCTGGCGGACATGCCACGCTGATAGGAGGCGTATTTCGTATTACGTGAAATTTTTTAGGAGGAAGATGACGTGAAAGCTAAGTTGGAAGCATTAAAGACCCGGCTCTTTGAGATTGATGATCTGGAATCCGCCGCCTTGCTGCTGGATTGGGATCAAAACACCTACATGCCGCCCGGCGGCGGACCGGCCCGCGCGCGTCAGATCGCCACGTTGCGGCGGCTGGCGCACGAAAAGTTCACCGACCCCGAGCTGGGTAAATTGCTCGACGACCTGCGTCCCTACGAGGAAAGCCTGTCCTACGACTCGGACGAGGCCAGCCTCATCCGTGTGACGCGGCGCGACTATGAGCGGGCGCTACAAGTTCCGCCCGAGTTCGTGTCGCGGTTCTCCGAGCACTCGTCCACGATTTTTCAGGTCTGGAAGGAGGCCCGACCGGCGGACGATTTTGCCAGGGTGCAGCCCTACCTGGAAAAGACGCTCGACCTGAGCCGGGAACTGGCGAACTTTTTCCCGGGTTACGAGCACATCGCCGATCCCTTGGTTGATTATGCGGACTATGGGCTAAAGGTCTCGACCTTACGCCCGCTCTTTGCGGATTTGCGGGAACAGCTCGTGCCCATCGTGCAGGCGATCACCTCTCAGCCCCCGGCGGACGATTCCTGCCTGTACCAGCACTTTCCCGAGGCACAACAGTGGGCGTTTGGGCTGGAGGCGATCAAGCACTTTGGGTATGATTTTACGCGCGGGCGTCAGGACAAGGCTCCGCACCCGTTCACGACGGAATTCTCGATCGGGGATGTGCGCATCACCACCCGCGTCAACGAGAACCGACTGAACGACGCGCTGTTCGGCACGCTGCACGAATCAGGCCACGCGATGTACGAGCAGGGCGTCAACCCGGACTTTGAGGGCACGCCGCTGGCCGACGGGACGTCGTCGGGCGTCCACGAGAGCCAGTCGCGCCTGTGGGAGAACCTGGTCGGGCGCAGCCGGGGGTTCTGGAAGTTCTTTTATCCCAGGCTACAAACGGTCTTTCACGATCAACTGGGGGATGTACCGCTGGAGACGTTCTACCGCGCGATCAACAAAGTCGAGCCTTCGCTGATTCGCGTGGAGGCGGACGAGGTGACGTACAATCTGCACATCCTGCTGCGCTTTGATCTGGAGTTGCAGTTGCTCGAAGGTCAACTGGCCGTGCGCGACTTGCCAGAGGCGTGGCGCGAGCGCTTCCAGGCCGACCTGGGAATCGTCCCGCCGGACGACCGGGATGGCGTGCTGCAAGACATCCACTGGTATGGCGGCAAGATCGGCGGCGGGTTCCAGGGGTACACGTTGGGCAACATTTTGGGCGCGCAGTTTTTTGAGATGGCGTTGCAGGCTCACCCCGAGATCACGAGCGAGATCGAAGAGGGACAGTTCGACACGCTACACAACTGGCTCAAAGAGAACATCTATCAACACGGGAGCAAATACACACCATCTGAACTCGTCGAGCGCGTCACCGGCGGGCCGATGAACATCGAGCCATACATCCGGTATCTGCGGGCCAAGTATGGGGAGTTGTACGAGTTATAGTGGGACAGAAAATAGACGGATAGCGCCGAGACGTCGGCAGTAGGATTGGAAAGCAAGGAGATGAAAAGCTTGCATCCGGTTGCGCTGTGCGGTATACTGAATATTTGAACACTTTCGATGAAAGGAGGAAGAAATGGCCGAAAAGGGAATTTCAGCGCCCTGGGAGACGGAGAAGGGAGAGACAACGATGGTCGAGTTGACGATTCAGGTACCAGAGCAAGTGATCCAGCGGTTGGAGCCAATTCGTGATCGCCTCCCCATGTTGTTGGCGCAAGTTGCCGAGACCCGGTCGCCCTTTCCCGCTTCACCTGACGCAACTCGCCCGACGGACATTCCGCTTGCTTACGCCGAAGTGATCGAATTTCTGACCAGGGGACCGTCGCTTCAAGAGATTATAGCCTTCAAAGTCTCCGATGAGGCTCAAGCGCGCTTGCGGGAATTGCTGGATAGAAACCGCGAGAGTCTATTGACTGGCGACGAGCAAGCGGAACTGGATTTGTACGAGCAGATCGAACACGTGATGATTTTGCTCAAGGCGCAAGCGCATACCTTGACTGCGTAGGCGTTTTCTGTCCGGCGATGAATCCCGGCACAATCTCGACTACTTTGCGTCAATTCGTCATTGAGCGCGCCGATGGTCGTTGCGAATACTGTCTTGTCCATCAAGACATTTCGCCTTTCACCCATGAGGTGGATCACATTGTCCCCCGCAAGCACGGTGGTCAGACGGTATCTGAGAATCTGGCGCTGGCTTGTCTGCCTTGTAACCGTCGCAAAGGATCTGATTTGACATCCATCGACCCGGTCAGTGGCAAGATTGTACTCCTGTTCAATCCACGTATTCACTCTTGGACCGACCATTTTTCTTTGGAAGGCGCTCGTGTCGTCGGCCTGACACCAATCGGGCGAGCCACCGCATTTCTGCTGGCGCTGAACACGCCGATCCGACTCGTTGAGCGTCAGGCGTTGATCGAGCGAGGTCTTTATCCGTGAAATAGGATATGAATTTTAGGAACGAAGTCGAGTCACTGAAGCGGTTGCTGGCCGAAGCAGAGGAAAACCTGCGCTTAATCCGCGAGCGAAAGTCAGAGTTCGTCCGGCAGGCCGACATCCCACTCCAGCTCATCAAGGATGAACGACGATTGGAGCAGGAGATTGAAACGCTGCGGGCGAGGTTGACGCTGGCCGAGAACAATGGAGCAAAAGAGCGCGCCCGCGAGATCGAGTTCGTCAACCGTGAGAACGAGCTGCATCTGCTCCAGGTGGAGCGGCTACGAGCCTCCCGCTCTCCCTACACGCTGATCGGCGCGCCGGCCGGATACGGCAAGAGCTACCTCCTGCAACGTCTGATCCACACCATCGAAGCTGATAAGACCCTCCAGAGGGAATGGAACGTTCGCTACGTTGATTTCAGTCTCCGGAAGGACGGGGAGCCGATCCTTTATCTCGTGTACATTGTCACGGGATCACCATCGTCCGATGTGACCACAGATTCGGTCTGCACGTACGTCGTCCAGGAACTTGGCGCACCTTTGCCCGCAGGACGCCGCGCGGTGCTGCTGATTTTCGACGGTGTGGAGCAACTTGACGCCAAGGCCCACCAGTGGCTATGTACCTTGTTGAACGACTTGCGCAAACGCACCCATCCCGGCCCGCAAGAGATCATCACCGTGCGCGTGATCGTGGCGGGGCGCGACGTGGACTCGTTCTGGGAGAGCTATGAGCGAGCGTATCCCCGGCCTCCGGCCCCGCAGCGCATCAGCCTGACGCCGTTCGACGAGCACCCCATTCAAGATCTGATATGGAGCCAGGCGCAGGCGGCCCACATCGACCTGGACGACCAGACCATCATTCAACTCGCCGATGAGGTGCAATACCTGAGCGGCGGGCATCCCACGGTGATTCGGGGCCTGGTAGATCATCTGGCGAGCCAGGCGTTTGCGATTGGGCCGGTTCCGGAATACTTTGTGCGACACCGGGAGCCGCTGGTGCGAACGTACCTATCGCCCATGGCTGACGATCTACTGAACGGCCTGGAAGCCAAAACGCGCGAGGCCGCACAGTCGTTGAGCGTTTTCAGACGCGTGAACGCCAACACGGTGCAGGCGTTGACCCAGGCGGGCGTGTTGCCGTCAGAGACAAACGAGATCGATCTACTGGGCGATATGCGGAGAGCGCGTGTACTGGACAATCCCGGCATCCGGGAACCGTTTTATCGCGATCACCTGATGAGACGCACCTGGGCGCTGGACATGGCGCATCGGTCCCAAGAGAGCAAGGCGCTGTATCGCCGCTTGAATGAGATCGCCCTAGACCTTTACGAGATTTGGATTCATAATCTGGGGCAGGATCTGCCGGATACTCCGCTCAAGGCGACTCAGCAGCTTTTGTCCGTCGTGGAATGGTTGTTCCACGCGCTTCAGGATGAGGGATTGGATGAGAATGGACTGCGCTCCAAGCTTCAGCAGCACGTAAGGGTTTTATCCAAGGGGAGCCAGCCGCGCTTTGTCGCGGATTTAATCGCGGATGAGATCAAACAGGATGCCGAGGTGCGCTATCTGCTGCGTCATCGCCTGGGCGACGACGGTGTCTCCCGGGTTTGTGATTGGTTGCAATCCTCGTCAGTCGGGTAGCAAACCCGACCTACAGGGGAGGAGGGATTACTATGGCCAAGTTTGATATTTTCGTGGGGCGCGAAGAGGAACTAGCTCTGATTGATAAGTGGGCGCACGAGTGGAACACGATGCACGTAATCGCCGTGCAGGGCGACGGCGGCGTGGGCAAAACCTGGTTACTGCTCGACGTGCTGCATCGCTACGGTCCGCGCGATGAGTTCGCCGTCGTCTATTTTGACACTGCCGAACATCCCTACAGCCCCCAGTACGAGATCATGTTTCTGGCCCAACATTTAGGCTCGGAAAACTTTCCTCAACTCCTGGAGAGCATAGAGGAGCTATCGCACGAATACTACGACCTGCCCATCCTCGAAGCCCAGGCCCGAGAGAAGGAAATCCTGCAAATCGGCGTGCGGGAAATCAACCAGGCGCTGGAAGGCCGAAAGCTTATTTTCCTCTCGGACACACTGGAGGCCTGGGGGACTGAGATGGGTAGAGCTGGCAGAGAATATATCCATCAGTTTTCCAACGCGCTTCTCATCTCGGCAGGACGCAACGTCCGGGAGAATGTCTGGCCCCAATACGAACGGAATTTTGAACCCGAACAGACCACGTACATCGAGCTGGACAACTTTGACCGCCAGGAGAGCGCCGAGTTCTTTGAGACGGTGGACAGGGAAAACTTGATCGCACCCGAGATGCGCGAAAAGCTCCACCTTCTGACCAGCGGGCGGCCTGTGTTGCTCTCTCTGGCCGCTGAATGGCTTGCGCGGGACGTTCCCCTCCCGGAGATCACCGAGCAATCGTTGGCGGAGTTGAAAACGCTACCGGAAGAGGAATGGCGCGAGCTGCTCGAACGGTTCGAGTTCGAGCTGGTGGATCGGATTCGAGGGTTGAAAGGGCCTCTGGACCGCGCTGTCCTCTACATGGCCCACATCAGCCGGCGCAGCGACGCGCACCTGCTATCCGCTTTGCTCGACATTCCCGATCCAGACACTCGAGAACTGATGCAGAAGTTGACAGAGCTTTCCTTTGTCAGGTACAACCCGGCGACCGGTCACTGCACGTTGCACGACGAGATGAAACATCTGATCAACGAGCACGCCTGGCCTTACGTGGACCCCACCGGCGACGTGCGGCGCAAGTTGGCGCGCAAGGTCATCACCGACTACTACGAGCCGCGCATCGGCGAGCTGGCGCGTCAAACCAAGGAGCGACTCGAGTTCGGCGTCCCCAAAGGCCCCGTCCGCCGCGCCACTATCGGTGGAACCGAATGGGAACAGTGGCGTCTGGAGGCCGAGTGCCTGCACTATCACCTGAAGGTCAGCGAGCAGGATGGAAGCGCTTATTTTGACGACCGGTTTGTGGAGGCGCAGCGAAACAACCACCTGATGCGCATGCAGTTTCTGCTCAGCGAGATGGAGATCGCCGGCCGTACCGATATTCGGGACACGCTTGAACTCCGCAGGGCAGAGACGCTGCGCCTCAGCGGTGAGGTAGAGCAGGCCAGCGCGATCTGCCGCAGCATATTGGCCAAGAAAAAGCTGTCACCCGAAAACCGCATCCATGCCCATAATCTGTTGGGCGTGATTGCGGCCTCTACGGACCCCGAGCTGGCCGGGAAGGAGTACGAAGCTGCGTTGCGGCTCGCTCAAAAGACCGGTCAAATCAGGACCATCGGAGAATTGCACAACAATCTGGGTCAACTATACCAGCTCACCAGCGACCTCGACCGGGCCATTGGGCATTACGAAAAGGCGATCGAGGTCAGCAAACAGGCGGGCAATCAACTGCTGGTGGCCTCTGCCACGAACAACATGGCCTACGTCTATCGGCTCAAGGGCGACCTGGCGCAGGCCGACGTGCTGTGCCGGATCGCCCTGACGCAACGCAAGCGGCTGGGGCTGGAGCGCGACCTGGCTTATAGTTATCTGACCAAGGGCGAGATCGACCGCGACCGGGGAGACCTGGAGAGCGCGGAACGGTACACCAAACTGGCCCTGCGCAGTTTCGACAAGGTGAGCGAAGCTCGCGGGCAGATCATGGCCTATCAATCTCTGGCAAACATCCGCCGCCACATGGAGCGGCACGAGGAGGCGGGAAATTACCTGGAACGCGGGATCGCGCTGGCGGAAGAGATCCGCGACGAACCCTTGTTGGCCAGCCTGCTGAACGTGTACGGGCGGCAGCAGCGAGATCGCGCCGTCTATTTGCAAGAGATCGGCGACGATTACACCCACAAGGCAATTGAGGCATTTTTCCAGAGCGCAGAGGAGTACCTGGAACGCAGCCTGGAGCTGGCGTCACAGTACGGCGACCAATGGCTTATCACGCGCAGCGAGTTCGAGCTGGCGCTGGCCTATTTTCTGAGCGGTTCGCGCCCGGACGACGAGGTAGCCGCCTCTCTGGATCGGATCGGCAAGAGCGCCGCTCTCCTGGACGACCGGCTTTTGCAGGGATACATCGAGGAAACTCGCGGGGAAATTGCCCAACGCCAGGAGGATTACGCCACCGCCGCCAGACGTTATGGTCTGGCGTCCCAATTGGTCGCCCAGCGGCGCGGCCGCGAGCCGGATCGGTTCTTTGATCGCCTCGGCACCCGGTTACTGGATACCCGGCTTCCCCCCGAAGCGGCTCGTACTCTGGCTCAAGGCATCCTCGACGTCATTCAGGTGCCTGCCGAGACGAGCGAATCCTTGCAGGCCCTGCAAATGCTGTGCCGACAAGTGCTAGATCTGCCGGCCTTGTGAGCAGAATGAGGAGGAGGCGATGCGTGTAATTCTGACACAAAATCCCACTGACCTGGGCGAGCGGCTGGTTTCCTCTCACCAGTGCGACTGTAATTGCGCCTGTCCCGTTGATGGGATGCTGACCCCCGTGCTCTCCTTGCCGGTAGCCTATTACCTGGAACTCACTTCAGCTTGTAACAATCGGTGTCCCGGCTGTGGCAATGTGTATAGAAACCGGGGTTTTGTGCAACCTACGGTTGCCTTAACCCCGGTCTCTTTAGACGGGAAAGCATGGCGCGACCTGATCGCCCGTCTGGTACCTCATGCCCAGCAATTCAAACTCACCGGAGGAGAGGCGACGCTGCACCCCGATTTCGCCGAGATCGTTGGCGCGATTGAGGGCCATGGCATCCCCTTTACCCTGTTCACCAATGGGAGATGGCCCCGTCCCGCTGCTCTGATACAGCTATTGCGAAACACTGCTGTCTGTGAAGGATTACTCGTTTCCCTGCACGGGCCAGACGCGGCCACCCACGAGGCTTTTAGCAGCGTGCCTGGCTCGTTCGACGAGACAGCGACCAACATCCGGCGCGCCGCTGAGGCAGGGCTGGACGTGGCTGCCAGCATCGTCATCAACCACAAAAACTGGGACCGCATCGCCGAGACGCTCGACCTGGCCCTGAGCCTGGGGGCGAACCACGTCGTTTGTAACCGATTCATCGGCGCGCCGGTAGCAGGCGTCACACCCAGCCGGGCACAGCTACGCGCCGCTATCGTCGCCATCGAATCCTTGCGCGCAGCGGGACATCCCATTCGATTTGGCAATTGCATCCCCCAATGCTTTGAAGCCTCGTCCTCCAGGGGCTGCACGGCCGGGAGCGCCTTTGCCACCATAGATCCGTGGGGACGAATGCGTCCGTGCAATCACGCGCCTCTCATTGTCGGAGATCTTGGATCACAATCTGTAGAAGAGGTATGGAAAAGCGATGGTATGGCTCATTGGCGCTCGCTGGCGCCTGCCGATTGTGCTGCGTGCTCGGTGTTCGCGACCTGTCACGGAGGTTGTCGCGCCCAGGCAATGATCACAGGGCAAGCCCAAGATCCGCTCATCCAGACCTTACCCTACGCTCCCAACCTCAAGCTCCAAGAGATTTCACTGTACGCTGGTCTACGTCCTGTCGGTGAGTTCATTCGTCGCTTCGAGACCGACGTCGAAGTACTCCTTCACAAAAGCCAGGTTGTGCCCGTGCCAACCGGCTACACGCCACTGGTTCCGAAACTGGATGGCTCATTGACGCTCCATCAGATCGAAAAACAGTATGGCAGCGGCGCAGTGGACTGGGTTGGCGTGCTCCACCACGAAGGTATGGTGGCCTGGGCATAATTCATCAGGCAGCTTTCGAAAAAGATCCTCCTTGCTCCCTAAATTCGAGAGCGAGTTGTTTCAAAATCACTGATCCATAATATGCCACCACGTACCTGGAACCATATCAAGTCGCTC
>Ga0180433_10005946_pt1 | contig 16241 bp, 13 predicted proteins | sample SS_ome_8_FD_132980 | JGI IMG/M metagenome (GOLD analysis project Ga0180433, IMG submission 132980) | Hypersaline lake sediment archaeal communities from the Salton Sea, California, USA - SS_1_D_1 metaG | ecosystem: Environmental > Aquatic > Non-marine Saline and Alkaline > Hypersaline >... | reverse complement strand
TTTAGATCAGAAGTTTGAACCGAAGCGCTTTGATTGGGGCATTAGTCGAAGGTTATACGATCCTTTACAGCGTCATGGGATTTTAATAGCGAAAGATATGGATACTAACGAAGTATGTGGGATGATTATAGCAGAGCTTCGAATTGATCCATTTGGTGCCTCAGAAGGCTACATCAAGCAGGTTTTTTTGAAGGATGAATATCGTGGAAAAGGTGTGGGAAAGCTCCTTTTAGAGAAGGCACTCAAACATCTAAAGCAAGTAAAAGTTCAAAAAGTAAAAGTAAATATTAAAGAAAAAGCCAAGAAAGCTGCTGAGCTTTATAAAAAATCTAATTTTAAGAAGGTTTACGAAGTTCTCGAATTAGACCTAACACAAAACGGTCCTAATGATTAAATTGCTGAACTAAAACAATGACAATAGATCTAGATGTTCCTTGGGTTGAAAAATATAGGCCTAAAACATTTGATGAGATTGTAAGTCAAAATGTTGCCATTAACAATTTAAAAGAATTTGTTAAAAGTGGCGACATGCCTCACTTGATATTCACGGGGCCTGCAGGAACGGGTAAAACCAGCACGGCTCTTATTATAGCAAGACATTTGCTTAAAGGAGAAGATTATCATCGTAATGTTCTTGAATTAAACGCCTCTGACACGGTAAGAATGGATTTTGTGAGAAATGTTATTAAGAATTTTACGAATCAAAACATGATTGTCGGTGAAAATCCATTAAAGATCGTTATTTTGGACGAAGCGGATAATATACCTGGCCAAGTACAACAAGCCCTAAGAAGGATCATAGAAAAAACATCAACAAGCGTTAAATTCATATTAATGTGTAATTACATTAGTCGAATCATTGACCCGATTATCTCTAGATGTGCGGTTTTCCGATTTGTGAATCTTCCGAAAGAACACGTGATAGAAAGGTTGAAATATATCGCTAAGAACGAAGAATTACCGATTCCGCCTGATAAATCTGAACTGTTTTTTAACACGCTATTTTTTATATCCGGTGGTGACTTACGTAAGGCCATAAACACCTTACAGATGGCAGTAGCTCTTGAATTGTTAAAAAACCTGAATATTAACGAAATTTTAAAGATATCTGGTTTTTTAGACGAACATACCTTGAATGAGTTAATAAATGCACTTCAAGAGAGAGATTTCTCTAAAGGAAAAGATATCATTAATGGAATTGAGAGTATTGACTCAAGAAATCTTCTACGACAGCTATTAGGTGCATTACCCAAAATTAAAGATATTGAACCTAAAATAATTATTGAAATACAGGCGTTTATAGGAGATATTGATTATCGCATAAGTCAAGGTGCTGACGATAAAATCCAGATTACAGCATTATTTGCAGAAATAATTAGTAAAATGGAGGCGTGAAAAATGTCAGAAGAGATGCCCGTTTGGCGAATTAAATACTTACCAAAAGACTTAGATGAGGTGTGCGGGCGGGAGAAACTAGTTGAAAGGCTCAAAGAAACAATAAAGCAAGGGAATTTTCCACACCTATTATTTGTAGGCTCTGAAGGAATTGGAAAGACAACAATCGCTCAACTATTCTCAAAGGAATTTCTTGGAAAATATTACAATGCCAATTTTAAAGTCGTGCATGCTAACGTCCCACTTACGGAAGAAGAGCGAAAGCAAGCCAAGTCAGGAACATATATTTCTAAAAGTAAGATCGGAAGTCAAGCGGGGAGGAGAATCACCACACCTGCGTTTATAAAAGTAAAAATTAAACCCTTCGTTCAATTAAAGGTTCTCGGAGATGCCCCTTTTAAGGTATTAATCGTTAAGAATTTCGAAGCTTTAGGATCAAATCAGCAAGGATTTAGAAGATTAATGGAAACGTATGGCTCAAATTGCCGGATGATTTTAATAACGACAAAAATTTCCGGGATTATAGATCCAATCGTTTCCCGCTGCCAATTATTTTTAATTTCACAAGCAGATTTTAATTCGTTCAAGGAATTAATCGAATCTATTGCTGAAAAAGAGTCTTTAGAGCTTGAAGAAAATGTTATTGAAATTTTATACAAATCTTCTAAAGGAAAGATATCTCGAGCAATTGATTTATTACAATTATGTAGCCTTAGTGGAAAGAAAATTGACGGGAATTCGCTCTATAATACAATCCAAAAGTTCCAAAAAGACTTGACGAGAAGCTTGTTATTAGTTGCACTTAAAGGAGATTTTAATAAATGTCGAGAATTAGCTCGAAAGATTTTATCAACTTATAAATACAGTTCACACGAGTTATTTGAAGAGCTATTGGGAGAGCTGAGCAAATTACCATTAAGCAGGTTCGCCCGGTGCAAGATAATTGAAACCATTGCCGATGCAGATTTTAGAGCGCTTGATGGAATGGACACAGATATTCAGGTATCTGCGTTATTATCAAAATTATGTGTATTATCAGAAGCCTTATAGGTGTTCGAAAATATCAGAAAAAATAAAACAACAACTAAACAACATGCCCTGGGTTGAAAAATATCGCCCAAAGACCATCAAAGATATGGCTCTACCCACCGCTAAAGTGAGCGGTCAAAGGGTTAACTTAGCAGAAGAATTAACCAAATTCATAAAGGATTTTTTCAAAGCGACAGAAAAAATAAACGAAGAAAACAAGCAGATAAGATCTCATAATAGGCATGTTCCCGAAAAACAGCAAAAAGACGAGCTTAGACTGCCTCCTGACAAAACAGCCGTTTTATTGGAAGGTCAACCTGGTATAGGGAAGACTTCCATCGTATACGCCCTTGCTAACGATTTAAATATGGAAGTTATAGAAACAAATGCATCAGATACGAGGACGCGAGACGCTTTAGAAAAAAAGCTTAAGGAAACGACTAAATCGCGGGGTATCATGGATTTTATCACTCAATCCAAGCATAAACTAATTTTAATCGACGAAGTGGACGGTATTTACGGAAATAACGATAGAGGAGCTGTTCCAGCGATAATAGCCCTGGTCCAAAAAACGCAATTTCCAATAATCATGTGCTCGAACGAGTACAAGCAGAGTTTATCTTCTCTATACAATAAAATTAAAAGATTCGAAGTTCATCCTTTATCCAAAGTTGAAGTCGTAAAAATAGCGAAAAACATCTTGAAAAAAGAAGGCATTAAAGAACTGAATGAAAACGATTTAGAGCTTATTGCAGAAAAAAACAGTGGTGATTTGCGAGGCGTTATAAACGATCTTCAGGGAATCAGTCAAGGTAAGGAAAAGAGTGACATTGAATTGTTAAGTAGCTTGAAGCGCGACAGCACTGAGGAAATATTTGTGTTAATTCGGGAACTTTTTCAAAATGTTGCAACATTGCGAGAAGCTCGCAATTTAACGGACAAATCTGATGTTGATTATAATTTCTTGTATAAATGGGTAAGTGAGAACCTTCCCACTTTCATTAAACAAAATAAAAATATTGCGAATGCGTATGAAAACCTTTCTTTAGCTGACGGGATATTTGGTAGAATTCGTAAGAGCATGTATTGGTCTTTATTGCCTTATTTTTTCGACCTTTTCGCAGGAGGAGTTGTTATATCCGGAAAAGAGCCTAAAACAGAAGGTTTCCGACGCGTTGTGTTTCCTCGATTTAGTGCTAGAGGAAGATCGCTTTCAATCGCCGAAAGAAGCCTCGTTGAAAAGATACAAGGTAAATACGATGTTTCTCAAACAGAAGTCATTCAAGACTTTCTACCCTTCTTAAGGATTTTATGCGAATCTTCAAGAAAACAACTAAAAATCTTGAGCGATTGGTTAGAATTAGACGCAAAGGAAAAAAAAATATTAAAATAAAAAAATAGTAACAAAATTAACGGCTAGCAATCCAGCCTCTTGCTTCTTCTACCGTGGTAAAAGTTGCCTCTTCAACACCAGATTGTGATCTTTGGTCTTCTAAATTATCCTTCAACTTTTCGACGGTATAATCAGCAGCAGCAGATTTTGGTACAACTAAAGACACATATTTAAGTCCTGCTTGTATCATGCGCGGCATCCAATCTGTATTGACAAATGCCATTAAATCTGGAGGAAGAACACCCATTTTCTGCATTATATTAGTTATTTTATCGCAATTATTTTTTTTAAAAAGAGTATATATTTTGTCTAAAAATTTTTTCATCTTGTCTTTTGTTGTTGGTTCTTTCCACTCCCATTCAAGGCATTTATATTCCGGAAATAATCTTACCTCGATTGGTTTCTTACTTAATAATACATCCATTTACTTCACCTCATAAAATATTTAAAAATAAAAGATTGATTTATTATTTAACTCCTCATTTATAGCTTTTTTTTGGTTTCCTCTCGATTTCAAACTCAGAAAGTTTTTCTCGCAATCCTTCTGACATTTCGCTGAGTTTAGACGCCGTAGCGGATATTTCTTCCATGCTGGCAGTTTGTTCTTCTGTAGCTGCTGAAACCTCGTCGACTGTTCGGGCACTTTCTTTACCAGATTTAGTTGCTAAGTCAATATCGCGTGAAATATCGCCAATAAATCCAATTTGCGCTTCATTTCGCTTAACAATTTCACTTATTTTTACACCAGTATCTTCAACCGCTTTTTTTGATTCTTCAGCTAGTTTTTGGACTTTTTCTGCAACAACCGCAAAACCTCTCCCGTGTTCACCAGCTCGTCCCGCTTCTATGCTCGCATTAAGAGCTAGTAAATTGGTTTGATCTGATATCGATCGAATTAAGGTCATTATTTTTAAAATCTCCTCGTTTGATTGAATATTTGCGTCTGATTGTTTTTTTAATTCCTTCGCCAAATTATCTATTCTTTCTAGTAAATCAACTTGGGACGAAGTATTCGCAGCGAATTCTTCCGTTATAGCAGATATTTCTTCTGCTGATGAATTTACTTCTTCCGAACTTGCAGCGAGTTCTGTAGACATGCTTGCTACATTTATTGCAACTTCAGTCGAAGCTTCAAGGATTGCCATTAAATTGGCAGACTGAATTCTTAATTCTTTAGTTTGCTCAACTACTATTTGATCCGTACTCTCTATCTGTTCTTTCAGCGCTGTTTCTGCGTTTTGAATGACCTTGGTTGTATAATAAAAGGAAAATATTGCAACAGCAGATCCTATCGGATAAGCGATTGCATTAGCGATAGGATTCATGTTAAATATACCTACGACTATAAATGTTATTTCAATCATTGTGATGCATGTCACGACCATCAATGCAATAGCATTAAAAGCTGTTGTTCTTGGCTTCAAGTTCATTCTCCACACGAATACTACTAAAATTACTATGAATATCATTGGTATCATGAAGAGATTCGGTAAAATAGTTTCTAATCCCATTTTTTTTCTCCGTGTCAATATACAATTTTTTTTGAGTAAAAAAAAAAACTTTTGTAAACATAGTAAAGCTTTATATATTTATAATTTTAGGTTATACACAATTAAGTAGAAATTTTGCACATAATTTTGTTTTTTTAAAAAAAATAAGTTCAAAAAATGAAAATATTATATTTTTAAGATAATTTTCGATTCTTTCTTAGTAATAATTGAAGTACTCCAATTAAACACAAAATTTTTGCTAATATTATTTTAGTTAATTTATACTCATTTTTGGGTAGCATTAATTGCAGAATTCTGTTCTTAAATTTTATTTATATTAAACAATTGCGAATTTAACGAGATAAGTAATCTAGGAAGACAGATATTATAATAAAATCTATCGAAATTTTCCTTTCTTTTGTTTCAAACTATAATAAAATTTAATAATTAATAATCTCCAAAGTTTAAAAAGCTATTCCCAACTAATTTTCATATTATTACAATATAAGAAAAAGGCATGTAAAAAAAAATGACTGTAGAAACCGTTGAAAAAAATGCGAATACTCTTGAGAAAAGACCTGATGAAAAAGAAGCAAAAATGTCAAAATCAGCCCAGCGAACTCTAAAAATCGCAGGAGCCGCGATATTTGGAGCTTTATCACTTATAATGTCTGCGTTTCTAACCCCAATTTTGGCAAGAATCCCGGGTTGGCAAATAGCTATATTTGATCCAATCTCCATCGTGTGGATTACTTGTTTCATGATATTTGGGGTTGAAGCAGGATTGATGAGTTTAGTTATTGGAGCATTTGGGCTATTGCCCTTTGATCCAACGGCTTGGCTTGGTCCATTAATGAAATTTTCAGCTACATTTTCGTTATTAATTGTACCGATTATCGTGTTGAAATTATATAAAAGAGAAGAAGGAACCTCAAATAGTAAAAAACTGAAGGATCGCAAGAATTTTATTACCTGTGGGATATTAGGCACGGTACTACGATGTATTGTGATGTTAATTCTAAACATTGTTGTATTCTTAACTATATTTTCAGGATACGAAGCTTATGTTGACCTTGCGTTTCTTGGGTTGCCAGGCATTACGAGTTGGACAGCAATCGTTATAGGTGTCATCATCATTAATGCTTATCAGAGCGTGTTAGATCTATTAATCCCATATATAATTGTGTATGGTGCATTAGATTACGGTCATAAGCTCGATGAGAAATTCGAAGTATGGTAAGGAAGGTATTCAGAGTTTAATAGATGGGCGAATTCGGTTAGAATTATATTTTAACCGAACATCTTTTTTTTAATTTTTTATTTAAAAACTTTTAGCGATTCCGTAATATACCAAATATATTCCAATAATAGCAAAAACCAAACCAATTGGTGCCCAAAGAACGTCGGCAAAAGCGGGAGTATTGGAAAACAAGGATCCATACAAGAAGGCGTAAAGGAACATAATTCCGAATATGAAATACTTCCATTTTTTCTTTAGTTGCTCGTCATCAAATTTATCAAGTATTTTTATAGAATAATAGCTAATAGGTATGAATGTAAATATCGTCAAAACTATAAAGATATACAAGAAAAATGGAATGCTCCATAAGGGGGGGGTACACTCTCCACTTGAACAATCGATAGTAACACCATCAGGAATGAAGACCATACAAAATAAAACAATTGAATAGATGACTATAAGGATTACTTGTTTTTTGAGATTGAATTTTTCTTCAGTATAGTAGAAGAGCAAGCAAAAATTAACGAGAAAAATAGCTGCTAGGAATATACAAAAGTTTGTGAGAAAATTCAGGATTTTTACAATAAATTGGTCTGATAGAGCTATATAAATCACATTTAAAATAAGACCAATTGAGATAAATATATAAAATTCTGAAAACGCTATTTTCATCCGTGTTCTATCCTTTCTGAGGATTTTATAAGAGAAAAAAATACAAAAAGCTAAAACGATACCTTCTCCTATAAATACTTGAATAAATCGACTTAAATCTACCATATTATCTCACTTTTTTTTTTCTTATACCAATATTCGCATTTCACATTTTTAACTGTTTTGATCCAGATTTACATTCTTTACATAAAACTAATCATTTTTACCTTATAAGAAACCGATAAAACTATCGTATACTAATGGTATATCAACCTCGAAATATTTTTTCGCGATTTCAATCAGAAAGTACACGTAAGGTTTGGATACTTTAACATTATGTATTTTTTCTAAATATTCAATAATATTGGTGATGTTTATTTTCTTTTTCGAAGGATTTTCTTCGAGAAAATCTAGTATTGTTTGCGTTAAAACTTGAGCTTTTTGAATTTCGTTTCTTAAAATAATTATAGTTGATTTCGATTCAGTTTCCTCAAAGAATTTTTGAACTATTTGTTTTTCTATTGTCATTTTATTTTTCTTTAAGTCCAAGATTTTATACTTATCTTTAATGATCTCTGCTCCATGGAGAATCACAAAATCTTTCTTAAAATTACCTTTTTTGTAAGTCTTATTTAATAAAAACATAATATCTGTCTTGAAAGAACCTTTAAAAATGATTTCGAAAAATTTCTGAAACTGGGAGTTCAGAAATTCATCATCGCTTATAATTAATACTTTTTTCTTAAGAAAGAGTGCTCTAAATATAAAAATTAGCGTTTTAGGTGACAGATTAAGCTTGATCAAACCAATATTTTGCTCATCTTCTGAAGTAACCTTGCTTATTCCATTTTTTTTTACAATATCCATTTCAGGGATTTGGATCGTAAAGTCAGTTAAAAAACTATCCCTTATAGCAAGATTTTTATCAATATAAACCAGAAAAGAATGTTCACAGATAGTATCCTTGTTTAAAGTTAATGCAACAATTCCTCTCTGGCTTTTAGCTACAACCGCCTTATCAATTTCAATATAACCCTTTTTAGAGCATCTAGGGCAAAAAATTTCTACTTTAGACATGATTTTTAAGAAATCTCTTTAACGATAATTATATGTAAAAAATTAGGTTATTAAAATTTATTTTTAGATGATTAATATGTAGGTATCATATTTGTATAGTTAATTTTAAATTTGAAATAAGCTTGAACTTAATAAAAAATCGAAGAAATAAGTGATTTATAATTTCAGAAAAGTATAAATACATCATATATGACTTTAAAGATGATACGGGTATCGGAGAGATTACTTTGAACCGTCCGGAAAAATTAAACGCTTTAAATTACCCTTTAGTAATGGAAATCGTGGATGTCATTGAAAAAGCTGGAAAGAATAAGGATCTTCGAGTAATAACGATCGAAGGAAGTGGGAGTTGTTTCTCTTCCGGTGATGATTTGAAAAGCATGGGTCCTGAGGGTGTGAAATTCAATCCTTTAGATGATGGTTCCCAAATCCCGCATCAAAAATTACTTAGGTTGATTCGCAAGGTTCCAAAACCCGTGATTGCTTTACTGCACGGATACTGCTTGGGAGCGGGCTTTGAGATAGCACTTGCGTGCGACATTAGGTTAGCATCTGAAAATTTAGCAATAGGAGATCATCGTTCCAAGAGAGCCCATTGTGTTTTATGCGGAGCGTCTTATTTTCTTCCTCGAATCGTAGGTTTTGGACGCGCCACGGAATTAATTTTTTCGGGCCGGCATCTCGACGCAAAAGAAGCACTCGAGATTGGTTTGGTAAGTCATGTTTATCCTGCAAATGATTTCAAGGAGAAAGCAGGAGAATATGTTCAAAACATTGCCAGGTTGCCCACGACATGTCTAGGATACGATAAAAACATGCTCAATTATTCAGAATATCACGAGTTATTTCCCAGCTTGCAGCATGAATTCAAGCTCTATGTAAAAAACATAAGAACTAAAGATTTTGGAGAGGGCATGAAATCATTCATAAAGAAGCGCGAACCTAAATATATTGGAAGATAAAATAAAATAATAGAAAAAGAATTACAAATTATATCAAGTAGCTTCTTTATCGTATGTATCTGCCGTTATTCCTTCCTCTTTAAGTTCCCTTTTTAAGATTCGGTGTACTTTGCTTTTAGGGAGATCGTCCATAAACCGGACATATCTTGGAACCATGAAATCAGCCATTTTTCCTTTACAGAAATCTAATAATTCCTCTGCTGTGAGCATTTCGCCTGGTTTTACAACCACGGCCACCATGACCTCGTCTTCTCCCAATTCAGTCTTGATCCCGTATGCTGCGACTTCAAGCGTTTTTTCGTGCTGATTGATTATATTTTCAACGCTCCAAGACGCAATATTTTCGCCACGCCTTCGTATTGAGTCTTTTTTCCTGTCTTCAAAGAAAAACCAACCATTTTCGTCTTTATGCACTAAATCACCCGAGTGGAACCAAAGTTGCCCATCAGCACCCGGTTGAATTAAACTTTCTGCTGCCTTTTCATCCTTGTAATATCCTACTTTTCTGCTTTCTTTCTCGCTTTCTCTAACGAGAAAAACCAATTCTCCAGATTTACCAGGTTCTTCGATTATAGTACCGTCATCATCCATTACTGCTCCGATCGTACCTGCTAATGGCTTTCCTATGGACCCAACAGGTACATCATCAGCACCCCCAGCAGTAAGCATGAAGCCACCACCATCCGTAGCTCCATATCCTTCAGCTATTTTTACTCCAAATCTTTCTTGAAAGGCAATCCATAATTCCTTAGGGCACGCAGCAGTATTTACTACTCTAACTTTATGCTCTTTATCGTTTGGTCTTTCTGGTTGCTTCATTAGGAAGGTCACCATTGCTCCGAGAGTGTTAAATCGAGTAGCATCATATTTCCTACAGATATCCCAATGTCTACTTGCGCTAAACCTTTTTCCAAGAATTAAAGGGCTGTTATTCATGTAGGCTGCGTGGGTTGAAAGAAATAAAGCATTTGAGTGAAATAACGGCAGGGGAGTAAATATAACATCATCGGGTTCTCCCATCATTTTTGTTAAGCCCAGGAGGGTTTGCACATTAAGTCCTCCGAGTAATTTTCCTTGCCAAAACATGATTGCTTTGGGAAGCCCTGTGGTACCTGCTGTATACATGAGCATGCAAAGATCATCACGACTAAGTTCTACATCGATTTCATCGTCTGGAGCTTTCATTACTTCTTTAAGGGACGTGGCTCCTTCGGGGAGCTTGAAATCGTTTGATGCTTCATTTAAATCAACTATTATGTGTTTAATTTGAGGGAGTTGATCTTTAATTTCCATGACTCTATCTAAAAGAGACCAATGAACTATGGTTGAGGTTGCATCAGAATGTTCCATTATGAATTTCAAGCCTTCGCCTTTCAATCCGGTGTTGACCAATACCGTGTAAGTTCCCATTTTATAGGAAGCGAATACAGTAAACAAAAATTCGGGAGAATTTATTTCGAATAGAGCGATTCCATCTCCTTTTTTAATCCCTAATTTTAGTAATCCATTTGCTAATTGATTTGAGTAGGAATGCATGTCTAAATATGAATACTTCTCGTCAATACCCTTATCAAAATCCCTGATATATGTCATGAAGATCTTGTCGCCAAGAGTGTCTGAATAATGTTTTATGAGGTCTCTCATTAATGTCCTTTTATTTACTCTAAACTTTCTTACTTTTTCGGTCATTTTATCTATCCTTTTTGTGAATGTTATATATTCAATGTAAATACATAAAAAAGTTACTTTAATTTTCTTACAAAAGTTTGAGCGTCTTTCATTGCTTCTTGGATGTCGCGAGGTCTCTTGGCATCACCAAGAGTTACGATTTTCGCTGAGATTCCTGATAGTTGTTTCTTTAAAGCCTTAGCTCTTGACACGCGGGAGCCACAGAACACTAATGTATCAGCTTCAATTGATTGTTCTTGCTTATTCTCGTCAAGAAATATCACGCTATTTTCAGTTACATCTACGAGTTTTGCTTTTTTCACTATGGAAATATCATTCTTTTTCAAGTAATCAAGTATCCAAAACCTCCTACCAGTTCCCATTACGACTGCTCCAGCAACAAGCACTCCTGACCCTATCAAAGCTTTCACGTTATATCCCTGTTCAATAAGGGTAATTGCCGTTTCAGCACCACCTTTCCAGAACGTGTCCAACCCCCATACAACGATATTCTTTCCCATGGGTTTACTTTTTAAAATTGCCTCGTCTTGGGTCAAGAGATTTGGTCTATCTTCTAGATTTACGGGAACTTTTGCGTCTGATCCGACCGCAAGCACTAATATATCTGGATTTAACGCTTCAATTTCTTCTTTCGTTAAACTCTTCTTAAGATGTATTGGCACATCTAGCTTTTTTAATTGGGTTTCTAGGTAGGTAACAATGTTCATGAAGTCTTCTTTTTTGTATTCTGCTGCCAAGAGTGGCATCAATCCTCCTATTTTATTAGAGATTTCGTAAATCTCGACATCGTGCCCTCTTAATTTTAACATTCTAGCAGCTTCCATCCCCGCGACTCCTGCCCCTAATATTACGACTTTCTTTAATTCAGTTGAAGGTACGAGTTCTTGATAAAGCCGTCCACTAAAAGCATCATATATGCACGTTTGGGGGGGAAGATTACATCCTTGCAAACATCCGGTACATTGTTTAATGTCCTCAAGTTGTCCGTTAAAATATTTGTTTGGAGTATCAGGGTCACATATTAATTGACGACCCATGTAAATAATGTCAGCCTTACCTTGTTGTATGAACTCATCGGCCATTCTAACATCAGTTATTCGTCCAACTCCAATAACTGGAACATTAACCACTTTCTTAACTGCTTCAGCCAAGTGAATGAAACTCCCTTGATCGAAATAAGAAGGAATTTGAATTCCCTGCGGACTTCGAATCATGTTTCCCATGCTTACATCTATGCAATCCGCTCCAGCTTTTTCAAGGATTTGAGCAATATTCTTTCCTTCCTCTATTCGATATCCATCGTCTAGCAGTTCATCTGCTGAAATTCGTACAAAAATCGGAGGTTTATCTCCTATGGCAGCTCTTATTTTCTCAATAGTTTCAGTAACAAAACGCGTTCTGTTTTCTAACGATCCACCATAGTGGTCTGTTCTCTTGTTATAATAGGGAGCTAAAAATGATCCGTGTAACGTGCCATGAGCCGAGTGTATTTCTACATAATCGTATCCTGCTTGGATTGCTCTCTTTGCCCCTTTCGCAAATTGATCTTGAAACTTCGGAATCTCGTCAAGCGTCATTTCTCTAATAATCGATCCATCCTTTTTTAATGTTTCTTCCCATGATGGCATCATTAAATCGTAGGCTGAAGTAGCATGCACCGGATCTACTTGGGAGGGGCCAATTACGTCCAATTCTCCTTGCGCAGCAAGTACTTTCCCTAAAAAGTGTATGATTCCATTTTCAGCAAGTTGCATCCCAATTTTTGTTCCATATTTGTGGATCTTATCTGCCATTTTTTTATACGCAGGAATATTTTCGTCAACACCTAAATATGCTTGAGCTCCTTCACCAGAATGGGAATGAGGATCGACCGCTGTTGCTTCAGACGTTAATAATCCAATGCCACCACGCGCTTTTTCTTCGTATATCATGTATGTCGCTTCAGAAGGCGCTCCACTTGGTAGGGATGAAAAAGATAGCATTGGTGGATAACCCAATCTATTTTTTAATTCCATGTCTCTTATGGTTATTGGATCTGTTAATCTTGGCATTAATTTTTACCTCATTTTAATCATATTATAAATTAATATAAAAATAGTAAAAAAAAAGTTAATCTAATGCTTGATATATTAATTCTAATAAATCAACCATCTTAATATTTGAATCTAACGCTTTAATTGCGTCAGATAGGTTTCTATAGCAAAATGGACAAATGCTTACAAGATTTTCTGCGCCTGTTTCTTCTGCTTCTTGTACTCGGCTTTTTGCGATTTCTAAAGATAATTCTGGAAATCCCTTTTTCAAACCTCCTCCCGCCCCACAACACATCGCTGCTTCTTTAATAGTCTTCATTTCGGTTATATTTGCAATTTTACTTAAGAGTTCTCTCGGTTCTTCGTAAAGCCCAGCGTGTCTACCAGTGTGACAAGGATCGTGATATGTTGTATTGATTCCTAGATTCTTCAATTGGATGTTCTTTTCTTTTAATAGTTCAAGCAAGAATTCAACGGTGTGAAGCACTTCAATATTTAAATCTTCGAGAATATCAGCATAATCGACTTTTAAGGTTCTATAACAACCAGCACAACTGGTGATAATTTTTTTAACTTCCATCTTTTTGAACATTTCGTAATTTTTTTCAGCCACGGTGTTAAAAGCTTTTCGATCGCCCGTTCGCATCGCAACGCTTCCACAACAGACCTCTCGATCGCCAAAAACAGCAAAATCCACGCCTAATTTATTTAGAACTTTGGCTGTATTAACTGCGACTGTTTGAATGTCTGGAGTTAATGCGGCAGTACATCCAACGAAATAAAGAATATCTGCTTTTTCCTTGCTTGCATCTTTCACCTTGAAATCAAGCTTTTCTAACCAGCTACTTTTCTCTTTATTATCCCGCCCGTAAGGGTTTAAAAGCTCTACCATCGCTTGATTCATCGGCACGTGGGCCTCTAATCCATAACCTGCATCTACTAACTCAGCTCTTAAAGCTTCGTAGTAGGCAACAGTTGGGATTTCATAAGCACACGCTTCTGAGCACGCATTACAAGTAGGACATTGAAAAATCACATCGGACATGTCTTTACTCAATTCTAACTTGCCTTGAACTAAAGATCTGATAATTTGCATCTTCCCCCTGCCAAAAAACGGCTCAAATCCAGATGTATGTTCTCTTGCCACGCACACACCCCATTTTTGAGGATCGTTAGTATAATCGGTTGTTTCTCTACAATCTCCACAACTTATGCATTGAAGGATTAACTCGTCCAACATTCTTAGATGCTGATACTTTTCTTTCCATTTTTCTTCTGATTCTACCATTTTTTTTCACCTATAAGGTTCGTCTTCTATTATATGTGTTGATATATCGTCATCATAACTATGCATGTGGAACTTTTTAGGGCTGAGAATATAATTTGGGTCAATAGCCTTCTTCATATCCTTAAAAAATTGGGCAAACTCTGGAGTATAAGCCCCTGCCTCTACTATTGATTGCGAAATTGATTCACCAAGCCAATAATGAGCGCCACCATAGCGAACTTGGGCTCTTAATTTCTTATGCCATGCATTCATCGCTTTTTCTCGTTGATCATCCCTATTGTAAGCAGTTAAACCTCCCACAAAAACACAGTGACCGTTAGAAAGTACATATATCACGGTGGCGAATAAAGAAACTGCTTTTAAGGGGAATTCGTGCATAAATTTCTTGTCGAACATAGCAGCATACGGTTCACCTTTAGGAATGAAGGAGATTGGCACTTTATGACACGTGGTTAGACTAATCATCCCAGGCATGATTCCTATGTACTTATTAAAATAATGAAACGTGTTTTTCAAGATAACTTGGTTTTCTTTCGCCTCAACAACGCCCATGTCAAATTCACTAAATTGAAAAGTTCTACAAGCATCATCTTTTAACATTATTTCGTTAACCATTTCGATATAAATATCCAGAATTCTTGGATCGGGTGCTTCTAACGTGATATTGAACGCTGGTCCTTTAATTTTCGGTCTTTTCTTAGGTTTGTTTTTTGACATGCCATACATCATCATGACGACCGTAAATGGAAGAATACTCAGGCTATTGAGTCCATCCCCGAGTTTTGTTTGTATTTCATGCGTTAATTCGACTACTTTATCCCAGTCGTTCTTATTTAGGAGAAAATTTAGTGATTTTCTATAAGGTTGAAGAGGAAATAGCCTCAAAAACGCTTTTGTTTTAATGCCCATCGTGCCTACATCCCCCATGAATAATCCTGTAAAATCTGGGGCGACACCGTACCTGCAAAATGGTTTTGCGTATCTATTTGCTGCCGATCCCGTTTTAATAATCGTTCCTTGTGGATTTGGCAAGACAACTTCAACGCCCAAGCAGATATCTGGTACTAATCCGTATTTGGTCGAACCCGCGCCTGCCGTGCTATTGGAAAGTCCACCACCAATCGTTGCTGAATATCCCGAACCAGGCCCAAGAACACCTGTAGTCAATCCCATCGGGTGAAGTGTGGATATTAATTCACCCCAGGTTACCCCACACTCAACAACGCAGTAAAAATCCTTCTCGTTAATTTCTATTATGTGGTTCATTCGAGTGAGATCCATGAGAATCCCACCCTCAGATACTGACCCGCCTACTAGATCTGCGCCTCCGCCTCTGGGTACGATTGTTATTTTATATTTATTCGCAATCTTGACGATTTCAGAAACCTCCTCCGTAGTCTCGGGTCTCACGATCACATCTGCCCAACGATCTGGAAAAGCGGGATCTACATTTCTTGAATATGCTGCTTTCATGAAATCCTTATCGGTTACATATTCCGGACCAACTACATTCTCGATTTCCTTATATACTTCTTTTACTTTTGACATCTAATTCACCAATAAAAAAGGTTAATATTTGTTACAATATCAATCTATATATAACTATTGATTATTGATAACTAATAACGTATATTTTTATAGAATGTCATTTAAACTATATAAGAAGAGAAATAATTTTAAAAATTTTTAAAAAAAAGTTATAGTAGAACAAGGGAATAATAATTGAATGAATAATGAGTGAGAAATTATGAGTGAAAATGTATACATTTTTAATGTTGGGATGATAAAATTCGGGAAACATGTAGATAAAAGCATAAAGCAATTAGTAGGGTGGGGGCTTGATGAAGTTCTAAAAGATAACAATGGAATCATTAAAATGGACGATATTGAAGCAGCTTGGTTCTCAATGTCTAGTTGGCAACCACAACCCTGTATTCGAGGGCAGGTATTTCTTAGTGCAAATGGATTTGATAAAAAACCGATAACCAACGTTG
>Ga0180433_10005945_pt1 | contig 16242 bp, 9 predicted proteins | sample SS_ome_8_FD_132980 | JGI IMG/M metagenome (GOLD analysis project Ga0180433, IMG submission 132980) | Hypersaline lake sediment archaeal communities from the Salton Sea, California, USA - SS_1_D_1 metaG | ecosystem: Environmental > Aquatic > Non-marine Saline and Alkaline > Hypersaline > Sediment... | reverse complement strand
TCTGTAGGGGTTGATCAATTACACTTTAATGTTTCAATTCCTCCGTACTAATCAAAATAAATAGTTAGTTTTTAAAGCTCCTGCCTCTTAGAGATGGGAGCTTTTTTTGCCCTTATTTCTCTTTAAAAACACAAATTGCTCTTTCTTTTGCTGATTGATTTTTTATCTTTTGCTATGTATTCTTAACCTGATAATGCATATTTCGAGTAGTACTGATAGTTTATAAAAATTATTAATTTTAAAAGGGAGACTTAATGAGGTACAAAATAAAGGCGTTCGCTTTATTTTCTTTTTTATCCTTTTCTTTTTCATTATTTTCTCAAACAGGTTGTTTAACTTCGCCAGATATATTTAATAATCTTCATGTTGTGCAAGGGCAAGCGCATCAGATTATTCCAGAAGGTGGATTAATCATTACTGCGCCCGGTTCCTATCATGTGTTAGAAAACATTACAGGACAAATTATTGTTGATGCCGATGATGTGTTTATTGAGCTGAATGGATTTACCATTACTGGCCAGGCAGGTAATGATTCAGTTATTATGATAGATCCTGAATATAAAAATATTGTCATACAAAATGGTAACATCGTAGGAAATGATCAAATGTATTCAGGTGTATTGGCAGGTGAGGGTGTTTGTGCCTTAGTGTTAAAAAAATTGCACATTACTAACTGCGATCAAGGAATAAAATTTGCTGGTCTTGAAGGAAAAGAAATAAAATGTTGTCAGGTGTTAGATTGCTTTATAACTGGTTGTAAAAAAGGTGTAGAGCTTACCCATGCTATGATGTCGCTATTTGAAGATTGTGATACTTGTTGTTGTACGTTTACTAGTTTCGATTTGATTAATTGTAAGTACAATAAGTTCAAAAAATGTAAAGCAGTCAGAACGGGCAATGAGTTGCAAGATTCAACGGTCGTAGGATTTTCAGCTGTTGGTGGACTTGATAACTTGTTTTACGAGTGTATGGCAGAGGGAATTTACAAAGGTGGTGCAGATAGTAATTGGTGTACAAAAGCAATGGGCTTTTATTTTGGATTTGATGCAGAAAACATTCCAGAGCAAGAGTCAAAAATTGTTGATTGCCTTATCGATTCTGTTTCAACAACAAGCTGGTCTCATGCATTTGGTATTCGACTTGATACGATTTTAAATGATCAAGTGATATCGGTAGATAGTGGTGATATTGTTGATGTTGAAAATGATTTTGTAACACAACTTACTCCAACAGAAATTGATTGGTCTCCACGGTGTAATCTCATAGCTTTTGGTGCATTTTCAATAGATCTCGATGAGGGGTACTATCAATTGGTGAAATTTGATGGTGCTGAGATTAAAGAAGTGAGCAAGTCCTCTGTTAGGTTTACCCCTCCTCGACCATCAGATATAATTCCCACAAGAGTCCAATTTTCTCCGAATGGAAAATTTCTCTTGATTAATGGACTTGAGCCAAGTAGTAGTCTTACCGAGCCAGACTTGAGTATTTATAATGTTCAAACCGGTGCCTTGTTAGCTTTAAAAGATCATGCTCCTATTCAGGGAGGGGAAAATACTAAATTTCCTTATTCATCATGGTTTAGTTGTGGCAACAAGGTGGTTCTTACTGCAAACGGAGACTCGGGAGGACTTGAGGCTGAATTTGTCGTTTACATTTTTGATGGAACACAGTTGATCCGAAGTCAGGTGTTTAGAAGTGGGGATAATGAATCTGGAGGTGCTTTGAGTATTAGTCCCGATGATAAATTTTTGGTTATTAACTGGGTCGATACAAATCTTTTAACAATGGTTGATCTTGTAACCCTTGCTCGCAAAGATGATATAGAAGTGCCAGCACCGTTTGAAGAGTCAGATGATGTGCGTCCACGGTTCAATCCGTTAGTATGTTGTGGGCAATATTATATTGCAGCTGTTTGTTCTGATAGCCTCTCTGGGGAGCTTGGTCTTGTTGTTTTCTCTTATGATGTGAACGTAGATAATTTACAGGATATTGCTACTTTACCGTTTACCGATATAGTTGATGTACGGTGGCATCCTTCTGGAAAATATCTTGCTGTTTCTCGTGGTATTGGGGTGGTGTACATCTATCGCTTTAATCCTCAGAGCCCAACTATTTTAGAGCGTATTGATGCTTTGACGTATATTCCCAAGACTGGTGCAGGGGCAATCAATCTTGCTTGGTCACCGTGCGGGACCTTCCTGGCAATTTCCGGTGGAAAAAATCCAGCAACAAAAGATGACTTTGAAATTATCAAAGTGGGCGATACGGTGAAAAATTGTCTTGTTGACAGCAATAAGGTTGCAAATTGTCAAGGTGGAATCTGTTCAGTTGGTATATTTGGTTGCAGTTGCTGCAATGGCATAACAAGAAATGTTGCATATGAAAGTCATTTAAATTTTAGTCGTGTACATGATGTTTGGTGTCATGGAGCCGTCGGAATTGATCAGCTACATTTTAATGTTTCAATTCCTCCGTACTAGTAGAAAAAAATATTGCAAAGAGAGGGGCTTCGCAAGAAGCACCCTTTTTTTTTCCTGCCCTGAGTAGTCCGTAAGGACATGCCGAAGGGAATTGATTTTTTATTTTAAGTTGTGTAACCTGAATTTAGTATTGTTAGTTTTAATGTGGGTAGTTATGTAACATTAACTTTTTATTAAAAGGAGACCTAGATGAAGCACAAACTCTTTTTTAAGGTGTTCACCTTATTATTTTTTGTTTCAATTTCTTCAAAGCTGTTGCCAAGAGAATGTATTGACCTTGCTAAAGGCGATGGATTAATTCCAATGCTACTTTCCATGGCACCTGCAGGTACGATTATCAAAGATGGGCAGGATACGCTCATAAAAGATGATGGTTCGTACCATCTTACTGAAAATATTGAAGGAACCATTACTATTGAAACAAACAATGTGTTGCTTAATTTAAATGGATACAGAATAACGGGAACGATTACCGTTTCAGAAGGTTCCAATGGCAATATCACCATAATGAATGGTTCTGTTGAAGGTGATGGTACGGGAACCGGTATTCTTGTCGAAAAAAGCAATTCTAAGGTTTTTGTCAAAGACATGGTTGTTTTCAATAAAGCAGCTGGTGTTAGATTTTTTGGTGACAGTGGGGACGGTGAGCAAATTGAATGTTGCAAGTTAGAAAACGTGATGACAACAAGTTGCGATTTTGGTTTTTTATTTGTTTACGTGAACAAGTCCATTGTGAAAAAATGTGAGGCGTGTTGTAGCAGGACTTCTGGGTTTGCGCTTACATTTTGCACGTACAACAAGTTTGAAAATTGTAAAGCAGTTGGTGTTGGTCCAGGCGTTGCAGAAGGATTTGCGGTTGCAGGGTTTAGTTCTTTGGCCGGTTTAGACAACCTGTTTTATGAATGTATGACCGAGCGCGTTTACGACGAGGAGTGCGATTGGTGCGATAAAGCATACGGCTTTCGTTTTGGATTTGATGGGGTTAATCCAGAAAAAGAATCAAAAATTGTAAACTGTACTGTTGATTCGATGACAACATCAAGTTGGGGTAATGCATTTGGTATCAGTTTGGATGTAATGCTTTTGGCTGCGGCAGAGCAAGTAGGTACAGCTGATTTTAATTTGCCAGCAAGTGATCTAGGTTCTGTTACTTCTGTTTCTTGGTCTCCTCAGGGAGCATACATAGCAGTGGCAATTCCTGGAGAAGGGGAAGAATCTTACGTAAAAGTCTATCAATTTAATGGTTCTACCTGGGGAGAAATTTACACTATATCGCTTGGTGCTAGTTCAGCCCCTGCTGTTGAATTTTCTCCTAACGGACAGCTACTGGCGGTGACTTATGATGGAATTCTTAAAATATATCGGGTGAGTGATTTTGCAGAGCTTGCTACACTTTCAGGAGACTTTGCTTATTCTAAGTGGTTCCATTGTGGAAGAATGCTGGCAGTTGCGAGATCTACTAACCCAGACCTTGCGATTTTGTTGTTCGAAGACGGTGAATTAATTACGACAAAGAATGTTTCGATTCCAGGAGTTAATGGTGGTTATGCGTTGGATATAAGCCCTGATGATAAATACATTATTTTTGCAGAAAGGGCGAATCCTATAAACCTTCACATAATCGAAGTTGCTTTTTGGAGAGTAGTTGCGGTTGTGCCTAATGTGGGTGCTATCGCAGAATTTAATCCAACCGTATGTTGTGGAAAATACTACTTTGCCGTTAATAATGGACGTTTCTATGAGTTTGATTCTGCAAATAATACTGCGTTGCTATTGCCGGTTGGGATGACGAATGTTGGAACTCCTATATGGTTTCCTAATGGAAAATACGTTGTGTATAAAACTTTCGCTGATGGTAGATATCAGGTTTTTGTCGATGAGTTTAATCCTCAAGTAGATCCTTCTCCTCCACTTAGGTTGAGTTTTGATATTTCTGACTGCATTATAGACGTATCACCATGCGGTAGGTATGTGTTTGCAGCTTGTAAAGTGGATGGTGAGCCTGATGTTCTGAGGACTGAAGTTATTCGTATTGGTGATTGCGTAATAAATTGTGTTGTACAGAATAATAGAGTTGCAAATGTCAAAGGCGGTATATGTGGCCTTGGTATCTTTGGTGCATCATGTTGCAACTTAATCGATAGAAATTATGCATACGGATGCGGTGTTAATTTCCACGAGAATGTTCACCTCAAAAGTTTAGGCGGTTTACTCGAATTCCCAGGATTACTTGATAACATTTCTGGTGACGACTGTTTCCGCTTATGCTGTTCATGTACCGCTGTCGCTGATCCATGTCTACTCGAAGAAGAGGAGGAAGAAGAAGGAGAGGTAGAGATTTAATAAATTTTAAAATATGATTTGCAAGAAAAAGATTTGCAAAATAAAAAGGGGAGCCGTGTGGCTCCCCTTTTTATTTTGTCGAGATAGATTTATTTTTTGAGTTTCCCAAGTGCAACCGCAATATTTTTAATCGTTGCATCCCAGTAGTTTGGCTTTGTTTGTCTGAACATGGTCATGGTTGGATACCATGGCGAGTCAGAACGTTCTAGGTACCAGCGGCAGTCAGGTGCGTATGGTAACAACATCCAGACAGGTTTGTTCAATGCGCCGGCTAGGTGAGCAATGCAGGTGTCGACGGTAATGACCAGGTCTAAATTTTTGATAATTGCAGCACTGTCCATAAAACTGCCATGTTTTCTATCAAAATCGGGGCCAAAGGTTTGCAAATTCATTCCCTCAGGGACGTTAACCAATTGTTGTGAATTATCTAATTTTTGTAAGCTGTAGAAAGTGATATTTTTTAATTTTGCTAGTGGTGCGAATTGTTGTAAATTCACTGAACGGAGTGACCATGGTGATTTTGTTTTTTCATGAACTGGGTCAACGTGCCAGCAGATACCCACTTTAAAGTTCTTATCTTTTGCAAGTTTTGTTGCCCATTCTTTTTCTAGGTTTGGATTAGCGTACAAGTATGGCATTTGCGCAGGGATTGCATCTGGTTGCATTTTCAAAATTCGAGGTAAACTCATCAAGTGGGTGTAACAGTCATAGTGTCCGGCGTCTTTTAGGTCATGAACCACTTTGTCGATAAATGGACATTGTGAAAGTAATTTTACTAGAGGTTTTTGTACTTTGCAGATTATTTTTGCAGGACCCATTTCTTTGACCTTTTTTGCAAGGCGAACGAACTGCATCGTGTCTCCAAGGCCTTGTTCAGTTCGGAGCAATATTGTTTTTCCTCGTATATCAGAGCCGTCCCACATTTCATTGCGATATTTGTGTGGATTAATGCCAAATAGTCCCCAGCGCCATTCATATTCATCCCAGCCTTCATCAAAATTTTCAAGTGCAATTTTTACCTGTGCGCGTGCAATATGCGCATCAAGGTAGTCTGATTTTAATGCAATGGCGCGATCCAGATAAGGGAGTGATTCTTTGAGTTTTCCCTGAATTTTTAATGAGTAGCCAAGGTTGTAAATTGCATTGTGGCATTTTGGATCCATTGAAATAACTTTTTTGTACATGGTGACTGCTGAATCAAGATCACCTTTTTTGTTAAAGGTGTATGCCATGTGCAAGTATGGAAATATGCTTTTTGGTTTAATTTTAGCGGCAATTGAACCATGCTTCAAGGAGTCTTGAAATTTCTCGAGTTCATGATATGTTTTGCTCAGTTGTAGATGAGCATCAAAATATTTTGGTGCTAATCGTGTTGCTATTTTGAGATGTTTTTCAGACTCTTGAAATTTATTCTGTTTTCTCAGCAATTCACCCAAAAATGCATGTGCGTTTGGATTTCGTGCTTCCAAGTCAATTGAGCGCTTGAAGTGGTGTTCAGCTTCTTTGTTTTTTTCTTGTGAACAATATGCTTGTGCCAGGTGGAAATGAATTTTTGCAAATACTTTTTCATACTCTAAAATTGTTTTAAAAAAATCTATTGCTACATCCACTTGTCCACTTTTTACTAAATTATTTGCACTTTCGATTCTTTGTTTGAGGTAATCAAAATTTATTAAAGAATCTGCTTTTATTTGTTCTGTTTGTTTGTTTTGAGGTTTGTTTCTTATTGTGTTGGATAGAGAAAAAATAAGCACGACAACGATTGATGGTATAGTGTATTTAATGATTTCGCCTAGCATTGTTTTTTTATTTTTCATAGTGTCTCCTTTAGTTTTTTTAATTCTGTTTTTATTTCTTCTATCACGTCATGCCAATTGTTTGGTTCTTTTTGTCTGAACAGTTTCATGTTATTTGGATACCAGGGGGTTTTTGTTCCATCTTTTAGCCAGCGCCATTCTGCAACATAGGGAATCAAGACCCATACTTTTTTGCCCATAGCTCCTGCAAGATGTACAATCGAAGTATCTGCAGAGATAACAAGATCAAGATTTTCAATTACTGCAGCAGTATCCATAAATCTTCCTTGTGTCGTATCAAAATCTGGGCCAAATGTTTTAACGGTGAAATGTTCTGGAAGTTTTTCTAGCTGATCGGTACCATATATTTTTTGCAAGCTATAAAAGCTGACATTATCAATTTCAGCTAGTGGAACAAATAGTTTAAGTTCAACTGAGCGTTTTGTTAGGTTATTCTCTTCAAGAAAAATTGGTTTTGCATGCCAACAGATGCCGATCTTAAATGAAGTGTCATGTGCTAACTTTTCTTTCCAGTGTTGTGCCAATTTTTTGTCCGCATATAGATACGGGATATCTACTGGAATGGTTTCGAGTGTTGTTTGGAAAAGTAATGGCAAACTCATCATTGGAATTTGAATGTCAAATGGAGGACTGAGATCTCCTTTTTGTAGAACACAGTCAATATAGTCACATTGTTTAAAAAGGTGCACCAGTGGTGTGTGTGATTGCACATATATTTTTTTTGCACCAGCTTCTTTTAAACGTTTTGCATATCGTACAAAATGCATCATGTCGCCAAGTCCCCACTCGGATCGTATTAAAATAGATTTGCCAATAAAGTGGTCAAGTGTTAATTGCTTATAGTTGAATATCTTATTGTGTTGTTCTGGTTTTGCAAATCGATATTCAAAATGTTTCCAGGCGCTTTGAAGTTGTCCGGTCGCAAGCAATGCTTTTGCCATCCCCAAATGTGCAAGATCCATTCCAGGGGAAAGTTGCAGTGCTTTTTTGTAATACTGTATTGCTTCTTCAAATTTTCCTTGTAGTTTCAGGATATATGCAGTGTTATAAGTTAAAAAAAGATGACCTGGGTGTGATTTGAGTAATGCTTTGCAGAGTTTTTCAGCGATTTCAAGTTTGTTTAATTTTACCAAGTTTTCAGAAATTAAGAATTTACAATCAAAATCGTTCGGGTCTAACGCTAATGCCTTTCTTAAGCATTGAATCGATTTTACATATTCATTGATTCTGTTAAACGTTTTGCCTAAATATTTATATGGTTTTTTATGGTTTTGATTTATTGAAATTGCTCGTTCGAAGTAAAAAATTGCTTCGTTATATTTCCCCATAAAAAAATGTGCTAACCCCAAATTTGAATGAATTTCTGGTGAGTGTGGTGTAAGCTCAAGTGCTTTTTTGTACAGTTGGATTGCCTGTTCAAGTTTGTGTTCTGAAAAAAGTTTGTTTGCTTGTTTAAATAGTGTTGCTGTATTATTAGCTGATAATAGTTGTATGCTGCACAGTAGTGAAAAAAGTAAGAACGAAAGAGAATTAATTTTGCACATATTTGCGCTCCTGACGTACGATTTCTACAAGATTATTATATATCTTTTGTACAACGGTTTTCCAATCAAATGCTTTTGGTTGTTTAAATATTTTCATAGTTGGGTACCATGGCGAATCGGTTCTTCCAGCGATCCATCTCCAGTCTGTGTTATACGGTAACATTACCCACACCGGTCTACCGAGTGCGCCGGCTAAATGAGCAATCGAGGTGTCTACCGTTATGATAAGATCCAACTGATTCATGATTGCTGCTGTGTCCATGAACGGGCCAGCTGATTTGTCAAAATCAGGACCAAACGTGTGTACTACAAAGTGTGGGGGCAGGCTACACAATTGCTCTTTACACCCCTGGTGCTCTTTCGATGAGTTCAGGATAAACGTCGCTTTTGGCGACCTGTCCTCCGAAGCTTTAGCGGAGGAGGAAGGCTGGGTTTTTTGTAGGCTGTAAAACTCAATATTTGGAATGTGAGAAAGTTTTTCAAGTTCCATAAGGTCGATACTGCGACGTGCACAAAGAAGTCTTGAAACGTCATTTTTTACATCTGCTTCCCAACAGAGACCAATCTTGAATGTTGTGTTATTTGCAAAATAGGATTTCCATTTTTTTTCTAATGCTTTGTCTGGAAAGAGGTATGGAATGTTTTGTGGAATTGTTTCTTCTGTTGTCTCAAATATCGCAGGCAAGCTCATGATGCTTGCAAAATCGTTATACGGTTTAGGTTTCTGACCGGGACCGACAATGGTATCGATGTATGGGCAGTTTGAAACCAAGGGAATGAGTGGTTTTTGCACATAAGCAGAAACGTGTGCTCCCATTTCTTTGAGTACTTGTGCATATCGAATAAACTGCATAGTGTCACCTAGACCGCCTTCAGGGGCAAGGTGAATCGTTTTGCCAGCAAGTGAATTATTTCTTAGATAACGTCGCAAATTTTCAGCATTTCTTTTTTCTTTAATCAATCGAAATTCATATTGTTTCCAGCCATTTTTAAAATCTCCTTTGTACAGCATTGCCAGTGCTATAGCATATTTTGCATCTTCGTAGTCTGGTTTTAATTCCAATGCTTTTTTGTACAATATAATCGCTTTGTCAATATCGCCTCTCACTTTTAACGAATAGCCTGCATTGTAAATTGCGGTGACACTGTTATTGTCGATTTCATATGCTTTCAGATAGGCAAGTGTTGCGTCATTAACCATGCCTAGTTCGTTGTATACATTGCCAAGGTATAGTCGTAGATCAATTTTTTCAGGATAAAGTTCGACCGATTTTTTAAAATAGGTGATCGATTTTTGATAATATTTTTTTTTGTGGCAAAGTGTTGCAATTTTTGGGTAGATGTAAGGAAAGTCATTGCCTAATGTGGCTGCTTGTTCGTAGTGTGCAATTGCCTTGTCAATATTTCCTTGTTTTTCAAAAATTTTTCCCAAATTAAAATGGGCTTTGTTTTGATTGGGATTGATCTCTATCATTTTTTTAAAGTATATTTTCGCTTCGTCAAGATACCCCAAATAACTGGCAAGAGTTAATCCAATATTGAATAGCGTTTGCATGTTCTGTGGATTTTGTCGCAAAGCCTTTTCGTAATGAATTATTGCCTCATTATATTGCTGGTCGTGAAAAAACTCATTTCCCAGCTGAAATAGCAGGTGAAAGTTGTTCGGGTTATTTGCCAATAGTTTTTGATACCGCTGTATATTCTGATTGATTTCTGGTTGTGGATTTTCTTGTTGTGGTTTATCGTGCGCAATCAGTGACGTGATACATAAGCAGGTGAGTATGATGAGTCGTTTCATTTTTTACCCTTCATTTTCTTTTTTAATATATTAATATTGACCAGTTCTTGTTTTATACTCAGAATAACATTTTGCCAGCTGCCAGATTTGGTTTGCCGAAAGAGCCTCATGGTTGGATACCAGGGACTATAATCAATGTCAGTCATCCACCGATAATCTGGAGGGTCAGGAATAAGTATCCAGACCGGAGCGCCGAGTCCTCCTGCAAGGTGGGCAATTGATGTATCTACCGTGATTACTAGATCAAGGTTTTGAATCACTGCGGCAGTGTCACAAAAAGCTCCTTGTGTGTTGTCAAAATCTTCATCAAACGTTTTGAGTTTGCAGTAATCTTGTAAATCTTTTATCTGATTTAGTCCATCAATTTTTTGTAAACTATAAACACTTATGTGGTCGATACTCATAAGTGGTTTGAGGTATTTTAATTTTATAGATCTTCCCGAAAAGACATTTTGTAAGTCTTTAGTTTTAAACGAGCTATTTCCTTGCCAACAGATACCAACTTTAAAATTTTTGTCTTTGTTCAAAATATTTTTCCAATGTGCAACGAGTTCTTTTTTTGCATACAGATACGGTTTCTGACACGGTATGGTTTGCAATGTTGTGCTACATAAAAATGGCATACTCATTAGTGGTGCATAATAATCAAAGTTTGGAATTTCTTGCTCTGATGTTACTACATAATCGATGTACGGGCACAAGGAAAGTATGTTGACCAGGGATGCTTTTGATTCGAAAATAACGGTTGCACCCATTTCTTTTGCGATCTTTGCGTATCGAATAAATTGAAAATTGTCACCAAGACCTTGTTCTGCATAGAGTAAAATTGTTTTACCATACAAAGGTTCTCCGTTCCACAATGGTTTTTCATACTCTTTTTTGGGTATATCGTGAGCATTCCATCGATATTCATATTCACGCCAGCCATCTTTAAAGTTTCCTGCTGTTAGGTAGGCAAGTGATATGCCAAAATGCATGAATGCTGAATTTGGATCTAGTTGTACCGCTTTTTCATAAAAGGGGAGTGCTTCTTTTAAATGATTTAATTTTTTAAATGTGTAGCCAACATTGTATTGTGCAGGTGCTGAAACTGGAAGCAATTGGGCGACTTTAATGTAAAGTTCAAGTGCTTGTTCTGTTTCGTTTATTTTATTTAACAGGTTTGCATAATCGGTTAACAAGTCTGAATTGTTTGGTTGTAGCTCAGCGGCAATGTGATAGTGGTAGAGTGATTGTTCAATAAAATCTAATTCTTGGTATATTTGCGCAAGTGTATAGTGGGATTCAAAATGCTGCGGATACACCGATATAATTTTGTGAAAATAATGTGTAGCTTCTTGCAAGCTATTTTCCTGTTTTAATAGTTTTGCAAGTTGCAGTATAGCTTTGTGATGTTTTGGATTTGTTTCACATGCATTTTTGTAACTTTCAATTGCCTGTGCATAGTTCTGTTCTGATTCAAGCAAAAGCCCCTGGTTAAAGTATGAAGCATCAGAAAGAGGATTCAGTGCAATGGCGTTTTTGTAGTATTTATGTGCTTGATCATATCTATCTTGCATAAAAAATAAATTAGCACAACTGAGATAAGCCAAAAAATTCTGTGGATCAATTGTCAAAATCTGTTTATAGCACACAATTGCTTGGTCGGTGTTTTGGGTAGCAATGTGCTTTAGTGCCTGCTTAAAATAATTTTGGATAGATTGTTGTTCTTTGTTTTGTATTGCTGGCATCCATGTTGCAATGAATGCCAGCAATAGTACTAATCTCTTGTGAGTCATAATATTTTTTTATTTACTGTGGTGTGACCGCAAGATTGATTTCGTTTTTAAGGTATGTTTTTACATTTATAATGTGTTGTGCCCGTTTTGCTAGCTCAAGGAATGATTTGTTAAGCACTGATTTATTGTTTATTTTTGCAAATTCTTTGTCAATGCATAAAAGTTGAGTATTAACTTGATACAGCTTTTCTGTTAGTTCATCTAGTTTTTCTGAATCAGTGTTGTAAATGACAGAAATTTCTTTCAGTTTTTTTTCAAGTTTTTCTAACGCTTCTCCTAATTCAGGGTCTTCAGTTTTTTCATACCTTATTTTTAATATGATAATTTCATCAAGTATCTCTTCAAACAGCATGCCTCTCATATCATAAAATTCTATGGCCGGATTATCTTCAAACTGTGTATTTTTTTGGGAAGGTGTTGGAGGAGGTGCGATAAACGATTGTGTGTGTGGCTCATCAAGTACAATTTCTGATTCTTCTTGTACTGCATTAAGGACATTGTACAGTTCAAGCACGATCTGTTCTATGAGTGCTTCCCAGCTACCAAATTCTTTTTGCCTGAACAGTTTCATATTTGGGTACCATGGTGTTTTATCAGTTTTTAACATCCATCGCCAGTCTGCAGGGTTAGGTAACATAGTCCAAACAGGGGTGCCCAGTGCAGCAGATAGGTGACATATAGAGGTGTCTACTGTGATGACAAGATCAAGATTTTTAATGATTGCTGCTGTGTCCATAAATCTGCCATGAGTTTTGTCAAAATCTTCACCAAACGTGTGAATTTCAAAATCTATCTCATCAAGCTGTTCTTCGCCATTAACTTTTTGTAAACAGTACAATTTAACGCCCGGAATGTCTGCGATTGGTTTGAATAACTTCGCGTGCATAGACTTAGCAGATACGGCATGTCTGAGTGCTTGGGTGCGGTATTTTTGATTTCCTTGCCAACATATGCCAATGTTGAATGTATCCTTTGATAATTTATCTCTCCAGTGTTGTACCAATTCTGGTTTTGCACAGAGGTAAGGAATGGTGTTTGGAACAGTATCAACACGTGTTTTACAGATCAATGGCATACTCAACAAATGTGCATAGCAGTCAAAATCTGGAAGTGTTTCACCTCGTCCGTATACCTCGTCGATATAAGGGCAAAGTTTCAAGAGGGTGGTGAGTGGCCGTTGTGTTTGTGCAATAACGGTTGCGCCCATATTTTTTAAAATTTTTCCGTAACGAATAAATTGGAATGTATCTCCAAGTCCCTGTTCTGCACAGAGTAAAACACGTTTGCCGCATGGATTGCTGCCGTCCCAAATAGGTTGATCAAACTTGGTCTTTTTCTCGTTGTACGATTCCCATCTCCATTCATATTCTTCCCAGCCCTTTGTCCAGTCACCTAGCAGCAGGTATGCGAGGCCCATGCTAAAGTGTGCCTGTGCATAATCGGGTTTCTCTGCTAACACTTCTCGATACATTTTGAGTGATTCTTGGACATAGCCCATTTTTTTCATTGTGTAGGCAATATTGTATTTTACCGATACCATGTTTGGGTTTATTTCTAATGCTTTTTGATATAATTTGAGTGACTCTGCGTTTTGACCCAGCATGTTGAGAGTGTTTGCAAGCTCTAAAATGGTAACATTGCTTTCAGGTTTTTTTTCTAATGCTTTTCTAAAATAAGGAATCGCTTGCTCAAGTCGATCTAAATTTCTTAGTGATCTGCCGAGCAGTAGTACAATGTCAAAAGATTCAGGGTTGTCTTCGTATGCTTTTGTCAGATATATGACTGCTTCATCATCTCGTTTATGTTTGTGCAAAATTGCACCGAGTTGATTGTATGCTTTTTTGTACGAAGGATCTATCTGTACGGCTTTTTTTAGATATTGTATAGTTTCATCAACATCTTTTTTTTGCATGTGACACAAAGAGATATTGAAATAAAGTGGTGCAAAGTTAGGATGGAGGTCTATTGCTTTGTGAAAATGTGCAATAGCATCATCAAATTCTGATAGCGAGTACAATAGACTGCCCAATTCAAAGTGTGCTTGAAAGCTTTTTGGATTGTAGCGCAAGGCTTTTTGATAGTAGGTTACTGCTTCATGGCATTTGCCATCCTTTTTTAATTCCTTTGCTTTTTTGATACATTCTTTGTCGTACGGGACCTCTTCTTTCTTATTGATGTATTCACATCCGGTATTTTTATTCTCCTCATTTTGAAAAACGTCTACTGAATTGAGGGCATCGTTAAAATTAAAATTGCCTTCTGCCAATATTGGTGAAGAAAACAAAGATGCCAAGAATAAATGTGCTCCTAATGCAAGAGCTCCTTTTTGTTGCTTCATGGTTACCCCTTTGAAGATATGATTAAAATAAAAACACTGTGCACTTTTGATACTACAAAAAGGATAATCTGTAAATAGAAAATTTAAAGAAGATTGTGAAAGTTTTTGAATTTATTTCGACGCAACTCTTTTTTCTATCAATGCTATCAACTCGAGTGTACCTTTAGCCTTGAGTAATTCGATTAATCTTCTATTTCTTTTTGCATCGAGGTGATTTAGTATCGAATCGTTTACAGCTGATATGAGAAATTTTTCGCCGTCCAATTTTTCCAAAGTTTCTATGAGCTGGTGGTTGTAAGGTGTATTTGCCGAATAAGATTGAGCATTTTTTTGCATTGCATGAGATGAAAGGAATACACACACAGATGCTAAAAAGAATAATGATTTTTTCATAACGGTTTCCCCCGAAATATCAGGTTATTTATTGTCGATTCACTCTCATAGAGAGTATCAATTTTTTATTTTAAGTAAAGGATTTTAAGGTGAAATTTTAACTTTTTTCCCAAGTACTTAAATACTCAGCAAGGTCTTTAATACCTTCTTTAGATTTTGCTGAGGTTAAAACATATGGTTTGTACTTTTCAAGCGACTCCATTGTTGTTTCGTTTTCATCTATCATGTCAGCTTTGTTAAAAATGTAAAGGAGGTCCTTTTGGATCTCTAGTTCATTAAGAATTTCATGAACAATTTTTGTATGAGCTTCCCAGTTTGGATCTGATATGTCTATCACATGTAAAAGCAAGTCAGCATATTTCAGTTCATCTAGCGTAGACTTAAACGCATCAATAAGATTGTGTGGCAATTGTTGAATAAATCCAACCGAATCAGAGACAATGCCTTTTTTGGTGCCATTCAAGTATAGCTCGCGTGTTGTTGTGTCAAGCGTTGCAAAGAGTTTGTCTTCTGCCAGAACATTGCTTTTGGTCAATAGATTTAAAATAGTTGATTTTCCTGCATTGGTGTAGCCAATGAGGCACATATGGGGAACGTTGCTTCTGAACCTGTTTTGTCGTTGAGTTTCTCTTACCCGTTGCAGTTTTTCTAATCTTTTTTTCAAGCTTACTATTTGTTGGTCAATATAGCGGGTTTCTCTCTCTTTTGCCGTTTCACCAGGTCCACCAATTTTACCAGTTACACCACTTTGCTGTGACATATGAATCCCTTTTCCGGCAAGGCGCGTTTTTTTATGCCGCAACATGGCAATTTCAACCTGTGCTTTACCTTCAGCTGAATGGGCATGTTTCTCAAAAATTTCCAAAATTAATTGTGTTCTGTCAGTGACTTCACAATCAAGATAATCTTTTAAGTTTCTTTCCTGTTGAGATGAGAGAGGTTCAGATATGATGAGCCGTTCAATTTCATTTTTTTCACAAAATTTTTTTAATTCTTCCAGTTTACCCTTAGTCAAAAAATAGACACGGTGAATCTCTCTGAGTTTCATAAACAGTGTATCATCATAAGTTAAATCATTTGATCTGACCAGGTTTACAAACTCATCGAAGTATGACTTTATATTTTTAATTTTGTTGTACGGAGAATGTATGCCTAAAAGGGCGGTTTTAGGAGCGTAATTTGTATCAGCAGACTGTCTTTTTGCTTTCATATTTGTTTACATACCTCATAATCCATCTCTATGTTATTAACCTACTATACTTTTATGTTACCAGAGTTTTTCTATTTGTCAAATTTTTAATGCCTTCTTTTGCAAGTAAGCCAAATTCTGTCCTTGTAGGTATATACAAACGTTTGAATATGACAATTATATGAGGCAATATTGCTGATTAAAGGTGTTCTTGGGATTATTTCCAGCATTCTATTTCTGCATCATAAAAAGGCTTTTTCTCTTCTTCTGTAAACGCATGCATTTTTTTTCTTTCTGCGTATGAACTCAAAAGGTTTTGAAAGCTTTTTGAGTTTGCAAAACTAAGATCGATGTTTGCGATGCCTTGTTTGCAAAAACTTACGAGCTTCACCCAGAAGAAATCATCTTTTCTTTTTATTTCATTTATATCCAATGCAGCGCATATTGCATCTTTTACTTTTGGATTTTCTTTTGCAAATACGTACAGCCTGAAAAATAATGTTTTTTCAATGGCTTCATGCGATTTAGCAAATGTGAGCATAGAGTGGCAAAAAGCCAACCT
>Ga0180433_10005944_pt1 | contig 16244 bp, 14 predicted proteins | sample SS_ome_8_FD_132980 | JGI IMG/M metagenome (GOLD analysis project Ga0180433, IMG submission 132980) | Hypersaline lake sediment archaeal communities from the Salton Sea, California, USA - SS_1_D_1 metaG | ecosystem: Environmental > Aquatic > Non-marine Saline and Alkaline > Hypersaline >... | reverse complement strand
GTGGACCTCGTTTTGCCCGGTCATCGCAGACTGTTGAAGGATCACAAGAAACGGATTAATGAGCTTCAGGAGCATCATCGGGACAGGCTGGATGAGGCGCTATCTGCTCTGGGAAATGGGAGTAAGACGGCCTGGGAGGTAGCCCCTTATATAACCTGGGATATAGAATTCAACTCGTGGCAGGAGTTCCCCTCGGTACAGAAGTTTTTTGCCATTGGCGAGACCATTGCCCACCTCGACTATCTGGTGTTGCAGGGCAAGGCGCGAAAAGATATGGAAAACCATAAGGTGCTGTATTCGTTGTCATAATATTTTTGATTAAAATGGGAGAGGATATGAAATGGATGTTATAGAAGCTATAAAAGGACGCCGAAGTATCAGAAAATTTCGAGCCGAATCTGTCTCGGATAAAGCTCTCCAAACCGTTCTTGAAGCAGCAAGATGGGCTCCATCCTGGTCGAATACCCAGTGCTGGAGACTGGTTGTGGTCAGGGATAAGGAGACGAAATCTAAGCTGGCTGATACGCTTAAAGGTATCAAGGCTGGCAGGCCCAATCCGTCGGACGAAACTGTCAGAGCCGCTCCCATTGTTATAGCCGCCTGTGCCGAGCTCGGGCTTACCGGACGTCACCGGGACGAGAGCGGTGAGAAAAAACTGGCAACCGATAAAGGCGAGATGTGGTATATGTTCGATTTGGCTTTGGCTATGCAGAATATGTCTCTGGCTGCCCACGCTCTCGGTCTGGGCACGGTTCATATCGGTTTGCTTGATGCTGTTGAAGCCGGTAGAATTCTAGGTGTGCCCGATAATGTTGTCGTCGTAGAATTGCTGCCTTTGGGCTGGCCGGATGAGGAGCCGGCGGCCCCTTCACGAAAAGAAATTAACGAGTTCGTGTTCTTCGAAAAGTATCAGTAAAGGTAGATAATGAGCTATCGCAGTTACCGAAGTGATAACATAGTGCCGGTACTGGCCATAATAATCCTCTGCTTTCTGGTTTATATAGCCACCATCGTAGCAGAGATGATGGGTCACAACCTTATATCAATACTGGGTTTGCGGACTGCGTCTTTCCTTTCACAGCCATGGACAATCGTTACCAACCTCTTCGTCCATGGCGGTATCTGGCATCTGCTGTTCAATATGCTCACCTTTTACTTCTTCGGCAGCTTTTTAATCAGACTGCTTGGTGTTCGTACCTTTCTCGTCATATATTTTGGCGGCGGAATACTGGGCAATATATTCTTTATGCTGCTGGGTTCACCTTTTGCCATAGTTATCGGGGCTTCAGGCGCCATCTTTTCCCTGGGTGGTGCGCTCGCCGTGCTGATGCCGAGGCTGCGGGTATATGTATTTCCAATACCGGCCCCTATCCCACTTTGGGTGGCGGTACTGGCAGGTTTCCTGATATTGTCATTTATGCCCGGCATAGCCTGGCAAGGCCATCTCGGCGGCCTGGTTTTCGGGCTTATAGCCGGTCTTATCCTGCGCAGAGGGATACGTACCCCGCTATCTTAGCTTACCCTCAATACCATGCGAAGTCGGTATTTAAACAAAGCAGGTTTGTACCATTTCCTTTCCTCTATCGAAGCCTCGCCTGAAGATATTGTGACCGTATATATTGCGCCTGCCTCTTTTCCGGATTATGTTGGTAATCTGTCGTTAGGGTCGAAGTATGGCGCCCATGCCAGCGAGATTAAGGAGGCGGTTAAGACAGAGGCGGTCGTCAGTGGCATCAAGAAATACGGCACCGGAGCCGCTGTATTCTGGAACGGTATTGGTAACAGCCATATTGTCTTGCCGCCGTTTCCGATTACCGGGAATAAAGTCACTGCGGGTGAGCTTGATGTGTCAATTCTCCGTGAAGTCCTTGAGAAGAAGTATGTAATTACGGTCATCCTGGTAACCTGGGGCTGGTATGCTCTGGGTGTGTTCGATGGCAGCAATCTGGTGGATAGTAAAATAGGCACCGGTTATATACACAAAAAGCACAAGAAAGGCGGCAGAAGCCAGAAGAGATTTGCCCGAAGGACCGAGGAGCAGAAGAAGGATTTCCTGCGCAGAGTCGGCAACAGGGTTGAAGAGAGGTTGGGTGGCTTCGCGCCGGACCACATATTTTTCGGCGGCAACAGACTGATTTTAAAGCCGCTGATTCAGGAATGCGGATATCTGCAGGCAAAAGCCGACAAAATCTCACCGCGGACTCTGGATGCAAGACATGCCGACAGGGAGGCCCTGGCCGGCAGCCTTAATGAAATAAACAGGTCCATTGTCTTCAACTTCTGATGTTTTGCCTGCAGATGGCAATCCTCGGCTAAATTCTATAGAATGTCTTAAGCCATTGTCACAAAACTCTGATTTGAGGAAGGTAAAGGCATGAAGAGTAAAGTATTCGCTGTGCTGGCGGTTCTCGTGCTGGCCGGCATGTTATTTCCATCATGTACATCGGGCGATATCACAGTCCCACCGCCCGCCAATATTAAGCCCATTATTTTTGTGCATGGTTTTGCCGGCTCAGCAGCCCAGTTCGAGTCGCAGGCTATGCGCTTTACAACCAACGGCTATCCCGCCAACTATATAGCAGCCTATGAGTACGATTCCTCCCCGGGTCTATCTCCTAAATTCCCTCCGGAGGAAGTTCTTGCCGGCATTGACCAGACTATCGCTGCCGTTTTGGAGGATACCGGCGCCGACAAGGTTGACGTTGTCGGGCATTCTCTGGGCACAAAGGTGATGCAGGCATACCTGAACAGCTCTCCGGAGCGCGCCGCAAAGGTTGCCCGCTATGTAAATATAGACGGCCAGACAAGTGACGACCTCCCGGGCGGAGTGCCCACCCTGGCTCTATGGGCCGGGCAGAGACCGCCTGCATTCCTTCCTGCCGGTGAGGTAGCGGGAGGCACCAACGTTATCCTGCCCGACGTAACTCACGTCGAGTGTGCCACCTGCCCTGAGGCGTTTGTGGAGATGTACAAATTCCTTGCCGGCGGGGAACCGGCGACCGATAAGATTATAGCCGAGCCTTCGGGTAAGATTCAGCTTGCCGGACGGGCAGTCATTTTCCCGCAAAATGTAGGGGTGGACGAGCCCGGGGCCACCTTACAGATATGGGAAATCGATGCTGAAACCGGTGCCAGGATCGGTAGCCAGCCACAGGCAACTTATCCTATAGGTGGAGCCGGAGACTGGGGACCTTTTGATGCCAGGACTGGCGTAAACTATGAGTTTGCCCTGGTGCGCGAAGCTTATATTGCTCACTACTACTTTCAACCTTTTATGAGAAGCGATTATTTGATTCGCTTAAATGCTGAGGTGCCAGGCAAAGGAATGAGCAGCCGTATGGATGCCGGCGACAGCCACAGCAACCTGTACCTTTCTAGGAACAAGGAGTTCTGGGGTGACCAGGGTGATAACAATGACATTCTTGAAATCAATGGCGCTAACGTGGTTACTGCTGAAATATGCCCGTTGAATCATCTGGTAATTGCCATATTTGTTTGCGATAACGGAGCCGACGGTAAAACAGACCTTGCCGAACCGGTACCTTATTTCTTTTCGGCGATTCCGTTTTTCTTAAGCGGCGCTGACCTTTACATGCCTGCTGCTGACCCTGCAAATGGTGCGATATCACTGGTGCTTACACCACGAGGTGGTGGTGGGGATACACAGGTGATAAACATCCCCAACTGGATATCATCAAAGCATAGAATCTCGGTACAGTTTGACGACTTTCTACAGTCTGAATAAATATTTACATCAAGAATAGTCTGCATATCGAACGGGGTGGACTCGGCTAGAAAAACTTATAGACTAGGGAGCGGGTATAAACTTCGTCCCCTGGCTGTTGGTGTTTAGTTTTAGTTCTTTTCGAACGCAGCTCGCAAGGCATCGAGTTTGCCATAGATAATAAGTTTGTCACCACGTTTGATTTTAGTATTCGATTTGGGGAAGTTAGTCCATTTTCTGGCTCGCTCGGTCGCTAAAACCAAAGAGTCACTGTTGGGTGGTATGGCTTTCGAAATAGACTTGCCGATAAGCGGTGAATCGTGGACGGCAAAAAACCGCATAATACCATAGGGCTCCTTTAGCAGGAACAGGTCTTCAGTCCTGATGTCTTGGAAAGCGCGCAGTTTCAAGAGCCTGTCCTCGATAAACCTCTCCAATCTGTGGGTCAGACCCTTATGGCTGGCCAGCCTGTAGAAAAGATATACCGCCGCGATGAGAATAACGATAGCTATAGGTATCTGGTAACCTTTGCTGGTGACGATGGAGGAGGTGGCACTTACAATGACCGTTACGATGCCGGCATTGCCCAGTATCATCAGCCATGTCACGATTCGTCGCCTTCTGGGATTGTTTATCACTATCTCTGCCTCTCGAGTGGTAAATCCTGTCCCCGTAAACGCTGATAGAGCCTGGAACCTTGCCCGTTGCTCTTCCATTCCCGTCATCATCAAGGCGATGGCGGCAACTCTCACTACAAGGAAAGATATGATTATCACCACCAGGGTAGGCAGCAGTAAATATAGACCACCCATGTCGGTTACCTCCTGACCTTTTTCTCCGCTAAAGTATGTGTTTAAGATTATACAATAATTCGAGTGTCACATTTCGATGTATAGCTCAACGAAGATTTGGGGTGACGCCTAAATTGCAAAAGGGTATTCACATCGATGAGACTTATCATCTGAGTTTGGCCAGGGCAAGCTATAAATCTTCCTCTGGTATGATCTTTAGCCCGTTTCTTTTTAATAGTGCAATTGTGACCCCATCGCCATCTACCAACTTGCCTGAAAATGAACCATCATATATCCTGGCACAGCCACAAGATGGGCTACCTGACCTGGCTATAAATTCGCTGATACCAAGTTGACGGGCAATCTTTAATGTTTCTTGCGCTCCGTTAATAAATTCCCTGGTGACATCCTGTCCATCCTTGTTCATAACCTTACATTTGCCGTCGAGAACTTCATCACCTGTACCGCCCTGAATCTCTTGGGGTGATCTGGGAGTGGGCAACCCCCCCAATTGTTCAGGGCAGACAGGAACAAGAGTTTCGAGATTAGACAGCTGGACAGCCTGGCTGTTTTTATGTCTGGTATCGCCATTCCAGGCACATCTTATCCCCAATAAACAGGCGCTAATAAGCTTCATCTTATTCTAACCTGAGCTACCTTGTCAGACCATTCAGAAATTACATCGATTTCACCGCGAGCATAGCGCTTATGCCATTCTTCCGATACAGGTAGCTTCTGGTACCAGGCGACTCGTTCAGCCTCAAGCAAATTGCGGTGAACACCCATAAAGTCAGCAGCGCAGACTATGTTATGTCCGGCAAGAGAAGAGGCATGGTCAAGCCACTGCTCTCCTTTCTTGGAGCGCATCAGGTGGTGGTCGAGAATAAGTGTATTCACCCTTTGAGCCAGATGCAGAGTCCTGTGCAAAGCATCTTCGCGTCCCTGCGAAGTTAAGCTTGACAGATAAACAGGTGGTCCGGAAGCAAGCACTACGTTGGGCTGCCAGGCAAGAATTTGTTTAATTGCCTCATCATTAAGCATCTGAATATCTGAAGCATGCACAAATACCTCTCCATGGTCTTCGACCCGGGTCATCATAAGGCTGCCGCCATGGCTATCTAGTTCACCGTGAGGAACGGGTGACGAAAATGTCAGCGGCCCGTCTTTCATTCCTTCTGCATTCGGTAGAATCCGACCAAGGCTTTTAACCAGAGCCTTTGCCCGCTTGGCCTGATAATATGAAATGTCATTAATCCCCTTAGCCCAGAAGCGGGGACATACACACAAATCGGCTATCCTTGCCACAGAAAGCTGGTACGGGTTGGCATCAACCAGTGGCATGTGGTCACCGTGGTAATGACTGATGACTATATCGGTGGCATCTTTCAAAGCCTCTTCGATAAGTCTTCTGGTCCTTTCGGAAGCTATAACCTGGACTGGATGTGGCATCAAGCCATGGCGGTTAAACCCGAGGGCAACTCCAGGATCGATGACCACCTTGCGGTCTTTTGTCCTAACCACGCAGGACAACCCGCGGACGCCTAATGACTCGGCACCAAGTATCTCTATCTGCATTTTGGATTCTTTTCGAGTTAAAAGCTATCCTACCACTAGTCTTTCATTAACGCAAAGCTAACTTTCTTTAACCTGGTTGGTAAATGTGATACTCTGAAAAGGATTAAGCTAATGAAGACCTGAGAATGATAACCATAAAGTGCACTAAGTGTAATCATAAAATATTTAGATATGTCAAGCTTGGGAAAGGGCGTGTGTTACATTGCTGGAAAGACCGAATAGTAGAGGATTATAGCGTGCATAATGGGAACGAAGTGCATTGTCAGTGTGGAAATCTAATCGGTATTGATGAAGGGCACTGGGTTAAAATGAAGCAGCATTCTTTTACATATTGAGAAGTAGGGAGGGCAAGAGATAGATATTCTGTTAAAGCTGATGGTGGTCTTATAGGTATTACCTAAACCATATTGTAACCGCCTGAGCTATATAGAACCAGTCATGAGATTCAAAAAAAGAACATATAAGAACATAAAAGAATTAGTCAAAGACCTGTGGTTTCCAATCAGAAACAGGAAGCTACTGAAAGAGGTAATGAATAAAGGCTCGATATCGTCTGCTTTCAGGGAAAGGCTTATGCTGGCTGTAACCGCAGTGGACGGCTGCCGCTATTGTTCCTACTTTCATACCAGGCAAGCGTTGAAAAGCGGGATTACTTCTGCAGAGATTAGCCAGCTACTTTCCGGAGATGTTGACAACTGCCCAGAAGATGAGGCTGTGGCTCTAATCTATGCGCAGCACTGGGCTGAATCAGATGCGCAGCCTGACCCCGAAGCTGTCAGCAAGTTGCAGCAGACATACGGTGCTGAAAGGGCAGAAGCCATTCATGTGATGCTACGGATGATTCGCCTAGGAAATCTACTGGGAAACTCTTGGGACTATTTACTATACCGTATCTCCTTAGGCAATTGGCGAGGATAGGTCTGCACATTCTGGCTCTTTGTGTTGTTACGCTAGCTGCCTTAGCAAATTCATATAGCCTATGCAATATGGCTTCTTACTTTCTGTACTATGGCACTTAGCTGGTCAATATCTCCAGGCGCATAATAATCAATAAAGTATGGCCTACCATCAGAGTATTTAATAATGTTTTGTATGTCACTTAGTTCAACAGGTACTGGATATCGGCTTTTCCATCGCGATTGCCTAGAAAGTCTAGTTAGAATGTCTTCTTCCTTAATGTCGAAATCTATATTTGCTTCTTTTGCTAACTTCACGAGATCATGTGTTTTGATCAGCCTGGGCAACCCCCCTGTTTGAAGGAACTGGCTGCTAATCTCGTCCCTTCTTCTTCTAATTATTAGAGCCTTAAATAGATCCTCAAGAGCATATGAAACAAAAATGAAATAGGGGCCGTGTAGATTAGCTGGAGGTATATGAGGTTGTTCACCCTCTTTGTCATACCTTCCTTCTTTCGCATTGGTTAGGACTACATTCCAATATTCCCGTAGTCGCGGTTCTAATATCTTTGATGCCTCAAGCATCTCATTTGCTTTCTCTGCCCACGACCTCGGATTAAGCAGGGCATCCAGATACTGAACAACGAATTTGGATATTTTCGTAGAAGATTCTTGTTAGTCATCTCACAGCACTAAGTAAAAGGCTTTGACTTCTTACGCTCCAACTTTAGATCACACATGCATTATCAGTATAATCTTTGAAATAAGCAAATACCAGTATTGCATCCTAATGCTGAACATTTTGACGAATCGTTTAATAATAGGGGCTCGGCAGGGGCATTTTCGCCGATAAGTCAAGGAGTCAGCTTCTTTTGGCTGGTGCCAGCAGAGGGATGAAGCATGATAGTGCCAGAAGACAGGCGGCGGTGCCGATTATCAGTATCATGCCGTAGCCGAAGTTATGGGCTACCAGGCCGGCTGTGAAAGCGGCGACAACGGCTGCTACCGCGGTGGTGCCGTTGTAAGTGCCCAGGGCTTCGCCTTCTGCAAAAGTGGCAAGCTGGGCAGCCCAGGCTGTACCCCCGACAATTAGCGGCGACCAGGCAATCGGAATCAGGATATACACAATCGGGACAAGCCACTGATTGAAGCCGGTATGAACATATGCCAGTGTGGCCAGGGCAGCCACTGAGACCAGTGTCATGATGGTGCCTATAGTGACAACCCAGCCATCGCCGATTCTCTTGCCCAGCGTTCCGGATGGCGTGTAGAGGAATATGCCGATTACTGCGCCTGTAGCATAGTAAAGCGATGACATGCTGTACGATATATTAAACGCCCCCTTCATCAGCAGCGGGAAGAGGGCACCGATAAGCCACGTGGTGAGCATGACGAAGAACCAGCCGACTATATAAAGGCCGAACCTGGAACGCCATTCCTGGAGCAGGCGCTTCAGGTTATTAACAACTGTCCCCTCATAGCGGTTAAGAATAGAGTGGACGGTTCGCGGCGGCCTGTGGAAACGACGCAGAAATTCAATCTTTTTGGGTTCGTGATGTGCATGCGATGGTGGAAGCCCGCGTGCTCCCAGCAGCATGGCCGGCGCCATCAGGCCGGCCGAGATCAGTAGTCCCATTTCGGGACGTGCCTGCAAAACGGCGGCCAGTCCGAGGCCGGCAGCCTGGCCAACGCCGTAGAACGTTTGGAGCCATCCGACACGGGCGTCCCATTCAGGCTTGGGATTGTATTCCACGATGAACATCGCCGCTACTGTGTTGCTGGTGCCCGAACCGACTCCCTGCATGAAGGCTAGTGCCATCCAGAACCACAGCAACGTGGTGAACGGGAATAGTGCCAGGCCTATGGCGAGGAGAACGTAGCCGGAGAGGTAGAAAAGCCGGTGCCTGCCGGTACGGTCGGTGATAGCACCCATTAGCGGCGCCAGCAGCTGGCCGATGTAGAAGAAAGCCATTACAGTCCCCGCTTTAGCCGCATCACCTGCCCCGTTGACCACTATGGGCATGAGAATGGCACCGGTACCGAAAACGACTACACCCTGGAACGCGTAACCGGAGTACCAGAATTGCGTGTAGCGTCGCCAGGATGACTGTTTCATAGAGCTCACCTCAACGTCACATTTATGTTAACGGATTCAGTTTTCTCATTTGTCCCATTATTTACAACTCTGCTCTCGTTTAGGGGGAAACAGCTCCAATTTTACCCTACCTGTAAAAGTTCAAAAGTTGCTTTCTTGTCAGGGAGACGGACTGCGTCTGTGCCCATTATTTCGAAGATTATGACCTCTCCCACCAGCCAGGTGGTTACGCCGGGTCGGAGGCAGCCGGTGGTGGTTTGCCCCGACCTGCCCAGCGAGGCATGTATATGCAGTGTCGGTTTCCCCTTTTTATCCGGAGCGATTATGCCCACACCGACCACCTCATGCACCCCGTCCACGGGAAGCAGCATTGGTTCCGGTGGCATCTCATCTGAGCGTCGCGGACCGACGACGACTTGGCCGTCGCCAATGCCGCCGATCAGGACCACCTGTCCCACCGAAATCTTTTTTTCTGCGGCAAAGCTCTCAATACAGGCGGGGATGACATCGCCGTCTTCAAGGCGAATTACAAATACCCGCCCGATTTTACCTTCGGATGCTTTCATCACGAGCCTCCTTTATGCCGATAGCCCCAGCTTTTGGTATTTAATCTTATATTTCTGATACTGGTCAATGTGCTCAACAATCATATCTTGGATGGGAAGAGGATACGGACATCTTTTCTCTTTTAACCACAGCTACCGCTTCATCTTCGCTCAGTCTCTTAATAGGTATGCCGCCGAAGCCCAGGCGCGAGACGAGCATGTTAGTTTTGCCGAGCCTTATCTTCTCCAATGTTATACCCCCGGTGAAATAAGCCGCTCCAGATAATTGTACCACGTCATGAGCTAGGGTTGCTTATATAAATGCCATCTGGAATGATAGGGTAGTAGGCTTTTACTTTTTATGGCTTGCGAGCCTTGGCCTCTTTTATTGAGGTAGAACTGGGTGTAGAATTATGATGAATATATAATCACCGCATATGTGCCGTCGTACAGGGCAAGGAGGCGTTCCATGCCATTGGGAGACAAAGGCTCGGATATCATAGAAATGCTGGCTAAGAATGAGGAGACTGTGTCGCAGCTTTACAGCGCTTACGAGGACAGGTTTCCGGAATATAAGGACTTCTGGTCCGGTCTGGCTGTCGAGGAGATTGACCATGCTAATGAGCTGCGCAAACTGTGTGAAATTGCGGGAGAGGGAAGCCTGCATATAAAAGAGGGCAGGTTCAATACCACTGCCATCGGCAGCTTCTCGAGCTATGTTAAGAAGGAGTCCGAGCCTGACAGAGTAAAGTCATTGTCTTTGATTAACGCCCTGTCCATCGAGGAAAGTATGATTGAGCGTAAATTCTTCGATGTTTTCGAGGCAGACTCAGCCGAGCTCAGGCATGTTCTATTAAGCCTGGCTGCCGAAACCAAAAGACACCGTGAGCAGGTACGACAACTACGGGATGAGCTAGCACAGTCGGCAGGCGGCTAGCTACCATCCGGTTTATTAAGTAACAATGTGTGGAGGGTTGAGAGACACGGGGGAACGGTGAGCGGGGTTGGGGCTCTTGACTTACAGTGTGGTGTTTAAAATAGACCAGTCCAGCTTTACGTGAGGAGGCTATGATGGCAAAAAACTATCAAAAGGTTGTTGCGAATCTTATAGAGGACTATGGCGGGTGGTCTCGTGTTGAAGAGCGTCTGGCTGATGGCAGGATGACAGACAAACTGTTTCCTTATCACCAGCTATTCTCTCCTATCCAGGTCAACGGTATCAAAATCAAGAACCGCATCGTCATGGGACCCATGGGCAATGTAGGTATGCCTGATGAGACCGGCCGTCCCAGCAACAAGATGATACAGTACTTCGTGGAACGTGCCAAAGGTGGTGTGGGTCTTATCACCTCGGGGCTGGTGCTTGCCAGCAATAACGTCGAGGCATCGGTAACTGAGGTGGGCGACCTCAGCCTGTTACCCCGCATCGACCGCTCGCGCACCGTTTTCCCCGGCTGGCGGGTACTGGCTGAGAGCGTGCATGCCTACGGCGCCAGGTTTTTCATCCAGCTCAGCGCCGGGCTGGGACGCGTCGCCTCGCCTGAATGCCTGATAAAGAAGTGGAGGCTGCCGGTATCTGCTTCCTGGAATCCAAACTTTTATATGCCCGCAGTGCCCTGTCGGCCGCTGAGAGACGGCGAGTGTCTGAAGATTATAAAAAATGCCGGGCAGGCAGCTGCTGATGCCAGGGCGCTGCTCATTGATGGAGTCTACCTGCACGGGCACGAAGGCTACCTTCTGGAGCAAATGACAAACACCGCTTTCAATCGCCGCAAATTTGGCAGATTTGCCGACTGGCAGGCTTTCGGCATTGAGCTGGTGAAACATATCCGCGAGCGTGTCGGTGCACACTACCCCATAATGTACCGCATCGACCTCTCCCTGGCCCTGAACGAGACTTACGGCGAGCGTATGGAGCAGGTCAGCTCATTGAAAAAATTTAGAAAAGAACGCACCGTGGAAATGACGCTGGACTATATGGCTAACCTGGTGAAGGCCGGTGTGGATATGTTCGACGTTGACCTGGGCTGCTATGACAACTGGTGGCTGCCGCATCCGCCCACGTCGATGCCACCGGGGTGCTATTTGCCGGTTGCCGGGCTGGTTAAAGATTATCTCGCCGGGGAAAAAATCAAGTCAAACGCGGGACTGCCGGTACCTGTAGTGGCCGTGGGCAAGCTTGGATATCCCGACCTTGCGGAACGTGCTATACGTGAGGGAATGTGCGATATGGTCATGCTGGCGCGTCCTCTGTTAGCTGATCCTGAGTGGCCCAGTAAAGCCTATGCCGGTAAGATAAGCGGTATCTGTCCGTGCATCGGTGACCAGGAGGCCTGCCTGAACGAGTTTATCGAGGGTGGACATCCGCAGTGCGCCGTGAACCCACGCACCGGCTTCGAAGACGTGCTGTGTGCCGAGCTCACTCCCGCATCTGAACCGAAGGAGGTTGCTGTGGTCGGTGCCGGGCCGGCAGGACTGCTCTGTGCCTGCACTGCGGCTCAACGTGGACACCGGGTGACCTTGTTTGAGAGGCTGGATAAAGTGGGTGGTGAACTGATTCCCGGCTCCGCGCCCAGGTTCAAGTATGACGTAGCCAACTACCTGCAATATCTGAGAAATCTGCTGGAAAAAACAGCCAAAAACTATAAGCTAGAGCTGCGTCTGCACACAGAGGCTACACCCGCGATGCTGAAGGGTGAAAAGTTCGATGCCGTGGTCACTGGCACCGGTGGGGAGCCGGTAAAGCTGGCTATAAAAGGTATCGACCTGCCGCATGTGGTGCAGGCTGTTGATTTGCTCTGTAACGGTTCTATACCGGCTGAGGTGCGAAAGGTGGTGGTTGTCGGTGGAGGCTCGGTAGGCTGCGAGGCAGCATATATGCTTGCCTGTGAGATGGGCAGGCAGGTTACCATCGTGGAGATGCTGCCCTACTTTATGAAAGGGGTGTGCACCGCCAACCGGGGTCACCTGATACACTATCTGGAGAGGGCGGGCGTGCGACTTCTCAATTGTGCCAGGCTCCAGAGCATTGGTAAAAAGACGGTCAAGGTCTGCCAGAACGTCTCCCCCACGGTGCCCGACCCTTATAAGACCTGGTCTCCGATACTGCCCGAGAATATCAAGAACCCGCTGGCTAAGAAAATCAAGGTCGAGGAAAAGGAGATAGAGCTGGAGGCGGAACTGGTGGTCCTGCATGTAGGGCTGAAGGCAGACGACAGGCTTTACGAGTCATGTGTCAGGGAACGCGTGGCTCCTGAGATACATAACATCGGCGACTCCTCCTGCGTAGGGCGCATCTTCGAGGCGACGAAGGCCGGCTATGCAGTCGGCAGAATGCTCTAGTGCAGTTGTGAGGCTTACGCATCCCATCCCGGGATGAAGTTATGGGCAGCTAGTCGGCTGAGATAACAAAGTCGCAGGCTTTTTACTTTTTGACATTGTGCACGCCGTAGCGCAGACTGCGATATGCCGGCATGTCTGGAAGCCTTGATTTTCAACTCATTCAACGGCCTGGCTGGTATCGGTCTTGGCAAAACATGTATCTAATTATTAATAATAATCGTATTGTAATATAATCTATACTGAGGCGTGTAAGGCTGGATAAAAGGTTTCATAACGTGTCTTCATATAAACCGGGCACTGCGAATCTCGCTTCTGATGTGACAGTAGGATAAATATCAAGGGGGGTAAGGATATGAGTAAGATCAATGGTAAGTTACGTGAGGACCTGGAAGAGAAATTCGGTAACCGCGTCTCATTTCACAAGCTGGAGAGAAAGCTCTACGGGCATGACATCGCCGTAGTTCCCGGACTTGTAAAACCAATCATCGGCAAGACTATCCCGGATGCCGTAGTTCAACCACAAACGGAGGATGAACTGGTTGAGCTTGTTCGTTGGGCAGCACAGCATGATATACCCCTGACCGCGCGTGGTAAGGCCTCATCTGGATACGGTGGTGTGATACCTGTAAGGGGAGGTATCGTAGTAGACTTCTATCGCATGAAGGATATAAAGCATATAGACCGTGATAAAAAGACGGCTACAGTGGGGGCTGGCGTTGTCTGGGAAATGCTGGACAGGGAGCTAATAAAGCAGGGGTTGACTTTGCGGCTGTATCCATCCAGCTATCCGTCGGCAACTGTTGGCGGCTGGTTAGCTCAGGGGGGTGCCGGCATAGGCTCCTTTGAAGCGGGATGGTTTCGCGATAATGTCATAAGCGCACGTGTGGTGATGCTCAGCGGCGAAGTCAGGGAGTTCAGCGGTGACGACCTCGACCTGATATATGCGGCTGAGGGTACCACCGGGCTTATTAGTGAGGTAACACTCCGCGTCCAATCTCTGGAAGAAATCGAGGTTGTTGCCATCGGTTGTCCGGATGCCCATGACCTGCAGCAAATGGTTCAGTCCATGATAGACCGCAAGCTGCCCATATGGTCATTGCTTTTTATAAACCCGCGCATGGCGGAGTTGAAGAACAAAGCTCCGTTGCTGGAACACTTCGAACATCCCGTAGAAGAAAGGGTGCTCCTGCCCGCTTCCTATATAGTCACCCTGGCCTTTCGCAAAAAAGATCGCAGTGTCATTATGGATAGCCTGCCCGAGATCATGAAGCCATGTCAGGCGGAACTCTTAAGTGACCGTATTGCTCAGCATGAGTGGAAAAACCGTTTCAAGATTATGCTCGTTAAGCGCCTTGGCCCCAGCCTGGTACCGGCGGAAGTGGTTATTCCCCTCTCCAAGCTGGGCGATGTCATGGAGGAGATTGAAGCTAAGGTGAACCAGCCCGTTATTAAGGAAGGTCTGGTTATCAGGAAAGGTATAAACGGTCAGCCTGAAGTGGTAATACTTGGCTTTATACCCAGTGACCAGCGCCGCTTCAGCTATAACTTTGTCTTTGTTTTGGCTCTGACCATCATGAAAATCGTGGAAAGGCATGGCGGCCGGCCCTATTCTGCAGGCCTTTATTTTACCAACAAGGCAAAACATATACTGGGCGAGACGATTGCCGCTCGAATGAAGGATTTTAAAAAGAAGGTTGACCCCAGATTCATCATGAATCCGGGTAAGGTTATAAAGGGGGGCATTATTTGTAAAGCCATGAGTTTTGCCGGAGCTATAGAACCGCTCATCCGCCCACTTGGCAATCGCGTCATTACTCGTTTAGGGGAGAGGCCAACAAAGCCGGTGCGGGATATACCCGCCGATGTCGTCTGGTATGCCTATGGCTGTTCCCAGTGCGGCTATTGCATCGATGAGTGTGATCAGTTCTACGGTCGTGGCTGGGAGAGCCAGAGCCCGCGTGGTAAGTGGTACTGGTTACGAGAATATATGGAGGGACGTGAAGAATGGGACCAGTTTATGGTGGATACCATACTCGTTTGCACCACCTGCGAGCTATGCAATCTACGTTGTTCGGCATCGCTTCCTATCGAGTCTTCCTGGATGAAGCTTCGCGGTAAGCTTATCGATGAAGACAAAAAGATGACCTTCCCACCATTTGAGATGATGGCGGCTTCGCTCAGAAAGGAGGGCAACATCTGGGCAGGCTATCGCGAGAACCGTACCAACTGGTTCCCTGAGGAGCTCTGGGAGAAACATGGGCCCTCACATAAGGCAAAGGTGGCTTACTTCGCCGGCTGCACGGCCAGCCATGTGGAGACGGATATCGCCATTGCTGCAGTGCGCCTCCTCGATGCCGCCGGCGTTGATTTCACCTACGCTGGCGAAAAAGAGAACTGCTGCGGCACGCCGATGCTCGTTGCCGGTAAATGGGATGTTTTCGCTGAGACGATGAAGAAGAATGTCCAGGCTATCAAAGAGGTAGGCGCTGATACCGTGGTTACCTCCTGCCCTGCTTGTGATATGATGTGGCGACAGACATATCCCCGCTGGGCGGATAAGCTGGGGATTACCTATGACATTGCCACCAAGCATTATAGTGAAGTTATCGCCGAGCAGGTCAAAAACGGCAAGTTCAAGTTCCCTGACACAGGCAAGAAGATTAAGGTCACCCTGCACGATTCGTGCCATATCGGGCGGGTCTCGAGCGTTTATGACGCACCCCGCGATTTTATCCGGGCTATCCCCGGCGTAGAGCTTGTCGAGATGGAGCACAATCGTGAATGGGCGCACTGTTGCGGCAGCGTTCTTACCCTCATTAAGGATCCTCCCGTGGCGGCGGATATCGGTAAGGCGCGTATGGATGAGGCAATGAAGACAGGCGCCGAAAAAATACTCGCCATGTGCCCATGCTGTGAGTTCCAATTTCGTGTTACTGCTGAAAAGAAGGGATTACCCATCGAGACCGTTGACCTGGCACGTTTTGCCGTGTCTACTCTCGGGTATGAGTTACCCGACCCTGACCCGGAAGTACAGCGGCAATGGGCGGTTTTCGAAGCCATGATTGCCCTGATGACGCCGGAAGGCTTTGCCGCACTTATGGGCACCATGTGGCCTGAGATGATTGACGCTATGCCGTTCGGCATGGGCAAGATTATGCGCTTTATGGGCAAGGTCCCCGGTGCGCTTAATCTGATGAAGCCGATGTTCCCGATACTTTTCCCCAGGCTCTTGCCGCTGATGATGCCCAAGTTGATGCCGGTGATGCTGGAACGGGT
>Ga0180433_10005943_pt1 | contig 16244 bp, 17 predicted proteins | sample SS_ome_8_FD_132980 | JGI IMG/M metagenome (GOLD analysis project Ga0180433, IMG submission 132980) | Hypersaline lake sediment archaeal communities from the Salton Sea, California, USA - SS_1_D_1 metaG | ecosystem: Environmental > Aquatic > Non-marine Saline and Alkaline > Hypersaline >... | reverse complement strand
GCATTTTTGGCGACCTGCTTGTTGGTGGCACCAAGGCATGCCACTATGCTTTTCTTGTGGAACCAATCGAGACCTTGGCAATGCGTGTCGGGGGTGTCAAGGACACGTTTCCCACACCCAAGGTCTATGACGCCTTTATGGTCATGGCCAATTTGCTTGCGTCTGGCCGTGTCACGCCTGACCTGCTGACCGCCAAAACACTGGTGGGAGAACGTGAAACCAACGAGCACTTGCGCTACTATTCAGACCCATTCATTGTGTTTTTCGACCAGGACTTGCCTCCATCCGTCCCCAAGCCGGTCATTCTGACCGACACGTTAACCCTTGAGGACTTGAGTGATCCACGCCAAGTTCTTCGTCTTCGGTCCGGCTCCAACCATGAAGGATGGGTCTTGGCTGGTCTTTCTTCGGACGGCACAACCCTTTGGCGCCTCAAGCTCAAGTCGATTTCCTACACGGTGGAGCGATCCTTGAGGGAGCTTTTCAGGGAGGGGGACGGGCTGGAGACGACACTTCTCAAGTGTCACCGGGTCATGCTGCAGCGCAACCTGTCGTTTCTCCACGTGTCCTTGGCGTACATGGAGACGGTGGTCTTTGGTAACTTTTTGACGCCACTGATTGAGTACATGTTTGCCAAGGGCATCACCAAGGAAGACATTTCGCATGCTACCGATAGTGATGGCTTTGCCTGCGTCATTCAAGCCTTTCGTGAAGAAAGTGGGTGCAGTGACGACTTTTGCCCCACTGAAGGATTGAGCGAGGAGGACATCAAGGCCACTTCAATTTTGCTTGGCGACTTGAATGAGCGTTTGGCTACGCTTGCATCAAAGCGGATTGTTGTTGCCACCTCTCGCTTTTTGCCAGGAGTGGGCAAGTCGACTTGGTTTGAGGCGGCTTCTTCTCTTCTCGGTTTTTCCAAGTTCCAAGCTATTTCCCAAGACGACTTTGGTGGCAACAAGGGAGCTTTTGTCAAGGGCCTCCAAGAGATTTTGGGAACCAAGTCGGCACTGGTTGCCCGCACCAATTTTGGGCCCCAAGACAGAAAGACATTAATTGATGGCAGCCGCCACCGTCCTCTTCTTTTTTTGGAACCTGACGCGAGCGAAGACCCAGTGTTGGTTGCCTACTGTGCCCTCAAGGGATTGGTGGAGGAAAGGCCAGACCATCCAACTCTTGGCTCGACAGGCTTGGCCAAGCGCTTGTCAATCCTTGGCAACTTTTATGCCCAGTCCAAACCCGTGCGGTTTTGGGAAGTCGAAGGACATGACCATGTTGAAGCTCTTGGTTTGCCCATTCTTGATACATCGGCTTGTCTTGACCCTGCCATCTATGCCCAAGTCAAGGACTTTTTAGCCATGTTTAAGGGAAACAAGCGTTGGCTGGACCTGCCGCCCACCTTTGACGCGTTGGCCTTTGGGTCCCGCATTTCATCAGGACCTGAACTGCGTGTGCCTCCTTCTGTCCTTGCCGCACGGATCCAGGAAAGGGTTCAAGCTTTCCTGGGGCGTTCATCCACACCCGTTCTTTACGTTTCGGTGGACATGATTGACCATGGCGGCAAGGCCAGCCCGGCGTACAAGGCGCTTGAAGCATCGGGGTTGCTTTCACCCAAAGCAACCCAAGTGTCGGCAGACCACATTACGTTAGTGTTTGGGCCGACCGATGGCCAGGTCAAGGCCTTGACCCATTTGGAGGGCATGATGGCGACTTCCTATGGGTCCAAAATTTTTGTGGCGGCTGATGGATCGATTGCCGCCTTGGCTGTTGTCGACCCGACTTACCTTGTGGGGTCCCATGCCCACACTCTGCCCGTGGCGTCGGGTGTCCCCCACCTAACTTTGGCTTGGGACCCCTCCAAGCGCCAGGCCAAGGACTCGGCAGCCCTGATTGCTGGAACCCTGCTTTCCGACGCGCCAACCATTGTTGAACTCTCCACCCCTCTCCACCTGTCAGGCGTTATTACCTTTCACCACACTCTTTGTCCTTGACAATAATAAATTTCACATTTTTAAGATTTGATTCATGGACCCACCACTTCCGTCACCTCTCAGGGACCTTGAGTCTCTCAAGGAGCTCAAGGTCGAAGAGTCTCTCAAGGTCGAAGAGTTTCTCAAGGATGGCGAAATGAATGACAAGTAATGTCAAGGCCAAGGCATACGAGGCGTCACGTCGCCACTACAACCGGGATCACTCTTCTGGGCGCACATGGTGGACCTCAAGACGCATCAATGGAGCCAAGCGGCGCATTGGCAAGGTGTTGACTGACCGGTTTGGTAAAGTTGATGGTGACACGGATGACCTGGCCGCCTCCCAAATGCCGTGCAACCCCAAGGGCGAAAAGCCCCATTTCAAGCAGTACCTCGCCCATCCCCGCAAGGGCGGTGAGTCCGGCAAAACACCCAGACAGCGTTACGGTCGGTCCCATCGTTCTATGGGGCATGCTATAGTCAGGATGTCAACCAAGGACGCGCTGGCATCCTTGGGGCCTCTCTTGGCGTCCCTGTCCCATTTGGCCATTTACAAGATTCGAACCCTCAAAGCCTTTGACACCAAAACGTGGCATCAGGCAATCACCATCAACATGGCAGTGGATCCAAGCCATTACGAGAAGGTCATGGCGTTGCGCCGTAAGCACCCAATAACAACAACAATGGAAGGGTTAGCCCTTTACCCTGTGCGCCTGGAGTTCTTTGGGAACAAGCGAAAAAATGTCCAAGGCCAACCATGTGGTGTACTTGGGTGTTGGTGGCCTGACAACTCGCTACAGAAAGGGGTACACCGTTGAATACCTCAAGTCGGGTGACATTACACCCCTGTTGGCCATTCACTTTCACATGAGGCCCCAGGACTCACGACGCTACTTTGTGGGGTCCGAGTCGGGTCTTGTCCTCAAGGTTTTTGGGTGGCAGCGCCGCCTGATGATGGAGGAATCTGTCTTGGAAGTGAGCAAGGAAGACACCAAAGACGGCAAGGCCGATGTCCATTACGGGAACAAAAAGACTGCAGACGTTGCGTCGGTGGTGGGCGACGAAGAGCCGGTGGGCTACCACACGGGTCGAATTTTTAACGGTCATGAGGGCACTCTTGTGAAGGAATGAATGTAATGAATGAATCCAATACACCACACTTTGGAATATGGATGTAATGGATGTTAATCAAAAAATTATATTGGATACAATAAATCATGGGGCGTAGCACCTCTACAGCCAAAGGCCACAGGACAAAACGGTCACGGTCCAAACCAAAACACAAGCATCGACCCACAAGTCCGAGGGGGCGGGCAGAGGCTGCCCGCCTTTTGCGCTCTTACCTCTTGTCTGAGATGAAGAAGCGCCCATTGACCCGTGAGGTGCGTGAAGGGTACCAAAAATTCAAGCACTTGTTGTCCCGGGAGGAACGCCACAAGTTGAAGGAAAAGGTGGAGACGAGCCGCCCTGTCCGCGGCGAAAAGAACCGCCGCTTTTACTCCGACGAGAAATGGGCCAAGGGGTCAGGCGCGGTGAAGCGCAGGCGCTCACGGCACCTCTACGACGCCACGGACATGGGGTACAAGGGCAAACAATAAAATGGTTTTATTCATCAGTTAATTAATCGTCAAATTCGTCGGGTTCATTGGACTCAATCTTGCGTTTTTTAGACCCAATAAACAATTCAGACATTTCCGATTCGTTGGAGGGCCCCATGTCTTTCTTGGTGACCCCCACCACGTAGGTGGACATGGCCACCTTGCCCGACCCCGGTGGCCACTCCAGCTTGTCCTTCAAAATGGTCAACCCCTTTTGGCGAAAGGGTTTTTCGTACAACTCCTCATTCCACGCCTTGCGGTGAATGCCCGTGTCTTGGCAAAACTGGCGGTAGCCGTTCTGCAGGTCCGCCAGGCGGCAGTAGGCGGTGGGGGAAAACTCGAGTTCGTCGGCTTCGCTGAGGTAGCGGAACAGGGTGTGCATGCCGTTCATCAGGTGGTTGCGGGTGTTGCGGAAGTAGGGCCCCAACAAGTCGTCAATGGTCATGGACTTGGCCGCGCACTTGCGGTTCAGCATGCGGTACATGGAGTTGCACTTGTACATCAAGACGGGCATTTCGGCTTCAATTTCCTTGAACAGGTTTGGGTCCATCTTGGTGGGCACCTTGGCAAAAATAAACAACAAAATACGCCGAATCAGGGAGCCGCCGCCGTCGTGCCACCGTGCAGGCATTTCATTGCCAAACAGGGCACCGGTGGAATTCCAAATCATGTCAAAGGGGTCACAGTGCTTCTTGTTGATGGCCGTCGACTCGCCGGACACCATGGACTGGAAGGACGCCGTGTCCAGGCGGAAGTTAGACCGGACCTCGTAGCACATCCAAATCAACTTGGTGTAGATGCCGGACAGCGCCCACATTTCCTCACAGTTGGACGCCAAAATGCCCACGTCCTTTGGGTTGTACCACGACCGGATGATGTTGCCAACTGTGGACTTGCCGTTGCCTGCAGGCCCTAAAATATAAATAATCTTTTGCCAGTTATCGTAATGAATTTTAAAATCCTTGTCTTTGTACAGGGGGTACATCATACGCCCCATCATGGCAAGTAAAATACGTAAGGGATTGGCATTGGTTTTGAGGGTCCACCCGTCCCGTTCGGCGTCCTCGGGTGATTCGTAGAGCAACCGCTCCGAGGGCGCCCCGTTTTCCATTCGAAAGGACCACAACACTTCAATCTCGCCTTGGCCGCCCTTCTTGGGCCGCTTGATTTCCTTGCCCAGCAGGTAGGAGCCGTTGGAGGGATGTTTCCACCACCGAAAGCCGTCCTTGTCTTCGTAGGGGGAGTCCACGGTTAAGCCCTGCGTCGCCAGGAGGCGGTCAAAGGCCGGGGTGGGCAAGTCCATGGGGGTGCACCCCGGCGTGTTCATAACCTCGGAAATGGTTTCAATGTCAAAGGGTTGGTCAAAGTACTTGTGGGACACCACGTCGGGCGGGATGCGGTCGTCGCCATAGGGAAAAAACTCATTGGACTCAATGTGGTACATTCCATTGTTCCACGACGTCCAGAACCGGTCACGGTCGAGTTCGGGCAGTTCGGCGTCGTCGCCAACCCGCAGGTACTCCGTGAGGCCGTTCAACATGTCCTGGTGCCCTGACCCTGTCCTCATTTTCCACTCCTCCCAGTGAATGTCCTTGTTGGTTTTGGCTAGCACAAACTGCTTGATGGACATTTCCTCCTTCCAAAAGTGCGTCCCCAGGCCGTTCTCGGTGTGGGTTTCCACGTAGAGTGCGTCACCCAGTTTGCGGTACGAGCACAGCGACGCCTGAAACAACAGGTGCTGAATCAGGTGCTGGAAGGGCGTCAAGTCCTGCTCCGTCATGCGCTCAAAGGAAAACCCCAAAAAGGACTCCCCCTTGCCCGCAAAGGATTCCAGGACGGAGTCCTTCAAGGCCGCAGACGTCTTCAAATTGTGGGATCCAATCGTCACGGCGCGTTTCACCATGAGCATTTTCTTGGTGAGGCCAATGCTGGCCTCGTTGCGGGAGCCCAACAAGTCACACCGCAGGCAGTTGCGGTACAGGGAAATGACTTGGGACAGGAACAGCTTGGAGTTTTTTTCCACCTCTTGCACGGTCAGGGGCTCGGACAGGTGAAAGTTGGACACGAGCTTTTGGTGCAGTTCTTGGGGGTCTTCAGGCAACGCCGTCCACGCCTCGTGGAGTTGGTTGATTTTGGCCGTTAATTCCTCCGCATTCATGGACGAATAAAAATCAGGAATTGACGTTGGTTGAGACGCCCCCGCGTGTTTTTCGATACGGGCCACGTAGGTTTCATGGTCATGGGCTGGACCGTCCTGGTTTCCGCCATTGCCCGCACCCCCTTGGGCGCCGTCGTGCACAGGCGGCGGCGGATTCGCAGGGGGGCCATTCCCTTTCCCTTGGCGCCCACGTGACGGTCGACGACCCCCAATGACAAGAGCCATTTGTAGTGTGTTCAATATTTGTTGGAATGTGCAATGAGCACATTTTGGGAATCTTGTCATTTTTTCGAGAATTGTAGGTAATATTGTTGATTTTAGTATTGAAAATTTAGGGGGCCCCAAACAAACCCCGGGGCCTGCCAGTCATGGACGACGCCACGGTTTCCCGGCCTGCATTGGGCGTGGACGACGACAATGACGTGTCCATGGCGGACGACTCGACAGACGATGAATTTTCCGTGCTGTCGTGGAGGCGTGAATTGTCGATTCTGTACTTGGGCAGCTTGGATGAAAGACTTGAGTTTTTGAGGGAGCGAAGTGCCGTGAGTGTGTCCCCCTTTGGGGTGCACGCCGTGTTTGATTTGTTGCTGGGACGCGAGGTACCAGAACCCTTGGCCAACGCCCTGGTGGTGTTTGTGGAGAACCTGGCCCGCCACCACCGTGCCGTCTACACCTCCATGGCCAAGTCGTTTATGGATTTTCCGTGGCGGTTGTTGGGCGTGATTCAAGACTTGGCCCTTGTCAATCCACGCCTCGCCTTGCGGGGTGTGCCCTTGTTGACCTGTCTTGACAAGTTCAAGCACACTTGGGTGTCACGCCCCCTCGGCGAAGACGAAGCCTGGAACCTTTTCAACCTGCCGTTTGCCCCAAGCACGGACCTTAGTTTGCAAGACCGAATGAATGCCATGAAAAACGTGCTCAAGTTTTTATTAAAGACGGTGGACGACATGGGCGCCTGTGAGCGCCTTACCTCCAATCTTCTTGCCTTTGTGCACAGCCTGTTGCTGGACGAAGACAATGAGGACAATGAATTCAAGGACACTGTCGTGCTCGAGGTCTTTGGGGACCCCGTCGTGGACGCCCCCCGGGCGTCGGGCATTCCACGGTTTGCGCTGGGGGCCCTCCTGGGGCGCCTTGTCCGCAAAGACCGGGCTGGCCTGCACCCTCAAGTCGTCGAGTTGGTGTCGTCGTACGTGGAGTCTGACCTCGTGTGGGCCCTCTTGACCGAGCTGTCCTTGGACAGCCTCGACTGGTTGGCGCCCCTGTTGTCCGCCAAGGCTGTGGCCGACATTGACGGCAGTCAAGACGGGCTACACATTGAAGACGTGGCACTGGATCTTTTGGCGGCTGGGCTGGCGGGCGACGCCGTGGACAGAGACCCGCGTGTGAGGGGCACCATGCAAAACGCCCTGTGGGTCCTGTCCAACCTGGCCGTCGAAGACGTTTACAAACCCGTCTTTATCCAAGACCGGCCCATGCGTATTTTTATAGCGTGTTGGCCGTTTCCGTCCTTCCACGACACCGTCTCAAACATTTTTAGGGGCTTGTTTTCCCCTGACGAGGCCACGACTGGCGTGCTCACCCGTGTGGGGTGGCAAGACGCCTACCGCCATTCAGCCGATATTTTAGACGTTTTGGATGTATAAAAAAAAATAAAAGTTGAATTTTGTAAAACCCGCCTACCACATTAGTTATAAAGGCTCCATGCAATCTGCAATGCCCAAGCCTGTGGCGTCAACACCGGCCATGACAACCCGTCCCGCCTTGCACCAGTCACACACCTTTTCCCGTGAGCGAGTGGTTGCCGAAGCAGAAGCCCGCACCAAAGCCACCCCCATCCCAAGTGAAGCAGAGTGGGGTGACACTTGGTACCACTTTTTTTCACGGAAAACCATTCCTGGAGACGGCGACTGCCTGTTTTCCACCATTGCGGACGTTTTGCGGCACGCGCCACCTGCTCTTCTTGCAAAGGTCCAGGAAAATTTGTCCGCAGCGGGCATCAAGCGCATCACCGTGGAAGACTTGAAGGAAGGAGACATGGTGCGTGCATTGTCCGTGGCTAACATTTTCCGTCAAACAGACCGCATGAAGTCCCTCATCAAGGACTGGCGCTACCTGTACGCCATGGCCAAAAAAGAACGCAACATGTCCTTGGCAAATGATTTGCGGCACATGGCATGCATTGAGCACGTGACTGACGAAGAGCTGTCCCAGGAACACCTCAAGATGCTTTATGCGTCCATGCGCCAAAAGTCAACCTACTGGGGCACGGAGTTTGACTTGATCAACCTGGAATTCTTCTTGGGGATGCGCTTTATTGTGATTGACCACAATGGCAAAGTCCAAACCATTGCCTCGGACCACGCAGAGACGTGGTCGCCTTCTATTTTTTGTTTGCTTTACCGCCGCCAAAAACACCCCCTTGACCCTCCCCATTTCCAGGTTTTGCAGTGGAGTGCCAATGAGCGCCGTGCCTTTTTCCCCCACGAACTGCCCCCCATGGTGATTGAAATGTGCAAGCGTGCTCTGCCCGTTGCCACCTCCAAGAAGCTGCCCTGGTACATTACAATGGACTTTGACGATATGCCAACCTCTCCGTCTACGTCAAACGAATAAAAATTTATTTCTTAAAGTTAACTGCCTAAGCCCAAAGTAGGGCTCGAGTCAGATGAACTGACCCTTCGTATCCGTTAGCAATCGTCCCTATGCGTTTCGGACATGTCGTACATATTTAGCCATGTTCCGATTTTTTCAGGTATCAATTCATTTGTCCGAAATCCTAACTATATCTAGTTACTTAGAGCTTAGCAATCATACCTCTCGGGGCTTACGAGGATAATCGACATGCATTTGAGGCACATCCAATAATACTGAACCAATGTCTACCTCTTCATACAGTTTGCCAAGGAAAGAACCTGGTTCCCTCATTTTATCAAAAAGCTTGCGTTCTTCCATCATTTCAGTGGTTGCCTCACACCGCTGATTGGCTTGTACAATACATTCAGGGTGGTTTGTCTCTTTTTTCTTGACACAAAAGGGATCCAAATCCTCTCCGAAATCTCCTGCTTCAATCTTCTTGCACAAAACATGCAAAATTACCAAATCTTCATTCGACAAGGCTTTTAATTGTAAATGCATCCTTGATTTGATAAATGCAGTGACGGTTTCCCTTTCCAAGTTAACAATAATGGGTTGAAATTGTTCCCCAAGTTTATCGAGCTGCTCTTTACTAAACACAGATTTTTCATTTTTAAGAAAAATAAAATCTTGCTTGATACGTATGTAATCATCGTGGGTTAAAGGACGATCGGTGTTTAAAAACGTGCCCAATCTTGTAAGTACAGCACGAACCCTGGCACGAGCTATACGCTCTTCCAAAGACATGACTTTGGATTTGGATTCAGTTGCCATTCTTTTATGTTTATTGATAAAAAATGTCATATTCATCTACGACTGCATGGAAGTGTGAACCTTATGATGCCTCGAAAGACGGATTGACTGTGATGCAACCACAAGCACCACCATCACACGAAACATACAAACATCAAAGAACAATGATGACGGTCGAAGAAGCCACGGTTCAAGCCGTGCACACCTCTCGGCGGGTGACCCTTTGTCAAGGGCCAGACAATCAGATTCACGTTTTTAACGGCGGATTTTTGAAAAAATAAAAAGAGTTGAATTTCGTATCTTTCAAACCCACATCACTTGTAAACCCATGGCGACGACTCTTGAAAAACGCAATGCCCACCCAAGGGATGCCCGCATCCGTTTTGACGAAGGCCCCCACATTTACTACCTCGACAAAAAAGCCCTGTCCATCTCCGTGACGGGCTTTATCCACAAGTTTTTCCACGACTTTGACGCCGATGCCGTCATTCCCCGCCTGATCACCAACCCACGAAAACCACGCTACTACGGACGCACCGTGGAAGACGTGAAAAAGGAATGGCAAGACATTGCGGACAAGGCGTCTTCCCTGGGCACCAAGATGCACCTGGCCATTGAGCTGTTTTACAATGGGGAGTTGGAGGACCACCCGGCCGAGGCACGCCACTTCCACGGGTCCAAGGAGGAGGCCCTCTTCATGGCCTTTCACAATGAGCTCATCAAGGATTCGCCCCTGGTGCCCTATCGCACGGAGTGGTCTGTGTACACGGACAAGTACAAGCTGGCAGGCCAGATTGACATGGCCTACTACAACAAGGAGACGGACTCCCTTGAGTTGTACGACTGGAAGCGGTCCAAAAAGATTGAAAAAACAAACCAGTGGCGGAACGGCAAGGGGCCCGTGTCCCACCTGCCCGACTCTAATTTTTGGCACTACTCTTTACAATTGAATGTTTACAAGTTTATTCTTGAAAGTGAGTACGGAATGAAGGTGACGGGCATGTACCTTGTGTTTTTGCACCCCAACCAGGATTCCTACATTCGCGAAGAGATTTCTGATTTCCAGTATGAAGTGCGGAACATGTTTGAGGATCATGTGGGGCGGTGGAAGCCCGTCATGGAAACGGCGGGCATGGAAGAAGACACGCCCTTTGTGGGGATTAGGAAGCGGGGAGGTGGTGCTTCCAAGCCATCCAGGAAAAAATGTAATGATGATTTGGTGATTGGGTCATCCAGAAAGCCAACTAAACAACCACGGTCTACTACTACATCAAAACCCGCTAAACGGCATTCCTCCTCAAATGACGACTTGGTGATTGGAAAACGGTGTAAGAAATAAAAAAATAATTTATTTACAAAGAGTTCTTCCACAAAAAGGCGCACAAGCTGGGTGACACCGTGCCCTCTGGAAACCTTGATGGCAACTCAAACTCCTGGTTGAGCAAATCCATCTCGACAATCTCTGCGAGTGGAGCAGGAGACCAGCGGTTGGAGTGCTTCCAAGCGGCATGACGGATGCGGTCGATGCGGGCCATCATGGCAGGCTTTCCAATGACCAGCGTCTCAACATAAAAAGGGTCCTCACGGTAGTAGTGCTTGTGAGGGTGGTTGTCAAACTGTGTTGACAGACCAAGCTTGGAGTAGCGCTTGGCTGAGGCGTTGCGCCTGGAAGGCATATGGCTTGGTTTTTTGTAGTTGAGAGGAGAGAAGGATTGGTTTGTGTTGAGTTGATGCTGCAGTGCTAAGACTTTTCCTAGCCATACACAATAAAGGGAGGCTTGCCTGATGTACTGAGAAAATTTTCAGGGTGGGCGTCATTGGGGAGGTGGGCCTGTTTGAAACCCTGAACGAGCTGACGGGTGAACGCTTCCGGATTTCAAAGGCACCCCCTTCCCACACAAAAGCAAACAAAGTCTTGTTCTTGGTGATTGGCACGGTGGACCGGATTAAAATGTCGTTCCTAGAGCGCGGCTTGGCGTGGCTCAAGGCTGGCGCCAAAGTCATCACTACCTGCTCGGACCTCGCCGACCCGTCCTCCAAGGGGTCCGACTTTGTCCTGGGCATGCCCAACCACATTTTGCACCTGCTCAAGTACTCGGTCCAGGTGGGCCGCCCTTACTCCTTGGGCAAACCCCACCCCATTTTTGCCCAAACCATTTGCCGGCACTTTGACGAGTTGAAGCCCAAGACATTTTGTTTGTGGGAGACACCATCCACACGGACATTCAGCTGGCGGAGGAACACGACTTTACTTCCTGCCTGGTCCTGACGGGAAACACCAAGGCCGACACCTTGGACAATTACACCCTGACCCCATCCATCATAAAAGACTCGGTGAAGGACTTGGTGGATTTGGTGGGATAATCTTGATTCAATTGACCAAGGTCAATCAAACCAAATGATTTTATCCTTGACTAAAAAATAAACCATACAAATATGTCATACTTGCATGAAAAAACATCACAAGCCGACATCGAAGCAATGATCCAGGATACTACCCAAATTCTCAAAGAAGACTATGAAAAACAAAAGGCCCATGTCAATATGTGGGTTGAGCTTCTAAAAAAACAACAACAAGAGTGTACAGAAACAACAAGGCAACTAGCCAATTTTAAGGAAAACATGGAGTCAACCGTTCCCGATCATTCAATCGCCGTGACTTCCCTTCTCGTCAAGTTGCAGACGAGACTTGCTGAGTATGAAGCCGGTAATTTTGACAAATTGATTGCAGAAACAAAGGACATGGAGAGGGACCACTTGACGTCAAAAGTTATGGAAGAAGAAAAAGAAGCATTGAAAAATCAAATTACAAATTTAACATCTTCTCTTGTTTCCATCCAAAATCTTGATAAAGTTCAAGCGGAAACCTTGGCTCAAGCTGAGACGTCTATGAATATCGCCTGTGACGCAGTAAAAACAACAAACCACAAATTACAAGAGGCTCAAGAAGGATTGGAGCAACTTTCACAATCTTTAAAAGAATTGGAAGGCAAAAGAAAGCGCATTCTTAAAGGTCACGGCTACAATACAACATGGTCGAAACAAAAAAGGTCTAAACGACGCTCTCGATCCATCTCATCTAGAAAAAAGACTAAAAAGAGGACAACCAAGAGATCCCGAAAATCCAAAAGAACAAATCGTAAATAATTAGCCAAATAAATTTCTATGAGCATCCATCCAAGCACTAAGCTCCAAACACCAATCAAAGTAATTGTGGCATTCTTCTGGCAAGGGCGCACCCAACCACCAAGTCGCGCAAGCGCAAATGGTTGAGTGGCAAAGCCATTTTGTCTAAACCCCAGGGATTGAAATGGTGGTTGACAAAGCACGTTTTGCCAAGGAGGTGTCATCAAGACTTGACTCTTTTCGAGAATTAGACGAATACTCTTTCCATTGCTCTCATGGGTATCAATTGTCAACAAGGGCCATCATCTCTTCACTCATGTTAAGATCTTTCATAAAGAGTTGGGCGCTTTCAGGGTTGGTCTTGACAAATTCTCTTAGGTGAACAATAACTTGTTGGCGGCACACCTCTGCAACATCGTCAGGGAACCAACATTTTCCAATTTCGTCAAACGGCACATCATCCTCTTCATCTTCAATCACATTTCTTGCAAAGTTGTCAACAAGGGAAAACCACACCTTTGCTTTCGTGTCCCCAGACATGCGAAAGCTTTCGACAAGGTCTTTAACCGCAATCTTCATCATTTCATCATCGCCACAATGAGACCAACAAACACCATAGTATCTCTCCATCACATGCTCAAGAAACTTTGAGTAGAGGCTGGCAGTTTCCTCAGGTGACGCTGCAATGTCATGAATGACATCATCAACGTTTTCACCGGTTTTGATGCGTGGAATTAGCCATTCTTTCTTGTCAATGTCCTCCAAGTTCAAAAAGGGAACGTCGACAACGGTTGCAGAAATAACAGTTCTCTCACCCCACGTGTAGCCACTAAGATCTAATTTAGGAAGCTTGTATGTAATCTGAAGGTGCTTTTCAACATCAGAAACATAGTCCTCCCTTTCTAGATAATCCATGGACTTTACAACATCATCAATGGCGTTAATTTCTTTGGCGAGTAAAGAAAGGTGTACTTTATCGTGGGAACAACACACAATTCTTGTTGATGAATCATCACACCCATTTTGGGAACAACAGTTGCGGTGGAAATCGTGCACGAGATACTCAGTGTTGGAAAAGGAAACCTCAAGAAGAAAAAGGGATGCTTGGGGTGCAGCCATGCTGACTGGAAAAAGTGAACTTTTATTCAAATCAAAAATAATTTGGAAACATCCCCATTATCGGCGGCGGCCCAGTGGCACCGTTTAGCAACCAAGAATAGGTTCTCGCAAATAACATCATTTTCATTGGTAACCAATAAACACCATGTCCCACTCGTCCACCGTGCAGTCCTACACCTGTGACCTGCTGAATGGTTGTGTGCCGTCAACCCGCAACGGCGTCTACACCCTACCACACCGTTGCCAATCCAACTGTGACGCGCCCTACCGCCTCGTGGCCCCGACCCATTTCCTTCCCCAACACGAACCCCACATTGTGTCCGTGCTGCCCTTGGGGGTTCAAGGACCCGCGTACCAGCGCCATTGAACAAAATAAAAAAAATGAATCGGGAAGGAATCGAACCTTCAAAGCGAAACAACGCGAGTGACTTACACCACCCCCCTTTTCCCATCGGGCACCGACTCACTGGTAGGACGTACCGTGGTGTTACTTAAAGGGGGCTTTCACAGACTGAGATGGTTTGATTATTTATTACGCTTTTCCAAGGAGGCCCAAAATTTGCTTCAGCTTTCGTGACTTGGGGGAGTTGGGGTCCAGGGCAATCTGTGCCTTTGCCTTGGCGACTACATCTGCACCCACAACCCTTTTTGCGGATCCGGTGGAAGACTTGTTGACATTTGACGCTTTTGCCGACTTGCGGCTCTTGCCATTAAAGGTCGACCAGGTGCCCATGGTGCGCTTTCCGCAACTGCCACACATGACTTTTTTTAACTAGAGACGGCATTTTTGATTTTGGACACATGACTTTTTAAAAAAAATAAAGCGAGTGAATGATTCGAACATTCGACCTCTGGGTGCCAAGTTGTTGGTGAACAATATGAGCCCAGCGCGCTAAACCGCTGCGCCAACTCGCTGTGTGACTTACACACACTAAAGTGTGTTTGTGTTACTTAAGGGTTTGCCACACCCCCCAAAAATATATTTGGTCTTTTGGAACATCTCACACACACATTTTGCATCCATGTCTGTCGCCACCAGCATGGAAGAAAACGACCACGCAAGCGGGTCGACCCCCAAGTACCCCATCAACAGCTTGGTCTTCATGCCTCCCACTCCTCGAACATCTATACACGTCTGGCCCACCATTCCCTACGTCCACGACGGACCTGACGGCAAGCCCGTTCGTCGACGCGTGGCTGTTTCCAAGCCCCTTTGTCCGCCTGTCATGTCCGCAAACCAGCCAACTCTAGTGTTTTGTGGCGGCAACGCCATGTCTCTGGACAGCGGCAACGCCGACGTGGCAGACCTTATTCAGAGGCGGACCGGCATTGAAACCTATGCCTGGGATTACCCGGGCTATGGCTCCTCAACGGGTCCGCCCTCCCCCGACTTGTGTGTGGGTGGCCTCTTGACCCTCGTGCAGGCACTCAAGGACAAAGGCCATTCCTTTATTGCCCTTTGGGGGCACTCCCTTGGCACCGGCGTGGCGGTCAAGGCCGCGTCTTTGACGGAGGACGTCAAGGCCTTGGTCCTCACCGCTCCCTTTTCCCACACTCTTGGCGTCACGCCTTGGGCACGCTTTGGCGCCCTGCCCGCCGGCTGGTCCGACCCCTTTCCGTCCAAGGCCATTCTTGAAGCCATTTCCACCCCCGTGTCCATTATTCATGGGGACGAGGACGCTATCATTCCCTTCACCGAGGGTCAAATTCTTTTCGAGGCGGCCTCGACAGACTTGAAGTCTTTCCTGCGCATGCCCCACTACGGCCACAACGACTTGTTTTCTTCATCCTTGCCGTTTGCCAAGGTGAAGGATTTCTTGGCAGAGGCACAGGCGGCAGAGGCACAGGCGCGTGAGGCCGCCCCGTCATCGTTAGCGTCTGGAATGCCCAAGGCACACACAGAAACATGATTAAGCCAAGTTTATAATATATTATTGGTTGAGAGTCTGTTAGAATTCTACTTGGAAATCTCAGCCAAGACCAAATCACCCCGTTTTCGGTCAACCTGGGTTGTGAACTTGGCGGTGTAGCCGTGTGCCCGGCAAAAGGCTTGGAGCCGCATGGTGGGTGGGTCCACAAGAGCATCAAAAATGCCTTGGGGTGCCGCGTGACAGCTTGTCGCCACCAAGTCATGGAGCCAGGGCGTGTCAATGATGCCTGCGTAGCCAAGCTCGCCTTCGTAGCATGTAGACCCGAAAAAAATTAGAGGCCAATTGTCATCCTTGACAAAGTAGCCCGTCTTGGGGTGCTTCCAAAACACAATGGCTGCCTTGGTTGTCGAGTGCGCGTGGTCCGAGGCCCAACCAAGGTCTTTTCCCGCAGATGCACGTGCCTTTGAAGCCTTGACAAAAAGGGTTCCCATGGATTTAAAAGTAGACGTTTATGTGATGTAGGCCGTATTGACCGAAGGCCCCCCCCCCATGCCATTTCTACAATTTACAGGCCAAGGGTGTGGATGTAGTTGGACAGGCGCATGACGGGCACACTTGGGGGCAGCTTGGACCACTGGCTGCCATCCAAATTTTTGACCGAATCGGGGACAAGCACCAGGCCACCCGGTTGCACCTTGGCTGCCCCAATTGTCACTCTGGCCACGCCGGCACCCTTGACCAGCCGACGTTTCAAAGCCTTGGGCGTCGCGCCCTTGGGGCCCAACAGGTAAGTGTGGCCCTCCACGTCCATGATGGACACGGGAATCAGGCGGGGATCTGAGCCTTTGCCGAGAATGAGAAAGGGTGTCAAGCGTCGTTTAGGTTCTTTTGCTGTTGATTTGTCCTTGGGTTTAGTCGTCGTGTCCTTGGGTTTAGTCGTCGTGTCCTTGGGTTTAGTCGTCGTGTCCTTGGGTTTAGTCGTCGTGTCCTTGGGTTTAGTCGTCGTGTCCTT
>Ga0180433_10005942_pt1 | contig 16245 bp, 20 predicted proteins | sample SS_ome_8_FD_132980 | JGI IMG/M metagenome (GOLD analysis project Ga0180433, IMG submission 132980) | Hypersaline lake sediment archaeal communities from the Salton Sea, California, USA - SS_1_D_1 metaG | ecosystem: Environmental > Aquatic > Non-marine Saline and Alkaline > Hypersaline >... | reverse complement strand
TGTAATTGTAAAGCCAGGACAAGACCCTTCAAAAATTCCTTTTAAAATTAAACCTTCTTTAAGACCAAAAGAGGGGCAGGTTGCATATTTTAATCTTAGAAGAGGATATCCTAAGGAATTATATGATGGGCATTACTGTTATGTTTTGAAGGATTTCGGTCTTAAATTTTTGATTATTCCCACAACCTCAGTAAAAAAAGACTCTTCAGAACTTAATCCTAATAATGAAATTAAAATTGAAATTAAAGATTTCAAGAATGATTATGAAACAAGGATTCAAGTTTCTGATATTAGAGTAGTAGATACTCAAAGATTTAAACCCAATAAAGGGGTTTATGATGTCTTAACAGAGCAGAGCTATATTATCCAAGAGATTAAAAGAATTTTGTTCTAAATGATTCAAAAATGTATAAAAATGATTAAAAAGAAGGTTAAAACTGCACTAAATAGTATCAAAATATACATTTTTGATTGACAAAATTTATTCAAAGTTGTTATTATTTGTTTAAGAAGTATCAAATTTGTAAAAAATGTATGTAAAATTACCCTTAAATGGGTACTTTGTTAAATCACCCTTAAATGGGCAAAATGTAAAAAGAAAAAGGCTACTGTCCTATGGATAGTAGCTTTTTTCATTTCTCTAAAGTTTTAAATGCAAAAATTTCTGTACTGAAGTGCCAAAGGGAAAACACATAGGTAAGGCAGCAAGTGATTTTTACCAATGAATGGGTGTCGGTTAAAACTACATCCCGTTACTATTGAGGTCCTATGTTTAACATAGACCGTTCATCATCGCTTAAATTGAAAATGTTTCGTTTTAAGGGTTCTTACAGCTTATTTCAGACATTTTTACTCTTCCGAATGTAAAACCATTAGGACAAACAAAAACACCCCTCAAAATTCAATCTGAGAGGTGTTTACCTTCTTTATTTTCCATTTCTTGTTGTTTTTTAAGTTCCAATGCCTCTTTCCTTATATGTTTAGCAAGTTCTTTTTGTGCTAACTTCTTTACTTGTTCAAAATGTGGTCCTTTTATAATTTTAACTTCCATCTTTTTCCTCCTTACATATCCCAAAAATCATTGATTTTCGCATTAGGTTTTATTTTCCGTATCGCTTTCAATAACTTTTTCATGACAGCTGGACTCGGAATGTAATCTGGGTCATTACAAGCCTTACTTACCGTATTACGGCTAACTTTAGAAGCTTCTCTTAAATCCTCTTGAGAATATCCATGTTTATCTAAAAATCTTCCTAATTTACTCCGTTTTTTCCCTATTCTCCACACAACTAACAACTCCTTTATTTATTTTTCGGTGCACCATAAGTTGTTAGTCATTATGAACAATCTTTAACAAAAAAATACGAAACTTTCTCAAAAAAATGGGAAAGGTGGACAAGCGGTATCTCATAGATATTTATCAAGACGCCTACAGGGTGTCAGAACAAAAGGAGGAATGAGAAATGACAAAAGAAATGGCTATCGTATTACTCGGAAGTGAAGACGTCTATTTAACAAAAGAGGGACGTCAACTCCTGGAACAAATCATAAAAGAGGTGACGTCTAATGGTGTACCGTCCTACAGTCAGGTACGCTGATATTTTTAAAGATTATGTCGATGATATATTTCATGCTACTACACTAGATCGGAATCAGATTATAAGAGCGGCCTTGTTTACTTCGATATGTTCTAAGGAATTTCAGTCGCTGATAAAACAGTACAAGAAAAAAGACGTCCCTCTCCCCTCTCAATATTGGTCGATAGAACAACATGAATTATGGATGGAACAAAATCCAGTCATCACAAAAGGAGGGAAAGACGCCAATGTTACAAACAACATCGGTGAAGAAAAAGGGGTTAGGTGTCAAAAACAAAAAACAAGGGGTAAAACAGAAATACAGAAAAACAGAGAGGGAATACAGTCCGAAACAAAAGAAAAAGCGTCCCATTCAAGAACGCCCGAGAGACCAATTCGGAAGGTTCATCCCAACGACCAAGGAGGCATCGTCATCCGAATTGGCTAGGAATATTAAGATTAAAAAGTTAAAAGGAAAAGAAAACACCTACTTAATAAAAGAATGTTGGTTATCACAAGAAGATAAATATATTTTATGGACTGTTGGAGGATTAATCCTACTTGCAATTATATTCTGATTGGAGAGTGGTTAACTCTCTTTTTTTATATTTATGATTGTTTTGAATCTAACCATTTAAAAAATGCTTCTCTAGTAACCTTTTTATGTCTTCCTATTTTCAGAAGAGGGAAGTCTTTTGAATCCATTATTTCGTAAGCTATACGTTCTGAAATGTCAAGAATTTCTGAAATGTGTTTAGCAGTTAGTACAAAGGGATATTTGTCTTTTTCTGAATCATCCTTATCATCTTTCGGTATTAAATGATCCAAATTGTATGTTTTTGAAAAAGCCATAAACCCTTCGCTAATATATCTACATGATTGATTACATTCCGGACAGATTAATGACTCAATTTTGACATTAATACCTACAGTTGTACCACAGTTACTACATTCATAAGCATGAATTGATTTGAATATCGTATTATTTATCATTAATATCAACCACCAAATAAACGTTTCCAAATACTTTTCTTTTCCTCTTGACGTTTTTCTTCAGCTGAAGCAATTAATTTCTTCGTTTCTTGAACTTCCCTTAAAGACTGCATTAATGCTTCGTCACGCTTACTTAATCGTTCTTCTATGTATCGTTGTTGTTCGTCTAATCGTTTCAAAAGCTCTTTATTAAACTGTTCTTGTTGTTCGATATGGTTTAAAAGTCTTTGAATCAATTCATTATCAGAACGTAAAGCGGGAACAGTGTTCTCGGTGTTCTGCTTCTCGAACAACTCCTTATCAACCCTTGATACAATTAGGTTTGCTGCGTTCTCGATAGACATATTTTGTACTTGAACAAATTTTCTAAAAGCCTTCAATAACTCCACATCATGTTTAAAGAACAACCTCTTGTTATTATCCGTCCTGGAAAAATGGTATCCTTGTTCCTCGATTGCTAAGCACCATTTACGCAAAGTACTGTCTCCAATATCTAATATTGCACTAACCTCTTTAGCTGAAAATGGCCTTTCCGTTCTTTCCATGTCGTTCACCTCAATAATAACAATACGATATTTAAAGGAATTTTCCTATGTAAATAAAAAACATAATGTAATAAACGTTAAGGGGTGGTTATTTTGAAATTACCACACATGTTGAAAGCTTCGGATATAAAAGAATACTTAAATATATCACAAGCAACAGCATACGAACTCATGAGAAGAAAAGACTTCCCAGTGATCGTGTTAGGAAAATCCAAACGAGTAAAACGAGAGGACTTCTTAGAATGGTTAGAAAAGCAAAAACAGGTAACACCCTAAGATTACCCTAAGGTACTTGATAAAACTTGAGTACAATATTGAAATTAGGAGGTAAAGAATGAGTGAAAAAAAGAATGAGACCAAGTGATGAAGCAATCAAAAATTTCTATGCTGTGGTTTCTAAAGCGGTAATTAGAATACTAAGAGAACGTCAAGAAACAGAAAAAACTAGTGAGTAACGTATAAAGTGTTGCAAAACGTTGCAATGTAGAGAAATCTTCGTACCTCACCCTAATCTCACCCTTTTTGAATAGAGCAAAGAAAGTGAAGAACTAGAACAAAAGTACAACATAAAAAATGCACATTTCAAAACAAAACACTGTACAACAAAACTTTTAAATAAATAGGTAGGTCCAAAATTGGTCTGACCCAGCGAGGTGAGTAAACATGGTAGATAAGAAAATGAGACCGAGTGATAAAGCGATTTTTTCCGAAGCAGTAATCAGGATACTTAAAGAAAAAAGTAAAAAGAGCAAAATTCAACGGTGGGAAACAGTTGTCTATGAAATACCGATAGCGGAAAAACCGACAGACGGGAAATCCGTCAGTCGGAAAACCCGCCACTACTAAATAATAAAGTAACTAATAAATTAAATGAACTAAATAATGAAGTAAATATAGATATACCTTATCAAGAAATCGTTGAGTGATAGTCAAGAGAAAAACTTAGAGAAAAGACATTAATTAACCACTGCAAAATACTGCATTTTATAGTCGTAACCGAGTAATTTCCGAGTTATGACCTAACAGCAGCTGTACACCTTTGAAAAGGATGAGAGGAGTTTTATTCCGGTCACGTACCGGCTTTTTTATTGTCTAGAAAACGAACGTTTTAAAGACTATTTTAGATAAAAGAAAAAATAAAGAGAAAAATACTTGATTTAGTCTATAAACTCGGTTTATAATTCAAAGTAACAAAAACAATAACACGAAACGTTTTATAGAAAGGTTGGGTTTGAGTAATGGCTAAAATTGGGTATGCTCGTGTTTCAACACAGGACCAATCATTAGATTTACAAATTGACGCTCTTAAGAAAGCCGGGTGTAAAAAGATATATGTTGAGAAGATGAGTGGTAGAGTAACAGAACGACCAGAGTTCAAAAAATGTATGGATTATCTAAGGGAAGGTGATACGCTAGTAGTTTATAAATTAGACCGTTTAGGACGTACTACTAGACAGTTACTTGAACTTGTTGATGAATTAAGAGATAGCGGAATACAGTTCCAATCCATAACAAACGGAATAGACACGACTACACCTCAAGGTCGCTTTTTCTTTACGATTATGGCCGCGTTCTCGGAAATGGAAGCAGAATTAATATCAGAGCGTACAAAGGCAGGTTTAGAAGCAGCACGAGCAAGAGGAAGAAAAGGAGGACGTCCTCCAATGGATCCTGATAAGATTGAACACGCCTTAATGCTTTATGATTCGAAGAAATACACCATTAAAGAAATAACAGAAAAAACAGGTGTTTCAAAAGCTAAGTTATATCAAGTTCTAAAAAAACGCGAAATAAAAAGGGAAGGGGAAAAGGAAAAGTAATGGAACCTATTGTTAAACCAATGGAATTGAAAACGAGTAGGGATTACAGAAAATTGTCCGGAGAACTTGATGATATTATTCAAGCTTTATTAGAGCACGAGTATGGCTTTTATAAAATCCCTAAAGAAAAAAGACACTTGTTTGTAATGCTTGAGAATATGTTGCACCTTCAATTAATGATAAATAAAGGCGTACGGGTTTTGGGTGGCTTTGATACCTTAAAAATTGAAGTTTACGATATTAGGAAACGTCATAATGAAATAGATCAATCTTTAAAAAATTTTAAATTGTGAGGGGGTGATATATTGACGAATAAATTATCTGACATAAACCGCAGATACGAAGACATTATCCATTCAAATTTAAGTCAAGAAGAAAAAAACGATAAGCTAAGAACACTAATGAACATGATGGAACAGGTATATAAGATACCAGCTCAACGTAACCCTGAATGGGAACAGGAGAACAAAGCTGTTATAGCCTTATATCGCAAAATCGCTATGAGTAGGAATATTTAGTTTTTATCCTATATGGAGGTGATGTTTAATGGACAATCTTATTTAATGACTGAATAGACCGTTAAGTCATCTTAAGGCAAAAAAAATAAATGGAGGGATTTAACATGACAAAACCAATGGATTTATTTGAAGTGATGGGGTGTCAAGTTAAAGAAAGTTGCTTCGTTGAAGTCGCTGGAAAAGCTTACGACAAGGGTATGGAACGAATTTTAGGTGAAGTCGCTTGGGTTAGATTAGGAGACCTTGAAGAACAAGGAAAAATTAACGTGATAGGATGTCCAGATGTTAAAGAACGATATGAACAAGTCGAAAAGTTAAAGAAAAAGCTTATTTTCAAGTATGGCCAAGAAATAGCACAGGATCTATTTGAACTAGATAACGCATTTACAGATTTAGCAGTTAGTGAGTGTGATGTTTATTTCAAGAAAGGATTTATTGAGGGGTATAAATTCAAAAAGGAAGCTGAAGGACAACGCTAAACCACAAATCTAAGGGAGTATTGGGGGTACTCCCTTTCTTTTTTTGTCCCAACTTCCTTACTTCCATCTTATCTTACGTTATAGGTTCTTGAAAGTTTCATTTTTTGGTATAAGTTTTTCTTATCAACTATTAGGAATAATACTATAAAAAATTAAAGTATAGAACACTCGTTCTAAACTATTAACCTTAATTTTTTATGATAAAATAAATAAAAAAATAAAAAGTCGCTACCCGTTGGCGCGGTACGTAGCGACCAATACTCTATCTGCTAGACACAGACAAGCATTCTTTGGTTATTTTTATTTTACTAACAGGCTAATAGGATGTAAATACAAAAGGGTAAAAAAATGTAATCAAATATATACAAATATAGACAAATATTAATAAATGTAGCTAAATGTAGGTAAATGAAACCAAATAAATACAAAAAAGTTTGGTTTTTGAAATTATTGGGGGAATAAAAGACAACCTTCTTGTCTGTGTCGTTTGCGGGGGAGTATGCAGGTTCCTATGGTTTTCCATGCAGATGACAACTAAACAAGGAGGTTTTTTTATTTGCTACCAAAGGAAGCAAAATTTAATACGCAGGCTTCTAGTATTCTAAGGTTTAAAGAACGTAATTGGAGTTTTATTCCCATTACACCAATAGATAAAAGTCCAGATTATAGAATTCTTAAACAAGCAACTGGACAAACCAAGTGGGCGCAATTTCAACACAGGAAGCCCAATAATACCGAAAGCGTTCAATTCCTAAAAGCTTACGGCTTTGCTGTTATAACAGGGAAAATAAGCAATATTGTCGTTCTTGATGTAGATGTTAAAAAAGGTGATGGATTTAAATCATTAAAAGGCAAAGAATTACCGCCTACACCAACAGCAAGGACTCAATCAGGAGGAGCACACTATTACTTCAAATACCCTAAATTTCAAGTGAAAAGTCACACTAATCTTTTACCTAATGTAGATATAAAAGCTGATGGTGGGTACGTTGTAACCCCTTTGACTCCTGGCTATGAGTGGTATGAGTATCTTAGTCCAGAAGAAGTACCCCTAGCTGATCTTCCTAAGTGGTTAGAGGAACTGTTGTATGAAGAAGATTATAAAAAAGGTGAAGCTAGTAATGAATATTATTCATTACTTACTACACCCTGTAATATTCCACGATTATCTAATAAAGCTAAGACCATTTCTATCAATAAACCTAACTTACAGGAATGGTATTCAAAAAAAGAAGTAGCTGATTCATTTATGAAAATGCTTCGAATAGACAAGGAAATAGGACAAGCCTTTAAGTGCATTTTACCTGGGCATAAAGATAATAAGCCTTCATCTTCCATATACCAAGGGAGGAACGGCGTTTACATATATCGAGACTTTCATGGTGCAAAAGGTGAACAAATACTACTTCTACCTGAGGTATATGCGAGTTTGCATTACAAAAGAGTGGTATCAGCTAGTGATAAGTTAGCAGAAAAAGAGATTGGTAAACCTGAAGTGGCTACTTGGGGTATTCGATTATTAGTTGATATGGGATTTATCAAACCACATAAGGTTGATTATAAACCTTTAAAGGAGAAAGTACCTCCTACAATCAAAAAGACGTATGAGGGTTTTATAAGGCTTTTAGAATGCAAATATATCTACTCACCTAATGAACCAACACCATTTAGTTGGAGATTTGCTAGTGCCTGGTGTCAAGTAAGCGAAAGAAAAGCGGGTGAGGCGATTAAATGGCTATTATCGAAGGGATACATTAAAGAACAAGGAAAAACAAGCGGTAAGCGTCCAATGAGTCTGTTTATGCTAGGATGAGAGATGTCTTGTGTAATTTGGGAGTTATAGCATGAAAAATAGAACTTTGATAGAATGATAGACAAATAAGAAAAACTCCCACAATGGTTTGGCCGCCAATGGGAGTTTTTCTTAAGCAAGGAAAGATCGTACACCTAGGTTTCGTACGCTTTTTTAGTTGTCTTGTCTTAAATATATCACATGGTGTACGTCTCTTTCCACTATGGAAGGAGAAAAAAATATGGCAAATAATGATGCGTTAAAAAAAGCTCAGTATCACGCCTGGTTTCATCATTATGATTCAGATGGTTGGATTACAGTTGCTAAAAAGACGAAGAATGGTAAGTTTCAACAATATCATTACCAACCTGAAGAATTAGCTGTCTCGCTTTCAGAATGGCTCGGAGAAGACGTTTATTTTAGTCAGAATACATTTTATAAACCTCAGAGAAAAATCGAGAATATAAGGCAATTAAGGTCCTTATACGTTGACCTAGATTTTTACCTGTTTAATTATGATCCATCATGGATTTTAGGGAAATTAGAATATGAATACTTTGGAGAAGTGATTCCTGAGCCTAATATATTAATTTTTAGTGGACAAGGACTCGTTCTAATTTGGTTGCTTGAGCCCGTTCCTTATAAAGCTCTCCCTTTATGGCAAGCGGTTCAAAACTATTTATTAGAACGATTAAAGGAGTTAGGGGGAGATCCAAAAGCAACGGACGCAGCTCGTGTATTCCGAATTGCAGGAAGCATAAACAGTAAAAATGGAGCAGAGGTAAAGGCAGAATACCGCCATGACTACAAGTACGAGTTAAAGCAAATTCAATTTGATTATCTACCAGATTTAAACGAAGCCATCAACCCTTCAAAAAAGAAGAAACCAGGACGTAAAAAGAAAATAGTTCAGTTATTCAATACATATAAGCTTCATTATGCTCGACTTTTAGATTTAGTGAGACTAGTAGAGCTACGAAACTACGAAGTGACCGGATATAGAGAAGTTATTTGCTTTTTATATCGTTATTGGCTTTGTTGCTATACGAACGACCCTGTAGAAGCACTTAATCAAACGCACACGCTTAATTTACAGTTTACAGAACCTTTACCCTTTCATGAGGTCGAAAAGGCCACGAGAAGCGCTGAAAAAGCGTGGGAAGCACGAAATAACGAAGAGGCGAATCGAATCGCTATCGAGAAAGGATACCCTGGTGCTGGATATAATCTAAAGAACACTAAAATTATTGACTGGTTAGACATAACACGTGAAGAACAAAAACACTTAAAAACAATCATAGACGGCGTTGAGAAGCGTAGAAGGAAAAGGGAAAGGGATAGGATTTATCAAGAGCAAAAAAGGCGTGAGAGGGGCGACATGACCCGAGAAGAATACATTAAACAGCAACATGCCAAAACTGATGATAAGTTATTCAAGTTACAGGAGTTATTGGCACATAATCCTAATGAGAAAAAGACTGTTCTGGCTAAGAAATTAGGTATAGGAAGAACAAGGTTATATCAATTATTGAAGCAGTTATAAAAGTGTTCACTGGTTCGTCGCTCTTATATTATGGGGCGTAGCCTGAGTGTTTTTGTAACCTACTCATCTGATACGGAGTAGGTTTTTTTAGTGATCGTTTGTCTGTAAAAAATTCTATATTTTTTAATTTCTGTTGAAACAAAACTTTTTTATATGACGTTAATATATTTGGGTGCGCCTAATATAGAAACTAGGGGGGGAGAGTTTGCTACTACAAGGTTCTTAAGAAAGAGGGGATATTATGTATTTAGGCGATGTAATATTTCAGGTGTTGGTTTATGGAGGATTAGCAGGTATTCTTTTTATCGTTTTTTATTTATTTCGAAAAAAGAAAAAACATTAAAAATAACTTATAAATTATGTGAGGGTAATCAAAGAGGGGTGTTTTTATGAAGAAGATATTAGCTGTTCTTTTTGCGTTCTCAATGATCTTTAGTTTACTACCATCTAATTCTTTAGCTGATTCAAACCAAGAAGGTTTTAGTATGACAGATGAAGAGTTAGAAAATATGAAAGAAGAGTTAATGAAATATGGTGTAAGTAGTGATGTAGCTGACAGTTTGAGTAATAAAATTAGGAATGGACAACCTTTAGATTCAATGCTTATGGATGTAGAAGATGCTATAGATGTTGAAGTTAAAAAACATTCTGATGGTAGTGAGGAACATATTTATACGTTTCCAGACGGATCAATCACTGTTGTAGGTGTTGAGTACGCTCCGTTTTATAACGAAGGGGAAGTTACTACGTTTGGTACAGGTATATCTGGTGGAAGCTGTACTACAGGAAGTGGTTATACTAGCTGTACAAATAGAAAAGTTTATTATAATAACCCTGGTGTATGGGAAATAAGCTTTAGAGCTAACTATACTTATGTGCAAGGCGGCTATGATTCTATATCATGGGCTGGCAATGAGAGCGTTTGGATGGTTGGTGGAACTATTGGTAACCCTTATTGTAGAATTATAAGATCAAAAGAAACTAGTTTTCAAAAGGCGGAAGCTAGATTTTCAGTCTATCTTTATTTAGGTGGTCAATACGGCACTCAAACTAGAAGTGTTTCACTCTTAGTTGGTGGAGATACGGCTACTGCTAGAGGAAATAATTATTATTAATTTTTTAGAGAAGTGTTTGTGGTATACAGGTTGTCTGCTTGTATTGAGAGAGAGTCCCCCGCCTTATGAATTATTAAGTTAATATATTTATCTATGACACCTATCTACTGGTGTCTTTTTTTTATTTCCTTAAGTAATGTATTAGATTTATATGTCTTATCTACCTGCATAGTATATTTTTCTTCTTCTTTTTCTTGTCTACTTGTCGTTGACGTGTCGTGGTACGTGTCGTTAGACGTATTAACATAGACTGTTGGATCACGTTAAGCCGTTTAGATGATGATGAGAAAGTCACTATCACTACTAATGATAGTGGAGGAGGACCATACAAATTAAGTTTAGTAAATGAACGGGGTCTTTAAAAAGACTTGGTGATGTCGCCAACTATTGAAACATCTAAAGTTTTCGAAATGCTGTCTGTTTACTTAGAAGAAGTATCTTTTTTTGTACAAGGTAGGTAGTTTAAACCTACACCCTTAGATGATTTCTGCGTGGATTGGGGGTTCCGTAACCTTGTGGAGACCCTATTACTTACACCCTTCAAAACGACAGTTATAGTGGGGGGATACGGCCTAACTCTAACTTAGGGCGAATAAATGGTTATGAGTAGTTTTGACCGACGGAAAATTGCGCTCGTTAATAAAGCTGGGGTAAGTTTAATTTACCTCTGCTTTATAGCATATCGACCTAGATTTAATCTAGGGTGTAACTTTAAATTACACCCTTAAGGAACAATTTTAAAAAACGCAAAATTACGTTCTCGGTATTTATCATTTCAAACGATATAAAAAAATTTATTAACGGTTCAATTCAAGTATATCAACTGTTTATGAGATTTAGGGAACATATATTCCGTTGTAAAAATATATAAAAATATGAGATAATTATATATTTTTATACTTGTCTATATTTTTTATTTTTTGTATAATAAAGGCAGGGGAAGTATGCTGGTTATGTGGTTTTCCACGCTATGGTTAAATTAAATGCGTGGAGGTGTTTAACTCCTTTAGATTTGTGGTTCGGAACTTACCACGATCTAATAAGGAGTAGGAATATGAAGCTAGAACCCGTAAAATGTGAAAACAAGAAGTTGTGTAAAAATCGAATAATTGGGAAGTTATCAAAAGGTAGTACAGCTGAACTTCAGTGTCCGCGTTGTAAAAAGTACTATGTGATAACGATGAATTGATACCCTTAGAGGTCCATGGTTTCAGATTAAAAGTCTGAGATTATGGGCCTTTTATATTTCATTTATCCACATATCAACAACGCTTTCTAAACCTTTATTTTTATTTGTTTTATTGTGTTATTCATTAGAAAAGAGAAAGGAGGAATTAAAGGTGAATAGCGAGGCTAAAGCTGCAAAACGTGAGTATATGCGTAAATGGAGAGAAAAGAACCGAGAGCATTACAAACGTTATCAAAGAAGTTGGAGAAAAGCCAATCCGGAAAAAGTAAAGCAGTATCAAGCTAACTATTGGGCTAAGAAAGTTAAAGAAGCTAACTAATCCGATGAAGCAGGAGGCATTTTTCCAATGAATGTGGAGGATTCCAAGATATCTCTATACTGCCTAGAACAATACGCAACATGTTATCACAATCGGAATTACCTTGAGGAAGAACTCGAAGCAACATTACAAACCTATTATGAGAACTATGTCAGAACAGGTTATGATCCAGCGTTTGGTCTTATCCCAATGGGTTCTAGTGTGGAGGATGCAACCTACATGATTTTAAAGAAAAAAGAGCTTTATGAAAAAGCGAAGGAACGATTCAACGAAAGAGCTGATTTATTTGAATTAGCCTTGGAACACTTAACAGACAGGGAACGAGAAGTAATCAAGATTTACTATTTCGCAGCACCCAACACGCTAGGTCTATCACATGAGTACTTTCGAAAAACATTAAAAAACGCACAAGAGAAACTATGTAAGTACATTGGGGACATTGTATATCAACGAGATTTAAACAAAGAGAAACACTTTCGACAGCAATTAAAAGAGGCAGGGAGGGAAAAAGTACGAAAATGGAAAGAATCACAAAAAAGGACCGAGAGAAAATGCCAGAACTACACAAACGCATACTAGCATTAATTCCCATCGGTCATGAAAATGCAATCACCATAACCAATCTTATAGAAAAATTAGGTTTGAAAGCAAGTGATAGAAGAACAGTCAATTACATTATCGATGATTTGATTTATGACTATGGTTATCCTATTGGTACCAATAGCGCAGGAGAAAACAAAGGGATTTTCTTTATGGATAAAGATGATGACCTACAAGCAGGGTGTAGAGCATTGAGGAGTAGAGCGGTAGCTATGTTCAAAAAAGAAAAAAAGATTATCGAAAATTATCATAATAGGAACCAATTAAAACTGAATTTTAGATAGATAGGGTAGAGAAAGGAGGGGAATCATGAGGACTAAAAAACCCATTCATGTGTATGACATAGATATGAATTTGGTAGCCATACTCGAAAATGCGTACGGAATAGGATATGAAGCAGAAGCGAATAATCTTTGGAGTTGCTGGTTTACACTTCCATTAAATGATCCCAAACGTAAAGAAGTAACAGCAAAACGTTTTATTGAGTTATGGGATCATGATAAGCGTATTGGTATGTTCATCATTAATCCTAAGAGAACAGTAAAGAACGAAAGCACCAGAGAGATTACCTACCAATGTGAACACGTCTTAAGCACGTTACATTCAGATATTTTATTTAAACAACATCAATTCACTAATATACCGACAGAAACAGTATTAAGAACACTGCTAGAACTTCAAGAAGTGAAGCATTGGGAACTTGGTACAGTTGAATTTACTCGTTATTTTCATCACTTCTTTGAGAACGAGGATTCGTTATTAAACGCCCTTTTCACTATTCCTAAATCCTTTGATGAGTCGTATCTTTGGACGTGGGATGACACAAAATATCCGTTCACATTGAATTTAGTACGTCCTAAAAACGAAAAAGTTGATGTGATTCGAGCAGGTAAGAATTTAAAAGGGATTGAGATTGAAGAAGATCCAACCAATCTTATTACTCGTATTTATCCGTTAGGGGCAGGGGAAGGCGTTAACCAATTAACCATCGAGAGCGTGAACAACGGTGTTCCTTACTTAGAGGCAGAGCCTGAAATCATTGAACAATATGGGGTTCATAAAAGAATTTGGGTAGATAGGAGATTTAAAGACGCTGAATCCCTAAAACAGTCCGGAAAAGCCATTTTAGAAAAGTATAAGAAGCCTATTAAGACCGTTGCGGTTGACTTAATCGACTATCGACATCTAGACCCTTATAAAGTATTAGATTACAATCCTGGTAACATCGTGGGGGTTTATGATCAAGATACAGACACCGAAGAAGATTTACGAATCATGAAGATTAATAAAAGAGATATTTACGGAAATCCATTCGATATTCGGATGGAAATCGGAAATGTACGTGAAAATATCGGCATGACATTAGCCGATTTACAGAAAAAGCAGCTTGTGAATGAAACTTACTCGCAAGGGGCAACAAACCTAGATTCATACACTTTTAATGACAATGTAGATAGTTCATATCCTGCGATTATTGAGTTTCCTTTCCCTGAAGATATGGTGAATTTAAATGAGTCTACACTACGGATTAAAACATCAAAATTTAGATCGTATAGTAAAGCCTTAAAGAACGCAGGACAAGTATTAAAAACTGTTACCAGTACAACTGCAGGACAGACAACTGTAACCTCTTCTGCCGGTGGAGGACAAACATCAAGCGCGGGTGGAGACCATACACATAAAATGTTTACTGCTGTAGGATTTGAAGGTAACGCCAACCCTGAAACATCGGTTATTCTTCGAGCTGCAAACGGTATGTATATTATGGTGAATGATGGAACAGCTGCAGGACTTGAATATTATACGGAAGGTTCGAGCGGAGACCATACTCATACGGTTAGCGACCATACCCATGAAGTTACGATAGGTGGCCACAACCATGATGTAACAATTAACATTGACCCTCATACCCATCCGATAGAATACGGAATATACGAGTATAACAATCTACCAACTTCATTAACAGTAAAAATAGATGGAAACATAGTACCTTTTAACGGTTTAGAGGGTGAAATAGACATCATTCCTTATTTAGCAAAGGATTCAGACGGAAAAGTGTTGAGAGGATATCACACAATCGAGGTTATTCCTGATGATTTAGCAAGAATTAATTTAATTCTAACTAACCGGTTCTTTATTCAAAGTCTTGATGGGGGATTATATTAATAATCTCCCTATACAACAGTAACATTTTTACGTTCACCAATTTTGGTGAGCGTGATTATATTAATAATTTCTCTATACAACCTTATTAATCGTTTCAAACTTGTCCAAAATTTTGTTAGTGACCTAGTATTTTTTTGTTGTACACCCTAATAAAAGCTAACATAAAAACTTAACAATTTTTAGCAATGTATAAGTCCAAGCTTAACAGTTCAAGCTTAACAAATATCTGTTAATCTTGGACTGTTAAATGGGATTAACAGTTAAAATCCAGTAATAACAAGGGATTGAGGCGTATTTTGAACTCGAACTCTTTTACCGTGAAGAACTCCGATTACCCCCTAAAACCTCCTTATTTTTTCCCGTTTAGGGGAGTTCTCTAGAACGTTCATTTACCCATTGAAATACACACTTTTTAGGGGTGTATGTAAATGGGCACTATGTGGTTTTCTACTAACAGATTTAATGATTAAACGTCTAACATTTTGAACGAAAAAATGATCTAAGAAACAGGGGTAAGAAATAGGGGTAACTTTTTGAGGGGCGCAGGTATATAGTTTCCCTTGCTCCGCGTATTAAATACTAGAAATTTTTATTAGAATCATATCATGAACATTAACCCTTATATATCAAGGGTTAAAGAGCATTATTAATATGAATAACATTATGAATAACTCTAGAAGATTAATAAAGCAGGTATGAGCAAGGTCGGAGGATTATTCATTCTATGGTTCATAACTCCTTCTCATAACCTCTGCTCATAGGGAAAATACAAAATAACACATAGGATATTCATAGGTGTATTCATCTTTTAAAAAATTACTATCTCAACTTGGATTAATCAATTAGTTGAAAAGGGTTATATAAGCACAGAAATCATCTAAAACCTGTCTTCAACTTGCTTTGCTTGCTTTCCTTCTGCATACCATTCCCTTATTTGCTTCATAATCTCAACTGATTCAGAAGCAACAAGATAACTTTTACCTTCCTTCTTCAACTTGAAATTGTGACCATGGCTCCTTATATACCTCCTGACTGTGGTATCTGGTATGCCTGTTTCTTTCTCTATTTCTGCAACTACTGTTAGCCATTCAGTCATTAGTCATGCATCTCTTTCATTATCCAGTCATACATCTATAACTCTACAATTATCAATGATTCCCTTCAGTCATGATCATGAACATAATCATTTTATCAGTCATGAATAAAGAAAACTCAGAAATTCTTCTTTCAAAAAACATTTGAACATTAATGTTAATAGAGTTATAATCTTCCAGGAAAAAGGGGGGTGAAGGTTTGACTAAGCAAAATAATACAGAGGAAACATCTACAAAAACCAAAGTTGACTTTACTGTACAGATGAATACTATCACAAAAAAGATCAATGAAATTGATCAAGAAAAATATGATGTGCAAGGGTTTGTTGATGAATTGGGTTACTGGGTAAATGACCTTTACTGGTTTTATAATGTAATTGTAAAGCCAGGACAAGACCCTTCAAAAATTCCTTTTAAAATTAAACCTTCTTTAAGACCAAAAGAGGGGCAGGTTGCATATTTTAATCTTAGAAGAGGATATCCTAAGGAATTATA
>Ga0180433_10005941_pt1 | contig 16245 bp, 16 predicted proteins | sample SS_ome_8_FD_132980 | JGI IMG/M metagenome (GOLD analysis project Ga0180433, IMG submission 132980) | Hypersaline lake sediment archaeal communities from the Salton Sea, California, USA - SS_1_D_1 metaG | ecosystem: Environmental > Aquatic > Non-marine Saline and Alkaline > Hypersaline >... | reverse complement strand
GTTCAAAAAAAATCAAAGTTTAAACTTTTCAGTTTTGTGTAAAGTTTGTTATATGAGTTTGCTTAATTTAAGCAAAATAGTCCTTATAGAACTATGTCGATGAAACCTCACTGAGTTTTTTTCTGTTAAATTCGTCTGGAATTTTCTTCTTATTTATATGACACCGACGTGCAAAGCACTTTGGTGCATCTCGATTCTCGAGATGACACATTCCTATCATACGAATATTCAAAGATCCATTCAAATCACGATTTACTAATATTTGTTTATCTAACTTACTATTAGGAACACTTTTAGAGCGTAGTAAGCCATGATATTTTACAATATTAGTTTTCCAAGGTCTTGGATTTTGTCTTTTTCTAAATTTTTCGTTTTCTCGAAAATTAAAACAATTTATTTTACTTGTTCTAAATTCATCAACTAAATAAACCTTGTATCCAGCATTTCTAAATATTTTTCTCATACCAATACCTTTGGTAGGAGGATTGAACTTTAAATGTCGTTTCTGTTCAAAATCTCCAAAAAATACTACATTATCTTTTGATGAACCAAATTTCTTTTCAAAATTATTTATCATCCATTTTTCACTTCTTTGACGATTTATAAATCCAAACCATTTTAGTTTTCTGTATAACTCTTTTTGATAATAATTTTCTAATACATTATTTATTTCATTTTTACATCTTACATATTTAACAACATTATTATAAGAACATACTTTACTGTCGAATTTTGATAGTTCAGTTTCATACTCTTTAATTGTTTTTTCATTTATTTTTAATGATTTTTTATCTTTTTCTATTATTTTCATATATCTTTTATTCCTTGTTTCTTTATTACGTTGTATTTGTGAATATCGAAATGTTTTAATTTCTTCTTAAGATGGTAGATCTGCATTGCGAGTTTCTCGTCCTCTCTTCCCTTGCTCTTGATCTGTCCCTCCATCTTCTTTCTGGATTTCTTGAGTGAACTGATATCACTGATCAACTTCTTGCGTTCCTTAGCCATCTTTGCTAGGGATTTCTTCAGCTTTTTTACATCAGAATCGGTACTTGGCATTATAATTTCACATACATTTTGTTTCTATTTGTGAAAAATTAAATAAAACAAATACCAATTTAAAAAGTTATTGTGTAACCAATTAGTGATACTAAATGGGCAAGAAAGATAATAATAACAAGAATCGAAGAATCCAAACGCGATCTTCTAAGAGAAAATTAGAAGAGACAAACTCTAATAATGGAAAGAAGAAGAAGCGTGTTACATTGATTATTAATGACAGTGACGATGATTTTATTGTAAGTGATGACGAGGAAGAGTATGTTGATGAAAGTAGTTCATCTGAATCTAGTGATGTTGAAAGTTCATCAGATGAGGAAGAAGAGGAAATTGATCTGGATGATACTTCTGATGAAGAGAATGAATTGGATAATGTATTGAATCAAAAAATTGCAAGAAAGTTGAAAGATCAGATACTTCAAAATGTTATGAGACGTGCAATGGAAGATGAGTTTTATGGAGAGGAGGATTATGAAGATGATTTTCAATCAAAGAACAAATTAGAGAATAAGAAGTATTTCAATAAATTGAAAAAGAGTGAACAGGAGAGATTCAATAAGATGGAGGGTGAGATTAAAGATTTATATAAGAATATTGTTCCATTGAGATACAAAGTTCTAAATATGGATACGAGTATATCCAATAAAGCTAATATTTTGCAGAAGGTTGATGCATTTGAAAGAATGGAAGATACTAATGGGGAGTACACTAAGCTTTTGAGATGGGTTAATGGGATGAAGCTCTTACCATTAGGTAAATACAAGGAGATTAAGGTTAATAAGTCACATAGTAAGAAGAAGATTAACAAGTATCTTAACAATGTGTATAAGATTCTCGATAAGAAACTTTATGGGCAGTATGATGCTAAGAATAAACTTATGCAGATCATTGCACAATGGATTTCTAATCCTAAATCACAGACAACTGTTCTTGCATTGGAAGGACCACCTGGTGTTGGTAAAACAAGTTTGATAAAGCATGGTTTGTCAAAAGCGTTGGATATTCCGTTCAGTTTCATTGCTTTAGGGGGTAGTGATGATATTACAACCTTTACAGGACATGGCTACACTTATGAGGGTGCTAGATGTGGATGCATAGTGGATACATTAATTAAGTCTCAATGTATGAATCCTATTATCTTTATGGATGAGTTGGATAAAATGAGTAAGACTGAAAAAGGGAGAGACATTATTGGATTGCTTACACATTTGACAGACCCTACACAGAATCAATCTTTTGTGGATAAGTATTATGATGGTATTGAGATGGATTTGTCAAGAGTTTTCTTTGTGTTCTCATTCAATGACATTAAGTTAATTGATCCAATTTTGAAGGATAGATTGAATATCATTAAGTTCAATGGTTACAATGTGAAAGATAAGAAGCATATTGTTTTGAAATACATTTTTCCAGAGATATTGAAGAATGTTGGATTGAATAATGGGGATATTGTGTTAACGGATTCAAATGTTGAATATATTATTTCAAGGTATACGAATGGAGAGAAAGGTGTGCGAAATTTGAAGAGACATTTGGAAGATATTGTGATGAAAATCAATTTGATAAGATTTATTAAGAAAGATGAATCAAAAATTCATTTTCCATATGATATTAAGAATATAAACACAAAGTTTCCGATTAAATTAGCAAATGATATGATTGATAATCTGTTGAAAAATATTCATAAAGAGAGCATACCTGTATCAATAAGGCATTTGTATACATAGTTCAAAAAAATGTTAGTACTATTATAGTATGAGTAATAATAATTACGAAAACGGTGATCTGAACAATAATAATTACCAAGTGAACAATGATGAAGAGAATGTAGAAGAGGATATTAATAATTTTGGAAATAACAATGGAGAATCATTGGAGAACAAGTTTCAGAGATTGAAGAATAAATTTCCTACATTAACTGGACAGGACAAGAAGTTTTTGAACAAACTTTTCAGGAAAGGTGATTTTGAACCAGATGATTTGGATGAGATTTTAGAGAAGAAATCTACTAAAATAAGATTCTTCTTTAAGTGGATGAAAGAATTGGGATGGATAAAGAGAAAGAATGGTAGATGGGTTTATGATGTTGAGAATAACAATAACAATAACAATAACAATGGCAACAATGATAATAGAAGTAGAAACAGACAGAATAAGAATCGCAAAAGGAATGTAAGTGATAATAGAAATATGATTGTTGAGAAGTATTTTGAAAATAAGAATGCATATCCATTGATAGAGTATGAGAACATTATGAATATTGCTGAGAAGTTGAAGAATATTGATAATAAGAATAAGAATAGTTTTATAAAGAACGAGTTGGCAAAGTTGGGTAGAAAGAATAATGGTGTGAAGAATATGAGTTTGAATAGTAAAGATTTCATTATATTTGATCCATTTGATAAGTACAAAATGTTGAAGAAAGTTACAAATGTTGAGATTAGTGATTCTTATATAAACAATATTTTGGATATGTGTGCTTTCAGTGCAATTGAGAAATTTTATAAGTATTTCTGTAACAGATTGGATGATACTTACTATTTCAGAATTGATGGTGGAGAAGATGAAGTCAGAGAGAAATTGGATAAATGTTCAAAAAAAGTGGTTATTATGTATTTAGATAAATATCATGCTTTTCTGTATTATCATCGGGGGACAGTGTACATATTGAACTATATGGATTCAGATATAGATGGTGTTAAGAAATTTTTGATTAAATTTGTTAAAAATAAATATATAAAAGTTCTCGATTTTGTTGAATGTACGCCAAAAGTTAAGGAGAGATTAGGGTGTTTATGTATGAACTATTATATGTTTATGTCATTATTAAATAGACATATTAAGATAGGTAGTTTACACAAGATTGTTAAGAATATTGAGGAGGAATTGGAAAATTTTATTATATATTTAATGGAAACGGTTTATAAGTCATCATTCGATTAACATCGGATATGCGATCGATCAAAATACTCGATCTCATCAAGAGTGAAAAGTTGCTTTCCATTCTTATCAACCATTGTAGAAAAATCAGAACTTCTATAGCACTGTTTAAACTTTTCTACAATGGGATACAGGTCAGACATAATGGCTTTCCTGTTATCATGTATTGCACGAACCAAAAACTCAATAACAGCGATTCTTTCGGAAAGGATCGTATTTTTATCAGATTCTGGAATCTTGCAAAAGATGTCATGAATGTTGATCTTCGTATTGTTGCAATACGATGTTCGTGGATATCGAAATGTCGATTTAAACATCATAATAACAATAATAACAAAAATATTCTCTTAATTTGTGTATCACTTTTTTTTATAAATATGCCGTTTACTGATCACTAGTAACAGTAGCCTTGTCATAACTCACTTTGATCATTTTCTTCCAGAATCCAACATCCTCCTTTTTGTGAATCTTCATATCGATATTGAATGGAAAATCAGCAGGATTTTCTCCAAAGAACTTTCGATTCTTCTTAATCAACGTTGACAGAGGGATATCTATCTTGTATGATGATCTCCAAATGAGTTCTCCGAAACTTTTTGAAATTCGTGTAAACGATGTGTTCACACGAAATCTCTCCTCTTCCCTATCACCAACAAGATGGATTTCACACTCATCAGGAGAATTCTCTCTCTGTCCGTTCCATGAAATCTTAACACGTTCATCTGCATTATCCTTAAGAGTAAGGTATAGAGGTCGACGAGTTGGATCGTGCGGTTGATTTGCGTATACACGCTTTGCTTCAACGATGGCATTAACAAGTGTTGGTTGACAGTTTTTACAATACTGAAAACCCTCGTAAATATTGCCCTCAAGAAATCCTAGTAAACCACTGTCATTACCTTTTTTTCCACAAAAATCGCATCTACCAACTTGAATCATTGTGAGTCGTTTGGGACGGCATGTTTTGTAACGAATATTTTGTTCGGTCACAATAAACAGAACATTGATTAAAACTTGAAAATATTTCCATCAATTTTTATAAAATTGATTTTTAATTTATTAATATTAAAAACCAATATATACAATTATGGAATCAGATGATAAAGTAACATATGAAGAGTATGTAGAACTGATTGACAAGTTCAAGAAAGAACGTTGTACACTTGATTTTAATAATTTGATGAAATTCTCATCTTATTATAGTGAAACCATTAAAGAGAATGTTGACGATAGTCATAATGTTGACAATAGTTCAGATTACGCATCTATATTGACTGAAGGATATCTGAGTTTAGAGTATGATCCAACGAAACTGTATTTATCTTTCTTTGAGAAAGAGGATGCTAAGAACATGTTGGAGCATCTTTTGAGAACGAAGAGTAGATCAGCAGTTATGGGAGATGAGAAAAATTGTTTGGATACATTGAAGAATATCATATTCTATATCAACGATTTTGTTTTTGCTATCATTATGAAGCATCTTGCTGAAGTTTATGACAAGGACGGTGTTGACAATGAGAATAAATAAAAAATGATTTTTATAATTACACAAATGTGAAAACTTTTGTACAATTAATGGTTGTACTAATAGATGGGTCTTACCTAATTTACAGCACATACTTTAATTCAAACTACCTTTTCAAGACTAGATATCCAAATTTTAGTGAAGGTGGAGACAATTATGATTGGAGTATAAATGCTGATTTTATGAATATTTTCAAACATACGTTGAAAAAGAATTTAAGAAAATTGAAGAAAGAATTTGGAGTTTCTTACAAAGAGATTATATTTGTAAGAGACTGTTTACGTGAAACGATATGGAGATTGGATATATACGATAGATACAAATGTGACAGAAAATCGTTCGTTAAACACAAGAACACTAAACTAGATTTAGGTAATATGTTTATTGAAATTTACAATGAAATTCTACCTAAAATATCTGAACTGACTGGAGTGAATGTTATTAAATTTGAAACTGCAGAAGCGGACGATGTTATATTTTTGCTTTCCAAACTGTTTAATGGAGATGGTGTGGAGGTTGATATAATAAGTAACGATTCCGATTTTCATCAGTTGTGTAGTGATATGACACACGTTTACGATATCTCCTTGAAAAAGTGTTGTGTGAAAAACACAAAGAATAATCTACTCTTCAAGATTTTGAAGGGAGATAGAAGTGATAACGTTAAGGGTTTACGAGTGAATAGGAAAACCTTTAATTTCAAAAATGTTGTTAAATTGTTACAAAAACGGAACAATTTAAATATTTTCCTGAGAAACAGACAGTTGATAGATGGAAACTACATACCCTTCAATATTAAGAAGGAGATAATGGAGTTCTATCTAGATAAATATCAAACACAACACGTTAGTTGAAGACAACAAAAATATCTTATAATTTTATATGCCTAAATTCTTTCTAGGACTGATAACACGTTGTAAAGATGAATATTTCATAAAAGAGTTCTGCAATTACTACATAAAAGAAGGTGTTGACAGAATAATTATTATTGATGATGACAGTAACGATAAATCAATATACAAAGGTTTAGATCTGTCCAAAGTTACAATTATGTATAGCAAGAATATCATAAATAATAGAGTTGCACGTCGAGTTTATGAACAGATCAGAAACAATTTTGTATGGATGATAAATGTTGATGTCGACGAGTTTATAACAACAAAGAAGAATCCTAACAGAACAATAAGAGAGGAATTAATTACAACATTCTCAAATACCGATTGTGTAATCGTACCATGGACAATGATGAGTTGTAATGGTATTGAGAAATCTCCTGAAAAACTGTTATTAACTAATGTTCACAGATGGAATCATGACAAGAGACATCCAGGTAATGGAATATACAAATTCAGATGTAGATATGGTGAGATTGAATCGAAATCTATATTCAAATCTGGAGTTTTTGCAAAAATTGATGATCACATTCCATTAAAACCATTAAGACGTTGTGTGGTTGTTGATAGTATTAACGGTTTTCCTCGTGGATTGAATAAGATGCATCAGAAATTGAGAGAGAAAGATATAGAGAATGGATACTTCATATGTTATCACTACCGAATAATATCAAAAGAGAACTGTTTGAGAAAGATTAGAACAAATAAGTGGTACAAACAGTTCAGATTAAGAGATCTAATGAAAAGTGATCATCCTGAAGTTGTTGATACTCATATGCGAGATAAAGTTATAAAATATGATCTTTATGGCGTATCTTCCAAGGAAAGTTTAGAGAAGATATCTGCAAACAACTCCGCATAATCCTTCTCAGCCTGGATCTTATTGAACTTCTTGCTTACCTTAAATGAGTAAAAAAAGTTTGTCAACAGATTAACAATCACTCTTGCAACATGTTCACAGTTGTTTGAAACATGTCCAGAACATGCACACGTTGCCATGAACTTGCCATCTTGTAGACTCAATCTCACAATATGTCCCTTCTTTCCAATATCTCTTGTTTCAAATACAGGAATACTGATACCACACTTCTGATGCTCAGTGATCAGATGTTGTTTGGATTCGACAATTTTCAATCTCTTGAGAGCCTTATTCAACTTGTTATTGCTGACTCGGTCTGTTGGATCGATAGTGATATATGACTGTTTCATAAAAGATACAATCATATTTACAACTGTCTTATTTGAACACTTGATATCCTTCATTGCCGTTGGTACATGGATTACAAAGAAATTCTTCATAAGACTGAAGATGAGACACGTGATATGTTTACAATTAACAATTGGATCACCCTCCCTATACAACTGAACACAGTTGCAAGAGAACTTCATTTCACCATTTTGAAGAGTAAATGTTGTTGTGTGAACCTCACCAAGTGTACTTTCAGATGGAAAACTAACATCAATAGATGCATTTGCAAGAGCATTGATAGCTATAGCAGACACGTCAACAGTTTTGAACATCTTCCTGAACTTACGCTTCATACGATTCATTCGTTTATCCTCTTTGCTAACCGTTCTAGTCTTTCTAGGAACAAGTTGCTCCTCATTTGACTTACGCTTACGTCTTTTAGTAATTTTCATACCAATCATGTTCAATATTGAAATTAAATAACTGTATGAATTAAAATAATCAATTTTTATTGGTAAATTGTCATTAATGTAAAACGTCATGTGTTTAGTTAAAATTTATAATTTGTATTGATAAAACAAATGGATACATACAAACATATTTTTACAAATTTTCGTTTAAATAAAAAAAATATTAGATTCTGTATTTTTGACTACAATTATTATAAAAAAGAAGAGGTTCATAATGAGGGGTTGGACATTATATCCAAATGTGTTGAAGAAAAAAAGTGTTGGAAAAAAAGAGAATCAGAAATTTTAATAGAAATTTTAAAGGATGGAGGTCATTTGTTTGTAGATTTGGGCTGTCATATTGGATATTATTCAGTTATAGCAAGTTTATATAATAACAAAGTAGTTGCTGTAGATATTAACAAGGCATATTTGGAATGTTTATGTAAAACCGTAATGGAAAACTATATGAATAACATTCGGATTAAAAGAATAGATATTAATAGTATTGATAAAAGAACAGAGATTACAAAAAGAGAAAAAATAAGATGTTTAAAAATATCACTAAATGGTAATGAACTTATTGCTCTTTCGATGTTCAAACATATGTTAAAAGAAAAAAGTGTAGAATATCTTATAATTGACCATAAAAAAGATACGGAAGGTTTCGCATTCTTTATGAAAGTCATTGCGGAATTTGGTTATGAAATATATGATATTGGTTTGTCAAGTAACGATTCAATTGACGAATCAGCTAAAAATCTTTTAAATTTAGAAGATTGTAAAGTAGAAAAAAATAATGTCCTAAAATATTTTAAAAAAATGAAATGCAAAGAAACAACCATATTGCTTGTTGTTTCTTAATTTAACAGATAATATTTATCGATGTTAATAATAAAAAAAAAATATTATAATATATAATGACAGAATATTTAATTGTAGATTCTGGTTCGTCTATTCCATCAACATATACATGGAATGAAATAGTAAGTTTGAGTCCTCCACCATTAAGTGGTGATACAATAAAATTAACGGAGAATATTTCGTTTGGTACATCAACTAATGCAACAAACAGAATAACATTGCAAGTAGGTGTTACATTTGATGGACAAGGTTATGTCGTAACTTTAGTTAGTAAAGATCATACAGGTTTATTCAATTTACCAGCATTTGGGGGCACATGCAATATACAAAATCTTGGTGTTGATTGTAATAATCATACCATGTTGAGTCAAACGGGATATATTGTATATGGTAATGTTAGTGGTGTGCAAATAAATGGAAATTTATACAACTGTTATGTTAGAAACGGAAATATGACAACTGTTTCTCAGGGTGGATTGGTTGGCAGAGTTGGAGGTAATACCCAACTAAATATTTATAGATGTCGATACAGTGGAAATGTTTATAGATACGGTGGGGGAATAATGACACTTCCAACTAATAACTTTAATGGAACAGTGAATATAAAAGAATGTTATACAGAAGTAGACTTCACAAATACAAGTTCTGCAGGTGGAATATTAGGACCAGTATATTCAGCCAGTGGAGGTACAATAAATATATTTAATTGTTACAATGTAACAAACAGTTCAACTGGAAATGACGTAGCAGGAATACATTCAATAATAAATTCATCCGAACATCAAAGTCCGTCAGTGGAAATTAATATTAAAAGTTGTTATTCAATTGGTGCAAAATTTATTTATACTGATCGTAACACATATACAGAGACAATACATGTTACAAATTCTTACGGAGAGCCGAGTGAACTGATAACTAGAGATGGAACAACTAATTTAATAAATAGTACTTCAACAATTACAAACAGTTCAGCTAGTTTAACAGAAATTCAAGGACAATTACCTACAGAATGGACAACAAATGAGTATACTGAATCAAATACATGGACAGCAGGTTCAGACTTGAATTACCCAACACTTGACCAATTCACTTTAGGTCCATGGACATCATATTCAATATATACTGATGAAGCTTTCCTCACTGAAAATTATACAGGTGGAAATGAAAGAGGATCTGGTGGAGGTGGAGGCGGAGATCCACATATTTTCCCACTTTTTGGTAAAACTTATGATCTTCCACATTCTGAAGAAACTTTTCTACTTCTTGATAACCAACAAGAAGACAATAATGATCGGTTAATAGTTAAAGGAAAATGTTGGTATGTACCAAGACATATATATGAAAATGATGTTGATAATTATGTAAAAGATGGTGTGTCTAAACTTGAATATATGGATTTTTATGAAAAAAAAATATTAACTTTCTTCAAATATTTGAAAGTTCAATATGGCGGCGAGGTATATATATTTGATATGGACTCATTAAAGATAAAGGAGTATACAAACTATGTTGATTTAAAAAATGGTACTCTTCCAACAAAAAAAAGGTGCAAAAAGTGTGACTCAATAACGATAACAAAACCTATGAAAAGGTATCAACTCCTTTTTTCTAAAAATGTGACACGAGAATCTAAATTTAAACATTCTCAAAATGCAATGGCAAGAGAAATAATAATCAAAACGAAAAATAATAAAGTTGTTCTACTTCTTATTTCAGATCCACAAATAGTAGATTTGAGAAACTCAATTGAACTGATAATATCATCTAACGCTAAGAGTTTTAGTGGAGCTTTAATAAGGGAAGAAATAAAAATAGTTGATTTTTAATTAACTATCGTTACAATTCAAAATTTTTACATCAAAAAAAAAATTGATGCAAAAAATACAGGATATTCGAAAGACTATGTTGAACAGGAACACACACAGCAATCCTATACACATTTTTTATTTTAATAAAAAATATTCCTGCTCGGATAGAGCATGTGTTCCGTTCATAAAAACTAACGTTGTGCCTTTGGTTTGTAATTATTCTTTCTAAACAAGCTTCTGCACACTCTTGGTCTTCCATTAGTTCTTGCTAATACTGGGAAATTGTACTCATCCATAAATATTCTGTCCATGCACGTCGTACACACGTTCCCCTCTTTGTCACTTATCTGATATGGATAGGATGTGCAATCGAATTGGAGAGTACACATTGGACATCTTAGATATGGTGGTGTGACTCCATCTGTTGTGAAGTTCTGGAAATTGAGGTTCTTGTTTCTGTAATTGAAGTTCACAGACGATTTATCCGCACCTATCTTATATTCTATGAGGTTCTTATTCTGAGTGTAAGGACCTTTGTTGAAACCTCCAACATGTTCTATTTCGTAGTTTTCGAACTTTTCTTTTCCATCTTGTCCTGTTATCTTTCTGTCCATATAGTCACAGTAAACAACCGCGATGAAAACAACTATAATGAGAATATAAATTAAATCCATTCTATATACTATACACAAACATTTTTTTGATTTAGAAAATACAGAGCATATTAGGTTCTGGTCCTTCATCACAAGAGAGTTGTTCGAACTTCTGTCCTGCTACAAAATCGTATTGAGGAACATTTATAAAGTGATTAGTTCCATATGTTCCTTCCAATACTTGACATTTAGCCAATTGCCAATCGTTCTCCTGATATCCCTTCTGATTTAAATTCACAACGTCTCTATCCCATATACCATCATACAACAGTTTTGGAATTGGGAAGGTGTACTTATTTGTTTTGTCTAATGGATCTTTGTGTGTAGAATCTCCACCAGTGAAAACTATTGGATTGTTCTTATTAGATGGAATACTAACAGTTGCAGGGCTTGTTAATATTTTTACAACAGGTACTTTTCTTTTAGCTTCTGGTGTGTCTATGCTTTTAAATTGGTAACCGGCATCATCAATACGTGGTTCAACTCGGTCTATATCAATTCTTCTATCATAAACTTTTGAGCCAACGTAATTGGCAAAATTTTCCTTCTTATTGTTATCATCATCTGACTCAATAACGAGTGTCTCTAGAACACTGAAAAATTTGTATAGAATAAATGATAATACAATAACTATTACGGCTATTATGTAGATCAACATATAATATACATTATATTTGTTTTTTTTGACAATACTTTTTTCTAAAAAGTGTAATATTTGTTTTTTTTTTTTGACAATACTTTTTTCTAAAAAAGTATATATGAATCATAATATAAACTTGAAACCTTTAGATGATACGTTAAAAGAGTATTTCGAACTAATGAAGAAGAATCTCCTCCCAAAAAACAGTAAGTACAAACATATCGTTGCCACTATTCACATAATTCATATTGTAGGAGTGTCCCTATTCGTCATTTTCGGAATTCTTTTGCCACCAAGATTGCAAATATATGTTGTTGCAACCTATGTTCTACTATTGTTATCATGGATAGTGTTTGGAAAGTGTGTATTGATAATTCTAACAAATTGGATAGGTGATACAGATTACGATTTCTTCTTCCCATTCAATCAACAAACACTCTACGTTATTGTCATTTTATTGTGCCTAATATCACTTGTTTTCTATTTAGTTCCTAGTGTGTCTATATTCAATATCTTGATGTGTCTAGACAAACTCTTTTCATAAACAATAATAAAAATTGAAAATTAAGATATAAAGAGTGAACGAGTTATATCTATAGAATAGTATATGGGAGTTCCCGGATTATTTAGAAGAATTGTAAAGAATAAGAAAACACACTCACCTGATTTCAAAAAAGCTATAAATTACTTTCTCATTGACTTTAATGGAACTGTTTACAGAGCATTACCAAGACTGTTGGCAGAAATGAAATTGAATAAGCTTTCATACAATAAGAAGAACATTGTCAAATTCGAAAAAGACCTTATTAATATGGTTATAGAGTACACAAGAAACATTATTTGTAATGTTGTTAAGCCAACTGCACTTGTTTATATTGCAGCAGATGGTCCAGCACCAAGAGCAAAGATGGTACAACAGAGATCTCGACGATACAAGGGTATCAAGGAGAAGATGTATGTTGATTCTATTAAGCATGAACACGATGTTGACATTCTTGAGTCTTGGAATGCATCTTCGAACATGGCACCAGGTACAGAATTTATGTACAATCTAACAATTGCTATGAAAAAAGCTATTGAGAAAGGTGTTTTTTCGAAGGGTTCTAAGAGAGATGTCATATTCAGTAGTGGTCAAGTTCCTGGTGAGGGTGAACATAAGTTCATGCCATACATTAGGAGAATGGTTAAGAGTAAAACGTTGAAGAATAAGACTGTATGTATCTATAGTGGAGATGGTGATCTAATTCCTTTGACAGTTGTTACAGGAAAGAACAATATCTTCATTATGATGGAGTCTGACAGAATCGAAAAGAAGGATAACCCTGAGTATGAGGGTAGAGATTGGGTCATCACAGATGTTGACGAGGTCAAGAAGGGATTACACAGAACTCTTTCGAAGGGTTTGAAGAACAATCATGGAATTGAACTTGAGAGATTTGTAACAGATTATGCGTTCTTACTGTCACTTGGTGGTAACGATTTCATTCATGGTTTGCCATTCACTGTAGTGAAGAATCAGGGTATTGATGATTATGTTCTACCTTTCTATAGAGAGGTTTATGATGAACTTGGTAAATACCTTATCACTGTAAAAGGATCGAAGGTTGAGATTAACATGGAGTTCTTGAAGCGTATTTTCCAAGAGTTGGCGAGTATTGAGGAGGATTTCATGAATAATTATCAAGTGACTCGTATTGATCGTTATATGGAAGGTTTCATCAACTCTGGAACGATTAAGAAGGAGTATGGAATGACACCTTATGATAAGGCAATGAGTAGGTTTCAACACATGGAGATTCAATCATCACATCACATGTTGCATGATATGTATGCTGCTGATTTCAGAAAGATCGATTACACAAAAGATCCAGAAGATTGGAAACCTGAATATTACAAGTTCTATATGGGACTTGAACAGGGTGAGGATTATCAATCTTATCTGAATAAGGTTTGTGAGAAGTACTTAGGAACTCTGTATTGGAATATTCAATACTATGTTGTTGGATGCCCATCATGGAGTTTCTATTATGGATACCGTGTGTCTCCAATGCCTTCTGATGTTCTTGCGTTTATGCAGAGTACAGAGTTTGACATTAATAAGATTGAGTTTGATCTTGGAAAACCTTACACACCATATGAACAGTTGATGTTCATTCTTCCACCACAGATGAAGGATATTCTTCCTGAACCTATGGCGGATTTGATGGTGAATCCAGCTAAACTGTTAGTGCCATACTATCCAGTCGATTTCAGGATTGATGCGACAGTTGGAAGGAAGTGGATGTACAGTGAGGCGATTCTTCCGGAATTCGATGACGAGCAATTGCTGAAAGCAGTTAGGAAGATCGAGAAGGATGAGTTGACGCCCAAGCAAAAACTTATGAACAAGGTCGAAATGAAGCCGATGATTAAGAGAGGTGGTCGTTCTAACAATAGTGGTGCTAAGGCTAAGAAGCCTAAGAAGGAGAGTGGTGCTGGAAAGTGAATAATATTTTTTATTTAATTAAACTATAATAAAAATAGTATCTTATAATATATACATTATGAATTTTGATGAAACTAAAATTCGTAACCTTATAAATAAAATTAATAGCAAGATAAAGTTGAGAAATGATCTATTTTTTGAAAACAAGAAAGAGATTAAATACATAAACAGTCTTTTAAAACTTGCTGATCTGACAGGAGGTGCAATTACATTGGGTAATAATGTTAACAACAGTGCATCAGTTGTTAAAAACAACAAAGCTAACAACAGTGCAAAAGCTAACAACAGTGCAAAAGCTAACAACAATACATCAGTTATCAAAAATAATAAATCAAATAACAATGCAAAAGCTAATAACAATGCCAACAATAATAAGAAATCTAATAACAATGCCTCAGTTGTTAAAAACAACAAGTCTAACAATAATAATGCCCCAGTTCCAAGAAATATACATGTCAATAAGAAGGACTTGTTCAAACCGATTGGTATTTTAGATCCAGAGGGTAAGGAACTCAATCCATTGACTGGAGAGCCATATCAGAATCTCTGGACAAACGCCGAGAAATTCCCGAACACTTATGCTGGATATGCTGAGAAGTGGGCAAATTTCCCTATGTATGAAAAGAGAGAGGAAGCACTTGAATATCTTTACAATGACCAAGTTATTGTTATAATGTCTGGAACAGGAAGTGGTAAAACAGTTTTGACACCAAAACTTGCACTTCACGCTATGAACTATCAGGGAAGAATCATGATTACAAATCCTAAGAGAGTTCCATCAAAAGAGAATGCTCTTTATGCTGCGAAATGTTTGGATGTCGAACTTGGTAAAGAAGTAGGATACAAATTCAGAGGAGCAGAGAAAGGTTCATATTCAAAGGATACAAAACTTCTGTATTGTACGGATGGTTATGTTTTGGCTCGTTTGAAGAGTGATCCAATGTTGTCCGATTTCGATATGGTTATTATTGATGAAGTTCATGAAAGAGGTATTCAGATCGATATTCTCATGTTAGAGATTAAGGAACTTATTGAGAGAAGACCAGATTTCAAATTGGTATTGATGAGTGCAACTATTGATCCAAATCTTTTCATTAATTATTTCCCAAAAAACAAGTTCAAATTTGCTATGCTTGATGCAGGTAGTAAACCGAATGAACCAGTTGAAGAAATATTCTTGCCACCCGGAAAAGAGGTGAATGTTTTTGACAAAGATGGATTGTTAATGAAGAACAAATCAAGATGGAAAGATAAGATGGTAGATTTGTTGATAGAAATAATCACAACTAAAGGTCCTGGTGACATTCTTGCTTTTGTTCCAGGTTCTGGTGAAACAAGTGATGTATGTATGTTGTTCAGAAGTGCATTGAGTAAGTACAATAGTAATAATAAGGAGAAGATATACTGTGTCGGATTAACAGGACAAACTGACTCAAAAACACAAACACTTGCAACAGATAACAAAATGTACAAAGTTATGAACAATGGATATGATAGAAAGATTGTTGTTGCTACAAATGTTGCTGAATCATCACTAACTGTTGATGGTTTAATATTTGTTATTGATTGTGGTTTGGAAAATAGATCAAGATACTATCCAACAAGTGACATGCAAGCATTGGAACAATTGTATATATCACAAGCTTCCCATAAACAAAGATTAGGAAGAGTCGGTAGAACAGCCCCAGGTTTCTGTTACAATCTATTTACACAAAAAGAGTATGATGAAAAGTTTAAACC
>Ga0180433_10005940_pt1 | contig 16249 bp, 14 predicted proteins | sample SS_ome_8_FD_132980 | JGI IMG/M metagenome (GOLD analysis project Ga0180433, IMG submission 132980) | Hypersaline lake sediment archaeal communities from the Salton Sea, California, USA - SS_1_D_1 metaG | ecosystem: Environmental > Aquatic > Non-marine Saline and Alkaline > Hypersaline >... | reverse complement strand
TTATTAGCATATTTAAGATCAAATGGAATTGTTTCGGCACAGGAAATAAAAAAGCTATTTCGATGGAAAAATAAGGATATACACGAAGGATTAGAAAGGTTACTTGATTCTTGCGAAATAGAACAATTAATTATTGGAAATTCACAAGATGAATTTTTTGCCTGCAAAGATTTTAGAAAAATGATTTATGATTGATGATAATTAATCATATGGGATAAAGAACTATATTGGACAATCTTCAGAAACCTAACTGGAAAAGAAACCTGGTCCTGGTCGCCAAAAATACTTTTATATGGCTGGACCAGCTTTCACAACAACTGAATCAGCAAATTTCAAGGCTCGATCAGATCCCTATTGAAGAGTTGCTGAAACTGAAAGAATTTGGGATCAACGGAATCTGGTTGATTGGCATATGGGAGCGCAGCCGGGCATCTAAAAAGATCAAAACACTTTACGGCTATCATGATGCGGCAGCATCCGCTTATTCTATTCTTTCCTATTGCATCACAGAAAAACTGGGCGGCAGAAAAAGTTATTTGAAATTTCGTGAAAATGCAAGGTCCGCTGGAATAAAAATTGGCTGCGATATGGTTCCAAACCATACCGGGTTGGATTCTCCCTGGCTGATACAACATCCAGATTGGTACATTGAAGCGAACACCAATCCATCAGATGCATTTATTTTTACATCACCTGATCTCTCACCTGACAATGCTATAGAAATCAGAATTGAAAACGGATATTATGACCAGGTAGGTGCAGCAGAGGTATTTTCATATAAAGATCGTACTTCTAACAAAGAAAGATTTTTATACCATGGAAATGATGGCACAAGTATGCCATGGAATGACACAGCGCAACTCAATTATCTTTTGCCTGAAGTAAGAGACGCTGTTAGAAAAACAATCATTAGGATTGCTGCTGATTTTGATATCATCCGCCTGGATGCTGCCATGACGCTGACCAGACAACATTTTAAAAGATTATGGTTCCCCGGCGATGACAATCAACGCTGTATTCCGACCAGGGAAAACGATCGAATGAGCGATGCACAATTTGACAACCTCATGCCTGAAGAATTTTGGGAACAGGTTGTTAAAGATATTCATGCGCACGAACCGGACACGTTGTTGTTGGCTGAAGCATTTTGGTTAATGGAAGGTTATTTCATACAACAAATTGGGATGGATCTTGTTTACAACAGCGCATTCATGCACATGATGGCGCAGGAAAAGAACAGCGAGTTTAGAGATTTCCTGCACAAAATGGTATCCCTGCAGCCAGATGCACTGGAACATCTTGTAAATTACCAGACCACGCCAGATGAAGAATCCGCGATCGTGCTATTTGGTGAGACAGAAAAATATTTTGGCGTCTGCACTTTACTCTGCACATTGCCTGGCTTACCCATGTTTGGCCATGGGCAATTGGAAGGGTATCGAGAAAAATATGGCATGGATTATTTACTGCCAAATTTGCAGGAAACTCCGAACAATAGCCTTTTTGAGAAACACATGCAGTGGATTAGCCCGATCTTAAAATATCGAGACCTCTTTTCATCAAGCAAAAACTTTCAAATGCATGACATGATCGACCAAAATGGAAATATCATTGAAGACTTGATCGTCTTTACGAATTCTCATTCAGGAAAAAATGGACTTGTTGTTTTTAATAACTCTCCCCATCCGTATCAAGGTACGATTAACTTGGATGAAATTATCCCTTCTTTGCAGAAAATAGATTTGGAAAGTTTGCGTGCAGAAGATACAAGGATGTTAAAAACATCATTAAACTATTCATCGAATTGTATCCATCTCGATTCGCCACCATACAGTTCAGATGTTTTTCTATTCTGATTAGGCTATACTGTCTAAAAACTTTGTAAGTCTGCCTGGAAGTAAGTTAACCGTTCTGGGAAAAGAATCCAGGGGACAGGTGCGATTGATAGCGAGCAAGTTCAACCATTTTGTTGATAAAGGAAACCCGCCTTTACTTTGCTTAAACCACAGATTATAAATACGCAGATAAGCCGGTGCGACTGACACCATCAAACGCTGTTTCTTTTGAAATTTTTGTATCATTTTTAATAAAGTGCGAAATTCATAAAACTCTCCACCGCCCAAAGACACAACTTTATTTTCAAATCTTTCTTCGTTGATAAACAAAAATATTGCGGATATCAAATCCTCAATCCAGAGAGGCTGAAAAATTGATTCTCCCCTTTCTGGCAGAGGAATAATCCCTGGCGCAGAAAGAATATAACGTCCAAGATCATTAATAAAGTGGTCTTTTTCTCCAAAAATATCCGTTAATCGCAGGATCTGGTATTCGAGGAGCGAGTTTTCTATGATTTTTTCTGCAAGACCTTTTGCGCGAAAGATCGGGTAGACAGAATTCACATCCGCACCGATCCTGCTCAGGTAGAGAATTCTTTTCACCCTTGCGTCCTTGGCAGCCTTTGTAAGGATTTCCGTTCCCAGCACTTCAACCGCTTCATAGTCAGGATCGGGTTGATTGTTTTCAGCGCTGGCAAAATGCAGGATAGTGGTCACGCCACTTAATACAGACCGCAGACTTCGCCGATCAGTCAAACTGCTGACAACAACATCCATTGGTAATCCAAAAGGTAATTTCGTCATTTCCTTTTTTGGACGCAGCAGCACCTTGAAAGGAATGTTCCCTTGAACTAACCGTAGAATGACGCGCGAACCGATAAAACCTGTCCCGCCAGTTATTAATATCATTTCTGCGATTATAGCAGAACGGAAAATTAATCCTGGCAAGCATCTTGCACATATATTCTTGAGGTCAAACGCTTTTGGCTATTTAACTTATGGATCATTTTACACAACCTGAAGAAATTCAAATTGATCGATTCGGTTTTCATTATTTCCACAATAATGAAGAATATTCTATTAATAAAGCGAAATACCGGTTGCAGCAATTGAGTGCCACCAAAGCAAAATGGTTGATCTTAAAAAATCCTGTTGGCCGCGCAATTCCAGAAGATTTCATACAGATCGCAAACAAGCAGAAATTTCACTTGATCATTGATTTTCAAGAAAGGATTGGGGACTTTTCTGATTTCTCAGAGATTTCTACTTTTCTTCAGGTTTATGGAAAATGGGGAGTTGAGTACGCCTGTTTGTTCAACCAACCAAATAAACGGGCCAATTGGGGAGATGCCCAGTGGATCTCGAATGATATTGTAAGTACACATGCCGATTTATTCCTTCGATTTGCCCGGATATGTATTGACAATAATATCCACCCGATTTTTTCTACACTGTTCCCGGGAGGCGAGTATGGAGACCTTGCATTCCTTGAGAATTCTTTAAAGATCATTAAGGTAAAAGCAGATCCCTCAATACTGGAAAATATGGTGATATCGGCATATGGCTGGCACCACAATCATCCTCTGGATTGGGGAACCGGTGGTAAGAAACACTGGCCAGAAGCATCATTATTCAATGCCCCAAAGAACTACCAGGATCATCGCGGTTTTCGCCTATACGAATGGTATTCCGAAATAACCCAAAAAATCTTTGGGAGAAAGATGCCAACTATTATTTTCGAAACCGGAAAATCTGGAACCAATCTAAAAGAAGGGAATGGGAAGCGATTGGATTGGTCACAGAATATAGATTCAACGATCAAACTTCTATCCGGAGAAAATGTATTTAATCATGACGATCCAAATAATTTATATGCACCAATCGGCCAAGAAGTGATTGCGTGCTGCTATTGTCTCATTTCTTCTTTAATTGAAAAAGAAATAAAAATGGATCGATCAGTTGGAAATGAGATCGGTTCCCAAAACTTTCCTTTTTCAAAAAAAACGGGGATGGACAACAATAAAACCAACCCGGAGAATCTAAATAGCAAACAGTTCTCATATAACCGATATGTTTATATTGATCAACCATTACAGTCCAGGGTACCAGAACTGCTCGAACAGATAGATCCTTATATTAAAAAACACAGACCTTTCATTGGTTTTTCGCTTCTAGAAGGACTTAAATCCGCTTTTCTTATTGTGGTCACAGATGATAAAGAAAGATTTCTCCAGAAAAATAGAGAAATATTAGAGGACGGGAATCTTGTCAAAATGATTGCTATTTCAGCATTACACGAACTATTAAACGAAGAGAATTTGTAAATGGAGATAGAATGAATTACTCACCACCCAGAATAAAACTATTTGGATTTGGCGGATGTGGCTGTAACACGGTTACTGAATTATTTCACTTATTTGGTGATCAGGTTGAGATGGTTACAGCCAATACCGATAAATTTAGTTTATCTCGATGCAAATCGCACAGAAAAATTCTGCTTGGTGAAAAAACCTGCCAGGGTCTGGGTACTGGTGGTGATAAAAAAGTAGGGGGACTTGCTGCTGAGGAATCTTATCGTGAACTGATCAACGAGATGAAGGAGACATCGCTTGTATTTTTCACAGCAGGTATGGGTGGGGGAACAGGCTCTGGAGCAATTGAAATAGCCGCTCGAATATCTTCCTCACTTGATATTCCGAGTATTTCATTTGTTGCACTCCCCTTTTCATTTGAGTCCGATGCCCGCAAAGCAAATGCTTACGAAGCAACTTTAGCTCTGCAGCCTTATACCAATACACTTATCACTATTCCAAATGATAAACTTCTCCTTTCATCAGAAAAAGCTATTCCAATTGTCGAAGCGTTTAAAAATGCGAATTCCATATTAAGAAAATACCTTTCTGGATTATTAGACTTAATTGACCATACTGGGATCATGCATATTGACCTTTCATACATTATCAATGCATTCAATTCACAAGATGGTGTATTTATTTCCCGGGGAGAAGGTAAAGGATCTGAAGCTATTGAAGCGGCGCTTGAAGATGCGTTCAATATCCCATTATTAGAAAGTGAACAATTCAAACAAACGAACGATATCGTGATGAAATTATCTGGCAATATTTCTGTGCATGATACAAAAAAAGCAATCAGCATATTGCAGGAGAAAATTTCCTCCCATGTTGATATCACACCCATTATTGCATCAAATGAACTTTATGGAAATTCTTCTGTTTCTTTACTATTATCTGGTATCGGCGCATTGCCAATTTCTTATCCAAGTTCATGGTCAAAAAAGCCACGACCCGAAAGGTATATTGAAATCCATGATAACAAAAAAGCATCTGAAAAAGATGAACTACAGATAGAACAATTTCAAGATATACTGGAAGTGCCGGCTTTCCTGCGCAAAGCGCATAACTGATTTTGGAAATCGAGAAAATAAATGGACTGCGATAAATTGAATGAAATTAATGAAATAATATTCGCGAAATTTCCATATCTATCTGCAGTACAACCGACACAAAAAACACTGCCGGATGGCAATATTCAATTAAATTATTCCACTACGGTTGAAACAGAGAGTAAATTTTCAATGCCGATGATCGTTAAAGTTAAAACCTCACCCACTGGAAAGATATTAGCAATAAAAACCTCAAAATAAAAACGCCAATGTCACAGAAGAGAACCACAGTCAAAGCGCATCCCAATATTGCTTTTATCAAATACTGGGGAAACGCAATACCCGATTTGCGACTTCCGTCCAATGGCTCCATTTCAATGAATTTACAGGGATTGGATACCGTTACATCACTATCCGAGAACAATAAAGGTGCATTCCATTCCCTGGAAATCAATGGGGAAAAACAGGATAGCATAAAAACAAAAAGAATTTCAGCTTTCATCGAAAAAGCCAGAGAGTTATATGGATTTTCTGGATATCTCGATGTAAGAAGCCAAAATAACTTTCCAATGGGAGCGGGAATCGCATCTTCTGCCTCTGCTTTTGCAGCGCTGGCTACTGCAATTAATGATTTCTACGCATTAGATCTCTCAGAAAAAGAGATATCAGCGCTCGCCCGTTTGGGTTCTGGCTCTGCATGCCGCTCTATTCCAGATGGTTTTACAATGTGGAAAACAGGAACAACGCATGAGGGTTCTTATGCAACCTCAATCGTTCCAGTAAATCATTGGGAACTTTACGACTATATTCTGATTGTTAATAAAGATGAAAAGAAGATCAGTTCAACAGAAGGCCATCACCTTTCTGCAACCAGCCCATTTCAATCCGTACGCATCCATGATGCAAAGCGACGTCTTAAGATATGCAAATCCGCGATCCTTGATAAAGATTTTGAAAAGCTGTCCGATATCATCGAACTCGATAGCGATATGATGCATGCTGTGATGATGACATCCAATCCACCGATCACATACTGGCAACCTGATTCAATCGCCATCATGAAAAAAGTCAGAGCATTAAGAAAAAGAGGGATAGCGTGTGCCTATACAATGGATGCCGGACCAAATGTCCATGTGATCTGCACAGCGTCCGATCTAAATAAAGTCAAAGAGAATTTCAAGCAATTCAAGGGTATTGATCAGGCATTACTTGCAAAAACAGGTTTCGGGGCCAGGGTAATACAACCCTGAAGTTTTATATAATTTTTATAACATTTTTATCCTCTGCAAAGTATAATGCGGACTATGAACAATATACGATTTATCATTGAATTTGTTGTATCACTCAGCGTCTTGCTGTTTGTTCACGAATTTGGCCATTACATTATCGGATCACTGATGGGTATCAAAGCTGAAGAATTTGGATTTGGCTATCCACCCAGGCTCATCAAATTATTTACCTGGAAAGGGACGGACTTTTCGATCAATCTGATTCCCTTTGGCGCTTTTGTTCGTTTTTCAGGAGAAGAAGATCCGGACATCGTGGGCGGTTTCTATACCGCAAGCAAATGGAAAAGACTGGCTACTCTTCTTGCCGGACCGGTCATGAATATCTTAACAGGCATCCTGTTATTCAGCCTTGTAATATCACAAACTGGTGCGCCGAAAGTTGATACGGTTCAAATCATTCAAATAGCACCCGAATCTCCAGCTGAGCTAGCTGGATTATTACCGATGGATATCATCACGCATATCGATGGGATTGAAATTAATGGAATGGAAGAAGTGGGACAATTGGTCAAAGAGCGCGCTGGGACAAAAATTGATTTTGGAATCCTGCGAAACGGGGAAGACCTGGTTATTCAAATAACTCCAAGGCAAAATCCTCCTGAAGGCGAAGGGTCGATTGGCATCGTGATGCAAAATCCCACCGAAAAAATAGGTTTCATTCAATCGATCCCCTTCGGAGGAAAAATTGCTGTCGAGCAAGTCAGGCAATTGCTATCCGTCCCCGCGATGCTCATTCGGGGCGAGGTGGCATCAGAAGAGGCACGCATGCTTTCCCCTGTTGGAATCTATGATATCTATTCACAAGTTCGACAGGAAGAGGAATCTACAGCACCCGATGAATATGCCCCATGGTTTGATACAGCATGGTTTTTTGGCGTGATTTCTGTATCCCTCGGATTCTCTAATCTATTGCCAATTCCTGCACTTGATGGAGGAAGAATTCTATTTATCCTTCCTGAGATTTTTCTTAAAAAACGAGTTCCAGCAAAGTACGAGAACATTATACATTTTGTCGGCTATGTGAGTTTGTTAGCGCTGATGGGCTATGTGTTCTACCAGGATATTTTCAATCCGATTGTGTTACCATAATAATTACGATGGAAGAATTATTGACTTTCTCATCATCTGATTTAGAAGCAACTCTTCTGGATGAAAACAAACCTTTTGACCTGCAATTCCTGCAGTTTTTTTCCGATATCTCATATGATGATCTGAAAAAAGTAAAAAAAGTTTGGTCAAAAGTTACCCAACAACGAAAAGTATCTCTCCTTCAAGAACTTGAAAACCTGATGCGAATCGATACGTTAATCTCCTGTGATGATTTTGGTGTTTTTGCTCTTGATGATGAAGATCCTGTTATCAAGAGCCAGGCAATTAACCTGCTCTGGGAATGTGTCGATCAGAATCTAGCAACCCGCTTCATGAGTCTTTTACTGGAAGATAAAGATCCTGCATTATCGGCTTCAGCAGCATCTGGATTAGGAAAATTTGTATTACTTGGGGAATTAGATGAGATCCCTCAAGACCTTTCGAAAAAGATCCAAAATACATTGGTTGAAAAATATGTATCCTCGAGCGATCAGCAATTAAAACAGAGTATTTTAGAATCTCTGGGTTATATAAGCTCTCCCCAGATAAATGAGTTTATAACTGAAGCCATCAAACGACCAGAAAAAGAATGGGTGTTATCTGCCCTATTCGCGATTAGCCGGTCGGCAAATGAAAACTGGTCAAAGATCATCCTTAAAAAATTAGACGATCTAGACCCGGATGTACAGCTGGAAGCAATAAAAGCCGCAGGTGAACTGGAAATAGCTGACGCAAAAGAGACGATTATTGAATTATTGGAGAGCTCATCGCCAGAAGAAGAAATTCATCTTCAAGCAATCTGGTCATTATCGATGATTGGCGGAAATGATATTCAGGTTCTATTCCAGAAAATGATAGATAGCAGCGACAGCGAAAAAGAAGCAGCAATGCTAGAAATGGCAATGGATAATCTGGAATTAACAAATAGTTTTGAAGAATTCAATCTTTATGAGGATGAATAGCCACATATCGTTCTATGGAAGATCAACAAATACATCTGGTAATTTCCGGTAGGGTTCAGGGGGTCGGATTTCGATATTTCACTTACATGGCTGGAACCAATTTACATTTAAATGGTTGGGTCAGAAATCGAGCAGATGGAAATGTAGAAGTATTAGCTGAAGGTTCAAGAGACAAACTAAATACCTTCTTCACTGAAGTAAGAAAAGGCCCAGAGATGGCAGTTGTTATCGATGTGGATATCCAGTGGAGCAAAGCAAAGGGAGACCTGCCCCCATTCACAATCCTTGCCACAGCTTAGACTGATTCTTCACCAGATATGATCGAGATCCTTTTCCACGGCGGACCATCTGTTGCATCAGCTAACATTTTTCGCAATTCATACACCTGGTCACGAAGCATAGCTGCACGTTCGAATTCTAACGATTCAGCAGCTTTTCTCATGCGTTCCTCGGTTTCTTTTATTAATTTTCGTAATTCTTGATTAGGCAGCACTGAAAGCTTCTCCCCAACAGTATATTCTGCGTTTTCATCCGCAACAGATGATTGCATAGACAGCCGTTCTGTTATGTCATGGATCTCTTTGATTATGGTGAATGGTTCAAAACCATGCTCCTTATTGTATGCTTCCTGCTTTTCCCGTCTTCGATTAGTCTCATCAATTGCCTGGTTCATCGCATCGGTGATCTTATCTGCATACATGATCACCTGCCCACCCACATTTCGTGCAGCACGACCAATTGTTTGGATCAATGCGGTAGCAGATCGCAAAAAACCCTGTTTATCAGCATCCAGAATCGCAACCAGTGACACTTCGGGTAGATCCAACCCTTCACGCAGCAGGTTAATTCCAACGATCACGTCATAAACCCCCAACCTTAAGTCTCTTAATATACCGACACGATCCAGCGTTTCAACTTCTGAATGCAAATAATGGACGTTTATATTCAATTCTTTGAGATAGTCAGCCAGGTCTTCACTCATTCTCTTAGTGAGCGTTGTTACCAGCACTCTCTCCTTCTTTTTGACGCGGTTACGGATTTCGCCAATAAGGTCATCGACCTGCCCCCGGACTGGCCGTACAATAATTTCCGGGTCCACCAATCCTGTTGGACGAATGATCTGTTCAACCACCTGATCTGCTTTGTTCAATTCATATGGGCCAGGGGTAGCTGAAGTGTAAATGGTATACCCCATTTTCTTTTCAAATTCTTCAAATGTTAAGGGTCTATTATCCAACGCGGATGGAAGGCGGAACCCATATTCAACCAGCGTACTTTTCCGCGAGCGATCGCCATTATACATCCCGCGTATTTGTGGAACGGTCATATGAGACTCATCTAAAATAAGCAGATAGTCTGAGGGTAAGAAATCCATCAGTGTCCAGGGAGGAGAACCGGGTGGCCTCTGGTCCAAATGGCGTGAATAGTTCTCGATACCAGAGCAATACCCAATCTCACGGAGCATTTCCAGGTCAAAACGTGTGCGTTGTTCCAATCGTTGGGCTTCCAATAATTTTTCATCATTTCTTAAACGAATGAGGTTTTTTTCTAACTCAGATTCAATATCCTTTATTGCCTGCTGAAGGCGTTCTTCTTCGGTAATAAAATGCTTAGCAGGGTAGATCTCAACCGTATCCAATTCTTCCATGATCTCACCAGTAACTGGGTGAATTGCAACAATCCCTTCGATCTCATCGCCAAAAAAAGTGATGCGATAAGAGATGTCTTTTTCGTATGCCGGATAAATATCCAGTGTATCTCCCCGCAGGCGAAATGTACCGGCACGCAATTCAATATCATTTCGCGCGTAATGCTCTTCTATCAACTGGCGCAATAACACGTTTCGGCGGTAGATTTCGCCCTGCTTTAATTTGATGACCACACTGCTATATGCCTCAGGATTTCCTAAACCATAAATCGCTGAAACAGACGCGACAATTATGACATCGCTGCGTGAAACAAGCGCAGTTGTTGCTGCCAGGCGTAAACGCTCAATTTCTTCATTTATATCGGTTTCTTTCTCGATATAAAGGTCCTGCCTGGGTACATATGCTTCTGGCTGATAATAGTCATAATACGATACAAAATATTCAACTGCATTTTCAGGAAAAAATTCCCTGAATTCAGCATATAACTGGGCTGCGAGTGTTTTATTATGCGCCATCACTAACGCAGGCATTTGCATTGTGTTAATAATATTTGCTATCGTGAATGTCTTCCCTGTTCCTGTTGCACCCAGTAAAACCTGGTCATGCAACCCATTTTGTACACCTGCTATAAGTGACTCAATGGCTACGGGCTGGTCTCCCATCGCCTGGTATGGTGCGTGTAATTTGAATTTCATATTTATTCCATTAATTTTTCTTTGAGATCATCTAATGCTCTTAATAACCGCACTGCCCAATCTTTTTTTCCATCGATAGGGATCCAGTAAGCATTTTTTCCCCGCCTGATATTTGGTCCAAGTTCCGGTAATATTCTGGTCGAATTTTTACTTTCTGCAGGAGGAAATCGCAGCACGAGATAATTGTTTTCAAATGATATACTTTTCAAACCTGATTCTTCAGCTATTAATTTTATCCGCAATTGTAATAATAAATTATTCACATATTCTGGTGGATCACCAAATCTATCAGCAAGTTCTGTCTGTATTTCAGCGATTTCTTCGATCGCATCAATTTCTGCAATCCTACGATAAAGTTGTAATCGAAGACCATCATCGGAAATGTAAGATGATGGTATTAATGCATTAATTGGTAATTCAATATTAACCAGGGGTTTAATCGGCCTATCGCCTATCAAGTTTTTAAACTCCCTGTGTACATCCGTACCGGTTTTCAGACCCTGTACTGCTTCTGCTAATAATCGCGTGTAGAGATGAAATCCAACAGAAGCAATATACCCATGCTGTTCAGAACCAAGCAAGTCACCTGCTCCGCGCATTTCCAGATCGCGCATAGCTATTGAATACCCGGCACCTAATTGCGAATTTTCTGCAATCACTTCAAGGCGCTCCAATCCTTCTGGCGTGGGTATTTTTCTATTATGATGGAAAAAATACGCATATGCTCTGGAAGATCCCCGCCCAACCCGTCCGCGCAACTGATAAAGTTGAGATAACCCAAAGGTATCAGCACGGTCCAAAATTAAAGTATTCGCATTAGGGATATCCAATCCGGATTCAATAATCGATGTTGAAAGAAGTACATCAATTTCGCCGGTTGTGAATTTTTCCATTACATTCGCTAGCAGTTTCTCTTTCATTTGTCCGTGCGCTATTCCGATCTTCGCCTCAGGGACTAATTTGCCAAGTTTTGAAGCAACATTGCGAATCGATTGGACCCTATTATGTACAAAAAATATCTGTCCTCCTCGGTCTATTTCTCGAATAATTGCACGGCGGACAATCTTCTCTTCATATGGTCCTGTAAAAGTCTGGATCGGGAGACGTTCAGCGGGCGGAGAATTTATCACCGATATATCGCGTATTCCAGCCAGGGCCATATAGAGGGTTCTCGGAATGGGGGTAGCTGTCAATGTAAGTACATCAATTTCCTGGCGCATTCGTTTAAAATATTCTTTATGGGCTACGCCAAACCTTTGTTCTTCATCTATGATCAACAAACCCAATTTGTTAAAATGCACATCTGTCTGTAATAAACGATGGGTTCCAATTACGATATCCAGAGCCCCGTCTTCTAATTCACGCAGGATTCTTGATTGCTCTGCAGTTGTGCGAAAACGGGAAAGCATTTCAATTTTGACTGGAAAAGGAGAGAGTCTGCTTTTGAATGTTTGGTAATGTTGCTGAGCAAGTACTGTTGTTGGCACAAGCATAGCTGCCTGTTTATTATCCATGACAGCTTTGAACGCAGCCCTTATAGCCACTTCAGTTTTCCCATATCCGACATCACCGCACAATAAACGGTCCATTGGCCGGGCTTTCTCCATATCTTCTTTCACTTCCTGGATCGCTTGAATCTGATCTGGGGTTTCTCGATATGGAAAACTTGATTCAAGCGCATGCTGCCATTCAGTATCTGAACTGAAAGCATAGCCATCAACTGTTTGGCGCTTTGCGTATAATTCCAGCAAGTCAAAAGCAATTTTCTTTACTGCAATTCGGGTACGATTTCGGCTATTTTTCCAGGCGTCAGTACCCAGCTTCGAAAGTTTAGGTTTTCTGTTATCTGGCCCAATAAAAAAAGTGATCCGATCTGCCTGTTGGATTGGTACAAACAACTCATCATTATCTGCAAACTGCAAAAGCAAGTAATCTTTTTCGACGTTTTCAATAGACCGGTGCACCAGTCCAGAAAACACCGCAATACCATAATCCACATGAACAACATAATCGCCTGGGTGAAAATCAAAAAAGATATTCTCGGGAGTGGAAGTTGCACGTTTTTTATGCTGCCTTGGTTTTGGTAAATCCCATCCAAATAATTCGCTGTCTGTAAAAAGCATATCAACATCATCATCTGAATAGGTTACTTTCCAACCCGAATTCAGGCTTCCATCAATATATTGGATAGACGATGCTAATTTTTCATCAATTACGGAGTCTTTTTCGACCTCTCTAACCCGTTCGCACTGTTTTGAAACAATAAAAACATTTTTCAGAATTTTTCTTGACTGGTTGAGATGCTTAAATAGATCATTGATACGGCTACCAAAACGCGGGCTGGGTGAAAAGTACTGAGAAATAATGTGACCATTCTCTTCAAGCGGAAATCCAAGATCAATACAATACCGGTATGATATCTCATCAATAAGCTCAGACCATGAAAAATAAGGTGATGGTATGTCGGCAGAAATAAGGTGTGCTGAAATATTCTCGTCACGAATCTTCAACGATTGCGATTCGATTTCCTCAGCAGTTGCCTTTAAAGCAGAAGCGTTATCAAAAATGATTAATGCATTTTTTGGAAGGTAATTAAGGATCGTTCCAGCATCAGGGTAAATGAATGGAATATCAAACTCGCTTTGGCGAGCAGGATGCGCATCCAGGGAATCTTCCTGGTTTTGATTGAGAATTTCCATCGCAGGCGGGACCAATATTTCATCAATTCTTCCTGTAGAACGTTGTGTTGCTGGATCAAAAGTCCGCATGGTATCTATTTCATCACCGAAAAATTCAACTCGGATAGGTTGTGGGCAGTTTATGGGCCATACATCAATAATTCCACCCCTGCGGGAAAACTGTCCGCCTCTGGTTACAATTTCGACCGGATTATGGTTAAGCTTTACTAATTTACTAACAATTGAATTGAGTTCCTTCGATTCTCCTACCTGAAGATTTATCAGATTGCTGATAAATTCTCTTCGGGGAATTGATTTTGTCATCACTGCTTTAACCGAGCTGAAGATCACAGATGGAAAAACCGAATTCGTTTTCCCGGGTATATGTTGCTTTGCTAAAGAAAGTAAGGTTTCAATCCGGTCTGCGCGTGTTCCAATGTCCCACAAAGATCGTTCATAAAATAATGATGTGGGCTCCGAAAAAAGGTATTGATTGGCTGATCGGTTCCAGAAAGAAAACTCATCATGCATCGATTGCAATCTATCAGATTTTGATGTCACAAAAAGGACTGTCCGTTGCAGATCCTTTTGGAGAGAAGCTAGAAATGGAAGCCTTACAGAGCGAGGAAGGCTGATAAGAATCCGGGACGGTTTTTTCGAGAGTTTTTCTAATAAATTCGCATAAGCGGGTATGCGCTGAAAATCAATTAATTGGGGTCTAATCATTATCCAGAACGGAGTGGTTAAAAAGAGTCATTGCCTTATCGATGCCATCGGCAATAAGAATTTCCACTGCTTCGACAATAGCATTTAAAACAAAATCGAGATCTTCCTGGTCCCTTGAAGAAAATTTTTGTAAAACATAATCCATCGGTTCCATTCTGCCTGGTGGGCGGCCAATGCCTACTCTTAGGCGTGGAAAAGAATGCGTTCCTATTCTAGAAATGATGGATTGCATCCCTCGCTGGCCAGCTGAGCCCCCACCGCTTCTAATCCGCAAGCTGCCAAATGGTAAATCCATATCATCATGAATAACCAGGATTCTGTCTGGAGTGATCTTATAAAAATTCATGAACGAACTCACGGCATTTCCAGATCGATTCATATAAGTTAATGGTTTAACTAAAAATATCTTGATATTATTGAATTTTCCTTCACCGACAATTGATTTATAACGTACACGCGATAAATCGATTTTCCATGAGATGGATAATTTATCAATAGCAATAAAACCGATATTATGCCGGGTGCGCTCATATTCACGCCCCGGATTTCCCAACCCGAAAATGATGAATGGTTCCATATGGTTATCAATTCTTAAAAAGCTAACAAGTTAGTTTAACATGCTACATAACTTTACGCAAAACAATCAATAACGTTTAATAAATTTTATATATAGCAGAAATTTACATGTGCTATAATCCAAATTATCACAAGATCTGTAAATAATATGGAAACGTCGGCCAAAGACCAAAAAAATAAAACAATTTTTATCATTATCGCGGTTGTCTTATTATTGATCCTGGTGGGGATGATTATCGGCATTGTCATACTTTCTGGTAGTGACCAAATCGATGTTGAAAAAGTAAGAGATATTTTTATCATTATCCTTGCATTTGAATCACTTGTAATTGGCGGAACCTTGATCATATTGATCGTTCAGCTGGCTTTGCTGACTAATATGATGCAAAACGAAATTAAGCCAATATTAGCTTCAACGAAAGAAACAGTAAAAACTGTAAAAGGAACCAGCAGGTTTATATCGGATAAAGCGATATCACCGATCTTATCAGTGGCTGGCTTACTGGCTGGTGGTAGAAAATTATTTGAATTAGTAGGTTTTATTAGAGAAAAGAAAAAGGAGTGAATATGTCTGACAGGGATGATTTTGGTGCATTTGTATTTGGATTTTTAGTTGGTGGCGTTACCGGCGCGATTACTGCGCTTCTACTTGCCCCGCAATCGGGAACTGAAACACGCACAATGATACGCGACAAGGCAATAGAATTAAAGGACCAGACCACAGAGACGGTTGAACAAACTTTTGAAAAAGCTGATGCTGCAGCAAAAGAAGCAGTGAAGAAAGCGGAAGAACTATTGGCAGAAGCCAAGAAAAAAGCAGCGGAAATTAGTGAAAAAGGACAGGTTTTCTTAGAAGAAAGCAAAGAGAAGGTGGCAAAAACTGCATCGAAAGCAAAAAAAGCGGTTGAGCCTAAGAAAACAGCAAAAGAATCCTGATTTTTCTGAATTAAAATTGGCGGCGCACATTGTTTTTAGTGCGCCGTAATATTTTTTAACACCTCCGGGATGTGGGAAATTATATCGCGGGCAATGACCGATGCACTCTGTCTACAGGTTCGTTGCGCATAAAGCCCGGCATATCCATGGATCAAGGCGCCTGCAACAGCTGCATCATAAGCATCCAAGCCCTGCGCGAGAAGACCGGTTATCAATCCAGCCAATACATCGCCAGTGCCGGCAGTTGCTAAAGCGGGAGATGCGACGGGGATTATCACGGGTTCCCTTTTCGGAGCAGAAATCACCGTACCGGCACCCTTTAATACTATGACGAGTTTCCATTTTTCAGCATATTTTTTTGCTACCTCAATACGGTTTTCCTGAATTTCCTTTATTGACAAACCAGTCATT
>Ga0180433_10005937_pt1 | contig 16253 bp, 13 predicted proteins | sample SS_ome_8_FD_132980 | JGI IMG/M metagenome (GOLD analysis project Ga0180433, IMG submission 132980) | Hypersaline lake sediment archaeal communities from the Salton Sea, California, USA - SS_1_D_1 metaG | ecosystem: Environmental > Aquatic > Non-marine Saline and Alkaline > Hypersaline >... | reverse complement strand
GGGAACCTAAGGATATACCCATTCAAGGTATATTTAACGATAAGGTTGAGGCATTTATAGAACTGAATGAAGAATTTGTACCAGGTTTAAAAGACTTAGAAGACTTCAGCCATTGCATTCTTATTTATCATTTCCATGAATCTAAAAAGGTAAAACTTGAGGGAAAACCATTTCTAGAGGATAACACACATGGTATATTTGCAATACGTAGTCCAAACCGTATGAACCATATTGGTTTCTCAGTTGTTAAAATAATAAAAATCGAAAATAATAAAATATATTTTACACAGGTAGATATGATAGATGGTACACCCTTGCTAGATATCAAACCATATGTAAAATATTTTGATAATAGAGAAGATGTTACATGTGGATGGATAGATAAACATTTTAAAAATGGCAAAATTCCTGATAGAACGATTTTGAAATAAATTTACAAAATCAGTAATAAATTGATATATCCTTGTTCGCAAGACAAAAATAGTAGTTATTAATTAGGCACTGCCGCACCATGACAAAAAAAGATTATTATGAGACCCTTGGAGTTGAAAAGACTGCTGATAAACAGCAGATCAAAAAAGCATATAGGAAGCTTGCTTTGAAGTATCATCCTGATAAGAATCCTAGTAAAGATGCTGAAGGTAAATTCAAGGAGATCTCAGAGGCCTATGCTGTTCTTTCTGATGATCAGAAACGACAGATGTATGATCAATATGGTCATGCGGGAATCGATCAGCAATTCAGTCAAGAGGATATTTTCCGTGGTGCGAACTTTGGTGATATATTCAGAGGTATGGGTTTTGATTTTGAGGATATCTTCAGTTCATTTTTTGGTGGACGAGGTTTTTCACAGACCAATAGAAGATACCGAGGTGCAGATCTTCGCTATGATATAGAGATAACCCTGGAAGAAGCATACACGGGGATTAAAAAAGAGATACAGTTCCCACGGACAGAGACCTGTGATACCTGTAATGGAAATGGTGCAAAACCAGGGACTCAACCAAAGATATGCCAAACATGCCAAGGAACAGGGCAACTCAAACAATCTCGACGTACCGCATTTGGTGTGTTCACCCAAGTTGGCGTTTGTACAAAATGTAATGGAAAAGGAAAGATCATTGAACAAGCATGCCCAAGCTGTAAGGGATCTGGTCAGAAACGGGTAAGAAAAACCATTGATATCTCAATTCCTAAAGGTATCGACCATGGTTCACAACTTAGGCTACATGGTGAAGGAGAATCAGGGCCAGGTGGAACAGGTGATCTTTATATCGTTGTTCACATCATGCAACATAATACATTCCATCGAAGAGGTGATGATCTCTTCATGGTGAAGGATATATCATTTCCCGAGGCTGCGTTAGGTGGTAAGATCGATGTGAAAACCATAAATGGTGAGGTTGGAACTGTTAAGATACCGGAGGGAACACAATATGGTGATATCTTCAAACTAAAACGAAAAGGTATGCCGTCGGTTAGAGGTATGTCCTATGGGGATCTCTATGTTGAGGTCCATGTGAAAACACCTCAGAAATTAAATAGAGGGGCAAAAAAACTCTTAGAAAAACTTAAAGATGAACTTTAAAAAATAGATGATACATGGGTTAATCGTTTTACTTCCCAGCGGATAATTATTTATATTTTATATATTATAAACATTAGTAAGATATAAGGTGTATATAAATGAAGTATAGATCTCTTTTCACGTATCTTCTCTTCTTGTGCTTGATAACTGCCTCATTGACAGGTATTGCAGATAATATGAAACAAATAGGTGAATCTACAACACAGATAGAACTCACTTATCAGTTTTCACTACCCAAGATTACATCCTATGAACAGGATGGTACTTCAGTTCATAAGATAAATATTGACAACCTTCCGCTCAGCGGAGCAACAGGAAAACCAATGCTGCCTGTAAAACCAATACGTATCCTTCTGCCAAATGGTCATAGTATACAAGATATACAGATCCACCCAGATCAATCCTCCCTAACATTTTCATCAGTTATCCCTCAGCTAGGTTCACATATCATACCACTACAAACACTAAATAAAAACACCATTCAAACAGTTCAAAAAGAGATCACAAATGATGATCTGTACTCAGTCACAGGGACCTATATCATGAAGGGATACTCCATTCTGTTCATTACTCTACATCCGGTAACCTATGATCAAGAGATATTACAACTTACCTATTACCCATCTCTTTCGATTTCTATAGAAACAAAACAAGATGGCAATAGTAACAAGATACGAAACCTTGAATCTGATAAAATACAAGTTGGTCAACTGGTAGAAAACCCTGAGGTTCTAACGACCTATGAAACAGGTCAAACAAGCACGCTCCAAGAGGCAACATATCTAATTATCACAAACGAACAACTGAAAAATTCAGGATATGAAGATACCTTCCAATACCTCCTCTACACAAAGAGCGAAAAAGGCATGACCGGACGGATCGTAACAGTAGAGGAAATACTCTCCGATGCATCATTTTCAGTCAATGGGACATGGGGAGATAATAATCCATCAAACCCATTTTATCAACAACCAATCACTGAGAACTACCAAAGATTTGATGACACACAGGCAAGGATACGAAACTACATACGATATGCATATAGTGAACTTGGAACACAATATGTTCTTCTCGGCGGTGACGGTGATACCAATGATCCTGCTCAAAATATTATCCCTGCAAGAGGGCTCTTTGCAAATGAAAGTGGTCTACCATTACTATCCTCCGGTGTCATTCTTGCTGAAGAGGAAGACGACATCCCATCAGATGTATATTATGCATGTCTTGATGGGAATTTCAATTATGATATGGATGAACATTTTGGAGAATCAAAGGACCGAAATAACATCAGCTTGATCGATGAAGCAGACCTGCTATCAGAGGTAAGTGTTGGCAGGGCATGTGTCGACTCAGAACTCGAGATCGCAAACTTTGTTTCAAAAACACTCTCATATGAGAATCGAGAGGAGTCACCATTTCTCAAGAAAGTACTTTTTGTTGGTGAATACCTTGGATTTCCAGGTATCTCAGCATATGGTGGGAACTATAAGGATTTGGTCAGACCCTATATCCCAGAATCATACAATCTTGTTACATTATACGACCGAGATCTACCTTCATCTTGGAATAAAAACGATATGATAGAGATCATCAACAATGCAACACCTCATATCATCAACCATGATGGACATTCAAACTATGGATATAATCTTAAGATGCGAAATAGTGATATCGAATCACTGACAAATATAGACAACTTCTTCCTATACTCACATGGATGTAACGCAGGGGGATTTGACAATCCATCAGGATATGATTGTATCGCAGAACGACTCAATGTGGAAACTCTATATGGTTTCTTTGCAGGTATCATGAATGCTCGATATGGCCTAGGAAGTGAGAACAACCTTGACTCTCCATCCCTGGCATTAGATATCTCCTTTTTCAAAGCACTTTTCAATGAAAGCATCCGACAAATAGGGCCAGCGAACCATTATTCAAAAGAGGATAATGTATGGCAGATCGATGAGAACGGAATACGCTGGGTCTATTATGAGACAAATCTTTTCGGTGACCCTGAGATAGCGATACATGATCCATCAAACACAATCATTGAATTCAATGTTGAGATAAATAAACCAAAATCGGAAGGGATCATCTATCTAAAAGGTAACGAGATCATCTCACTACCATTCCTACAACATCCGATCCTCATTGGATCCTGTATTATTGAAGCAGATGCTTCATCAAACCCTGAGGGATACATATACTCTGTAGAATTCTTTGTTGACGACCAATCCTATCATATCGATACAAGCTATCCCTATCAATGGGAGATTGATATGCCATTAAAAGGTATTCATACTCTTACCGTTATCGCCCATGGCCGATATGGAGAGATCGCCAGCACTTCAATGGCTATATCAGGATGGATCCGTGAAAAATAGACAACATTACTAAAAATTTTTAAATATATCTACAATTGTTAACGGTTGTGAAATCTATGAATCACTTGAAAATCGTAATTGTTATCAGCTGTATACTCGCTGCAACAATGCTCTCAGGCTGTGTGGTGGATGAAACAGGGGATGAGTTCACCATCTATGTGGATAGCAAAGGAACCAAAGAATACACAAGCATCCAAGAAGCAATCGATAATGCTCCTGAGAATTACACAGTATTTGTTTACGCAGGAACCTATTATGAAAATATTTACATCAATAAATCCGTGGATCTGAAAGGTCAAGATAAATTAACTACTATCATCGATGGGAATAATACTGATGATGTCATCTTTGTGGATAAGGGTGGCCGAGTGAACATCAGCGGTTTCACGATACAGAACTCAGGTCCAAATGAATATTCCGGCAATGATGCAGGAATCGAGATAACATCAGATAATAACAATATTATGGATACTATACTCTATAATAACACCATTGGGATCTATACAAGTTATTCAGATTACAATATCTTTAAGCAAAACCTTTTAGATAGCAATAAAAAATACGGTATGTATCTTTATACAGCAACAGATTATGCGATAACAACAGAGAACACATTTATCAATAATTACTGTGGACTTCGTATCAAAGGATCAACCCATAACAATGTTACAAAAAACATTTTCAAAGATAACGATGAGGGTATGTATTTCTGTTGTGGTGCACGCCTGAACAAGGTATCACATAATACGTTTTTAAATAACAGCATCTGGAATGGAAACGACTATGTCGGTGGGAACGAATGGGATGCTGGATATCCGACTGGTGGAAACTACTGGGATGACTATAATGGGGTCGACATGTATTCAGGTAGTGATCAGAACATGACCGGTGCAGATGGTATTGGTGATAATGCATATAATGTTACAACTGATGGAAGTAAGATTGATAATTATCCTCTTATAGAGCCTATTGTAACTCCATAAGAACCATCACTTTTTCTTTCTTTTAACCATCTGATTTTCATGGGAGTGGTACATTTAAGTATGTGAAATCATATTCCCTACTCTCGAATTGAAATGAGTGCTCTTCTCTATAGCGGGGTGGGGTAGCCAGGAGATCCCGACGGGCCCATAACCCGTAGACCAGTGGTTCGAATCCACTCCCCGCTACTCTTCTTTTTAAACATTTACTTAAATATCACAAATGTTCTTTAGGTCTGTGGAAAAAAAGGATGTTCGATACTGGGAAATAGATCTTTTTCGAGGTATTGCGGTCATCATGATGATAGTGTACCATATCTTTTTTGATGTTACCTTCCTAGCTATCATCGATCTACCAGTTCATTCTCTACCGTTCCTCTTATTTCTCTATCCCATCGGTACCATATTTCTTGTTCTTGTTGGTGTATCACTTACTCTTAAATATTCACAGATAAAAGATCATATTCATGGTCTAGGTCGATTCATATCGTTTTTTAAGCAAGGATCTCGAATTTTTCTTTTTGGTCTTTTGATAACATTGGTCACATATCTTTATCCACATAATGGATTCATTATGTTCGGTGTCCTTCATTGTATTGGACTCTCCATCATCCTAGCTTATCCTTTCATACGTCATAAATACACATCCATTATCAGTGGTTCTTTATGTATCGTTCTGGGAATTTTTGTAGCAGGTATTCAGGTGGATATGCCTTGGTTTCTATGGATGGGTCTTCGACCGATTGGTTTCTATACACTTGATTATTTTCCCCTCTTACCATGGTTTGGGGTTGTCCTTGTTGGTATCTCTATGGGTAATACATTCTATCCTGATGGAAAAAGAGTATATCATAGAAAAGAACAGAGAAATTATCGATTGATACATGCTATTACTTATCTTGGACAACATTCATTAGTGATTTATCTGCTACATCAACCCATCATTTTTGGTCTTTTATATCTACTATTCATGATATGAACTATTTATATTTTAGATCTAATGATGGAACATCAACACCTGAACCCTGTTCGATCTCTCCCACGACCTTTACTTGTGCAGGTGAATGTTTCTTTAAAATATCTAGAGTTAAATCAACATCTTCTTCTCTAACAATAACAGAGAAACCCATACCCATGTTAAAGGTCTTATACATCTCAACATCCTCAATATTTCCTTCTTTTTGTAAAAATGAGAAGACCGGTTGAGGTTTGATAGGATCATTGATAACATATTTTACGGTAGATTTCAAACGAGGTAGATTTCTCAGTCCACTACCAGTTATATGAGCTAGACCCCTTACCGGGACATTCTGAAGAAGAGATACGATCTCCTTAACATATATCTGAGTAGGTGTTAAAAGCACCTCTCCTATGGTCTTTTTAGGATATCCCTTACCTGGAAACATATCTTCATATGCATATGATGATTGTTCAACGACCTTTCGAACAAGCGTAAACCCATTTGAATGTACTCCACTACTTTCAAGACCAATGATAACATCACCCGGTTCGATCTTATCACCTGTTACAATATGATCTCTTTTCACATAGGCCAAACAGGTTCCTGCAAGATCAAAACCTTTGATCAGCTCAGGAAGTGATGCTGTTTCACCTCCGATAATGGATATATTTGAAAGTGCTGCACCGGTCTCAAGGCCTTTACCGATCTCTTTGGTTATCGATGGATCAGGGTTTTCTATTGCAAGATAATCCACAAAGGCCAATGGTTCAGCTCCTACGCAAATAGCATCATTGACGTTCATGGCGATACAATCAACGCCAATGGTATCCCATTTTCTCAGTGAGTTAGCTATCAGAACCTTACTTCCAACACCATCGGTACAGAGAACAAGGGCGTATTCACCAAACTCGATCATTCCTGCATAATGCCCGCCGAGAGGCTTTCCCATCCCACTTCGTTTCGTCCTCATTTCACTGAGCAATTCCTTGATCGCTCGTTCTTCCTTGTCGATGTCAACCCCTGTTTCGGCATATGTCATCTTTTTCAAAAAGGCCACCCTTTTGTTTTTTTTAGTGGATACATTGAGAAGGTTGTGATAAAGTTTTTCTTTGAAGGTTACTGGCAAATTTACTTGTTCAATTTCCTTATAACATTTAATAATGTGGAAATACATTGGAACAATGAAAACGATAAAATATTGGTTCAGAGGACTGATGATCATATGGCTCAGACACTAAAGGATGTTGGTGAAAGAAACCTGATAGAACTCATCAAATCGATCGTACAAGATGATACAGTAGATATCCCTCTAGGAGATGATTGTGCGGTATTAGATATGGGTGAGAGGTATCTACTTGTTTCTACGGATATGATATCAAAACAAACACATCTTTGCCCTGCTATGAGCTATAAGGATATTGGATGGTTTGTTACAGCCATCAATCTCAGTGATATCGCGGCTAAAGGAGGAACCCCTCTTGGCGTTCTATTAGCATATGGTCTTTCAAAGGATATGCCCATAGCGGATTTCAAGGACATAGTAAAAGGAGCAGATGATTGCGCAAAAACATATCATTCATCGATCATTGGTGGTGATACTAAGGAACATACAGACATGGTCATATCAGGTACCAGTATCGGAATAGTGGATAAGACTGAGTTTATGGGTCGAGCAGGGGCAAAGCCAGATGATATCATTGTGGTAACAGGAGAACTAGGCAAGGCGGCATCTGGTTTTCTTTCCATGCAAGAAGGCAAAACTGGTGATGATTTAAAGGGTCTTATACATCCAATACCAAGGATAATAGAGGGACGGAAATTAGCGAAATCTAAAAAGGTTCACTGCTGCATCGATGTCTCAGATGGCCTTTCCACATCGCTCTATGAACTCCAACGATTCAATGATGTGGGTTTTCAAATAGATTATTCAAAGATACCTGTTGATCCAATGCTTGTAATGCATACGGATCAAAGAGCATTAGATAACTATCTTTTACATTTCGGGGGAGAATATGAGCTGTTGGCATGTATCCCCTCTGATGATTTATCATATCTACAAAAAAAAATAACCCCAACACCATTAAGTATGATCGGAAAGGTCACAAAGGATACCGCTATCACAATTAAAAAGGAGGGTACCATAAAACCTTTAGAGAATAAGGGATATGAACATTTTTCTAGACAAGAATTTTCTTGATGTGAATACAAGAATGGGAGAAGCTTGTTCAGAAAACCATTTAAATAATAACGGAGAAATTATACAATGGTAAGGTATGAAAAGACAAGTGGTAGTGGTTGTTCTTATCATGGTGATGGTCATCCCAATATTTACAGGTTGTATTCAGGATGATACACCAGTGAATACTTTACCAATCGTTAAGATTGAATATCCTGAGGTAAATGTGGTGGTATCAAGTATTGTAAAAATTACTGGAACGGCCTATGATCCAGATGAAAGAGATACCATTGAGTTCGTTGAGATCAAGATAAATAATAGTGAATGGGAAAAGGTTGAGGGTACCAGTGAATGGAGCTATGACTGGGTCACCTATGAATATAAGGATGGTTTGAACGTTATCTATGTAAGGGCCTTTGATGGCAAAGAGCATTCAGATCCAGTTGAGACAACGGTCTATGTGTCAAATCCTGAGGTCTCTGAGACCGATGAACACAAATGGGCCGTATTTATCATTGCAGCTAACTTTCCAGAGGATAATGAAACGAAATTAGGTAATGGTGGATTATATCTAGCTGAAGAAATGGCGACCTATTTCATTGAGAGCCATGAATTTCCCACAAGTAACATCTTCATCTTATTTGATGATGGATGGATACGAGAGGAAAATGGGTATGGTTCAAGGATTGAGACATTGCAGCAACGAACCCATCAATATGATGTAAATTATGGTGGTGCAACAGAGGCGAATGTTGAGACCGTTTTGTATCATGTGATATCTGAAGCAAATCAATATACCGATAGTGAGGTGTTCATCTGGTTCGCAGGACATGGCTGGGGTGATGAGAAAAATACGATAACCGGCGGTAAGATCCTTGAACGCAGTGCGATTTTCCTCTGGGATGATATGCTGACCGACAAAGAGCTTGGTGATCAGCTCTATAGTCTACGGGCTGATAAGACCTGTATCATCGTTGACGCTTGTTTTAGTGGCGGGTTTGCAGATAGGACCATTTTGGATTTTCCAACATTCTTCCTCCTTCACTCAGGTATCTCGGGATCGGGACGTGTGGTGATCTCTGGGGCAAGCAAATATCGTGTTGGGTATGCTAGTACTACACGAGGGCCCTTGTTCAGTCTTCTCTGGTTCGAAGGCTTGAAATCTGGGGCAGCTGATGGATACAGACCTGGTATTAGAGAGACAGGGAAACCACCATTGATAGCATTGGTCCAGGATGGTAAGGTTTCAGCGGAAGAAGCCTTTTATTATGCAAGATATACCTTACGAAATGATGATGTATTCGCAGATTATTCGAGCATGGAACCTCAGATAAATGATCAATATCCTCATCGGGGAGATCTTAGGAGCAAGCTTGGTCTGACCTTTTAAACCATGCGACTAATATTTTTTTAAGAAACAAATAATATTAATCCGAGAAGGTAACAAGTGAACGATTTTTTGGAGAATTTGTATTTATAATGGATGAAAAATTTAATAAAGGGTGAATTTGTTTTTCAACATATAGATAAAAGATATGAAAAACTTTAATAAAGGGGGAACTATACTTATAAATATAGAAAAATACAAATCCCTCAATAATAACATGGTGTTTCTATGAATCTGAAAAAAAACGATAAGATCATACTAATCGTAGGGGTTGTTATTCTCCTCATCTCCGGAATTGGAATCGCATTATACACTGCACCAGCTGAGGATGATGACGTTGGAGAAGCTGGCTCTGAATTTATGGAATATACATATACCTGGACCCAGAAGACCGGGGAAAAGGTCATCGGTGAATCATTAAACGCTGGAAAAAGTGCACCATATGAGGATACAGCTACCATAAGTGGAAACCCTGGTGTTGTCCTAACTAGTGTCGAATTCCAACTAAACTGGGAAGATGATGTGACCTATGGTCTCTTAAGAAAAAAAGGACTTGATACTCTCACCGCGGAAATAGCACACGGATCGAATTCTAAAACCGAATCATCTCAGGGAGAGGGAAATCATACATTTGTCTTTTCCATCAATGAACGTCCAAAAGATGGGATAATAGAGGCCGAAAGCCTTTCCGATGCACAAGATGCAGTTGATGAACTAACATCTGGCAAGAACTCCGCATCATTTGATGTTACCGTCAACGTAGATACAGGAGAACGAATATTCAGAATTCTCAAATTCTTTAAAGACAAGGGAAATGATTTCGAACTGACCGCAGAATATACCTATTATACCTGTAGTCTCCAAGAAAGTGAACTACCAGTAGATGATACTGATGATACAAAATCAACTGGAGATGATGGGTTTGATCATAACGTTGGAGAGTACTACGTTAACCTTGGATATGGACGAGGGATGATATAGATCCCTTTTTCAAATTTTTTTATATTTTAAATCGTAATAATGCTGCGATACCACCAATACCATCCAGTTTTTTCCCGGCATCATGCATGGTGTTAATTATTGTAAATTTACTTTGATGTGACTGGGCAAGGGTAACAAGAACATCTCCCTTTTCACTTCGAATAGCGGTATCAGCGATAAGTAAATGGTCAACCGCGCCGCTCTCCAAAGCATTTTTAACCTCTTCCTCACCATAGCTAGCCAACCCATCTTTTTTTATCTCAACAAAGAGCTTTTCAACAAGCTGGGTCTCAAATACCACCCGGTTCTCTTTAGCGATATGTTCAACGACACCTGATTTCATTGCCTCTTGAACACCATTCATTCCTGCGTTGCCTGTTGCACTGGTGAAACATTGTTGGAAGAGATCAGGTGCGGCTGATCGCCCATATTCAATGAAATGATCCCTTGTAAAACCCGGGCCGACAACGATCAATGGCGCATTCTCAGGTTTCGTATGTTTCAAAAGAGTAAGTATCTCACCATAATATTCCTTTTCCGTGCTGACTGATTCATACATCTTACCGGACCGATGGGACTCGATATCTGCTATCCATTGGATGCCGCTCTGACGTAAAACAGCGATCGTTGCCGTGTCATCATCAAGAGAGGTAAATACTATAAGAGATTGTTTTGTCTGTTGAACTGCTTCTTTTAACCTTTGGATCTCAAACTCCTTCCACTCGGTCTTCACAATGGTGATGGAGTCCTTATCCTCCGCGGTAACATTGAAGGTATGATAAGATCCTTTATCCTGAGGGCCTTCCTCAATAAGACCATGTATACGAAGCCGGTCTGAGAACTCATGGAATTTTATTTCCTCAACTCGTATCCCTAGTTTCATTCTCTTCTTTGTTGACTTCTTCGTCCGGATCTTATCTGTATTCTGCTCATCGGTTCGAAAGGTAACGGCTCTAACAAGATCATTTTTTTCAATGATGTTTGAAAGATGCCAGATATCATCAAGTGTCTGAGGGAGGAGCTTTATCTCACCATGGAAAAGGTCTTCAAAGATAATCTTCATCTCATACTCTCCATTGATCCTTCTTTTTTGAAACCAACAGTAGACACAATGGTGCTGTCACCCGGGGGTAATACCTTTTGTATCGATTCAACAGGTACATCGAATAGTTTTGAAAGTTCTTTGGCTACCTGTTTTTTATTAACAGTGTCCGGTTCTAGTATGACATACTGTTCACAGTGTTTCTTTATTGCATTAACTGGTCCACCAATGATTTTTTCTGTATCATCTATTATGATGCGGCCAATGGCCATTACCATTTTACATTTACAGTAATTCCTTTGACCTCTAATAATAAATGCACCCCTTGGTACAAACTCTCCTGATTGCGGTGTTTTACTAACTTGCTCAGGGAGCACCCAATAAGCTTGCGTCTCAGTGAATTGTTTCCAAGCCTTTGAATAAATTGCAGCAAACCTGCATCCCTCAATAACAGCCTCCTCAGTGATATCAATTGGTCTATTATTATGACTGATCTGTTTGATAATGCAACTTGGTGCACCATGGATATCAGCATGGGCATATCGATCCCTTGTTTCAAGATGTTTTTTAACGATCTGATCATTAGTCTTTGCGTCTTTTCCCCCTATGACAAGGTTGCCGTTACTTGAGATGAACCAACGATATTTCTCGAACCAGAAATGTCTTTGCATCTGTTTTTTTATCTGCTTACTTTCTTGGTCCTTTTCAATTTTTTGTTGAAGTTCAGTAATACTTTTTTCTGTATATGTTATCGCTTTTTTTGCCCCTTCTTTTTTCTGCTTTGATTTTTTACTATCATCATATGCTTTTTCTGCGTTCTCAGCAATACTCTTTCTCATATCAAGAGGGATCTTTTCGGTTTTACCCTCCAGATCTGGTAAAATCACCTGTATGCTTTGCGTGCTGAGATCATATGAATCAACGAAGGGATGATCTGATAAAAATGCTGTGAGATCTTTTTTATCCTTATCATTCAGACGATGTTGGATCTCCTTTAAGAGATCATCGATCTGTTGGAAATGAAGATAAAGCATTTCAGCATGTTTTTTCTTTTGAATCATTTTTTGTTCAAGGTCTTTTATTGCCTGTTGTTGCTGGTCCAGTTGTCTATAAAGCTTTTCCATTTGTTTCTGACTTTTGGATTCTTGTTTAATATGGGCCGTCTGGGTGATGAAACCATCAAAGCCTCGTACCATCATATCAACAGGTTCATAAGATACATCTGAATAACTCTGAAATTCAAAAGGAAGGATGGTCACAGGTTCATTGTTGTTTATGACCTTAACAGGATTTGTTTTTCCTTCATGTATCATATCTAATAATTTTTTCATCTCCTCATATATCCTGAGGATATTATTCTCTTTAAGATCAGCGGGTTTCATGTTTTTGGTGATATTTGCCCGTGCGCAGACCTCTTCAGCATAAGATCCTGAGAGATTAACAGAGAGTGCAAGTGTTCTAACGATATCACTCTTACTTTCATTCATGATATCCTTGAAATCATCCTGTGTGATCTCAAACGGGTTTCTTTGAGATGGTGGAGGGATATATTCTTCCCGTGATCGAATGGTTCTATGTGCCCATTCCTCCCGGATGAATGGTAGGATTATCTTATTTTCCTCATTGGTGAGAATAATGTTCCCATTTGAGAATAATTCGATGATAAGACTAAAGGTCTGATTCTTTGTACATTGGATCCGTATGATACGGTCGAAATGCTGTTGACGTATACTTGTCACTCTGGCATTGGCTAGATATTTCCGCAGGGTCATTGCAAATGTCGTCGGTTTCAAAGGTGTTGACAATTGTTTATCGGTAAGGCAGAGAAGTTGACCGTTCTTGATATACATCTGTTCTTTTTTCTTTGTAGCTGGATTCCGAAGTCGAAGTAACAATTCATCTCTTGAGAGCTGATAGATCTTGTCAACAAAACAGCCCTCGAGCTCTTGCATCTCAGAGACCATTGTAAAGATGTCCAAAGCAGCAAGTTGTCTTTTCATTCTAGGATGCAATAATGATTGACCTGTTTAAAAGAGTGACTCAGGATAATCATCTATAGAAAAAGATCGCAGGCTCCAATAGTTTCAATGCTCTCTAGAACTCATATAAACATAATCCTAGATGGGTTACCTGGTGAATAATTATGCAAAGATCAGGATTCACTGATCTTCCCTTACATGGCGGAAAAGCACCACGATGGCTTTTCAAGAGAATGGTTGGACTTGCTGAAGGAATAGTGGATGTTCTTTCTTATGAGTTTGGAACTGATGAGCTTATCAGACGATTATCTGATCCCTTTTGGTTCCAAGCATTCAGCTGCGTCCTAGGATATGACTGGCATTCAAGTGGTACTACTACTGTTACTTGCGGGGCATTAAAAGAAGCGATAAAACCAGAGAAACATGGGTTAGCAATTGCAGGTGGGAAAGGGAAACGATCAAAAAATACCATTCAAGAGATCCAAAACTCATCAGAATTATTATGTGTCCCCGATTCAAAGATAACAGATCTTCAATATGCTAGTAGGATGGCTGCAAAGATCGACACCGCAATGATACAAGATGGATATAATCTCTATCATCATGTGTTCTTCTTCTCAGAGGATGGTTGCTGGGGAGTGATACAGCAAGGAATGAACAATGAAACAAGTTATGCAAGACGATACCACTGGATATCAGATAATGTTACGACCTTTATCAGAGAACCACATCAAAGCATCCTAGGAAATTCAGTCCACCGCCATGTCCTCAATATGACAGCTACAGAAAGTGAACAAACCCAAAAGACATCACTTGATCTGATCAATGATAACCCACGTCATCTTCAACGAACATGGTCGCAGTTGAAGCTTCCCCCACAGCAAACAACCCTAGATGGATCAGTGCACAAAATACGATACGCTGATGTTGACTCTTTCAAGTTGCCCACAAGTGTTAATTGGAATCTTTTACGTCAGATATATGAGTTCCAACCAACAAATTATGAGGAACTACTTTCACATAGGGGTGTTGGCCCTTCAACAGTAAGAGCACTTGCACTCATATCTGATCTTCTCTATGGTTCCAAACCATCCTGGATGGATCCAGTGAAATATAGTTTTACTGTCGGGGGAAAGGATGGTGTCCCATTCCCGGTTGATACAAGGGCGATGGATGAATCGATTGATATTATAAACAATGCAGTTCGACAGGCAAAGATCGGTTCAAAGGACCAGCTGCTGGCAATTAAGCGTCTCAAACGGTTTGCAGAAACGCGTGTAAATAAAAAAGATAATTAAGTGAGTACTCTATACATTATGTGGATACTGTGATGGTTTAGGTGAAAAGATGGTTAAAAAAGTTATGGTAGTTGATGATAACCCTGATGTGATCTTCTCTGTTAAAAGTGGTATTGAAAGTATAACGGATGAGTTTCAGATCACCGGGGTGGAAAGCGGTGAACGCTGTTTAGAGATCTTAGAAACAGAAAGGCCAGATCTGATACTTCTTGATATCATGATGCCTGGAATGAGCGGATGGAAGACGTTTGATAAGATCAAAGAGAATGATTCTTGGAAGGGAATACCTATTGTATTCTTAACAGCTAGAATTGATAGGGTGGCTAAAAATGCTGGTGCATTCCTTGGCGAGGATTATATTGAGAAGCCATTTGAGATACATGATCTTAAACAACGGATGGAAAAAGCGCTAAAGATGTAAGTTCACAATCATCTGTACTATTCTTATTGTAATGTAATTTTCATCTGGTATCCAAATAACCTTATTTTGTTTTTGATAGGGTATATCTTTTTTGTAATACCTCCATATACCTGTATGCTTTATATCGTCCTTACCACTCCTGTCTGTAATCTTACCTGTCGATATTGTGGTGGTAGTCTACATGGTATGCCTGATGTGATCACCTATGATAAAAGAACACTTTTTGAATTGATCAGTAAGGATGAGGGATCAGTTGTTGCATTCTATGGTGGTGAGCCTCTTATACAATCCGATATCGTGAAGGATTTCTTAGAGTATCTACCTGCAAAACATTTTGTCATCAATACAAATGGATATTATATCAAGGATATCAAGGATGAACTAGGTCTTTTTGATAGTATCCTTCTTTCCATTGATGGTAGAAAAGAGGTCACTGATTTTTATCGTGAAAAAGGATGTTATGATCATGTGATGGACGCGGTTGATCTCATCAAAAAATCAAGTTTTTCAGGTGAGCTTATCGCAAGAATGGCGGTTTCATATAAATCAGATATCTTTGAGGATGTTATTCATCTTTTAGGGATATTTCCCTATGTTCATTGGCAGGTCGATGCTGTATGGAGTGCTCTATGGGATTTATCTGAGTTCAAGGTATGGGTGGAGGAATCATATAAACCTGGGTTGCAAAGACTTGTCTCTTGGTGGATTTCAGAAATTAGAAAGGGTGAGCTACCGGGGATCGTTCCGTTTCTTGGAATAATGAGCCGTCTGCTTCATGGTGGAAGTGGTCTTCCCTGTCAAGCTGGTGATAAGGCATGTGCCATTACAACCGATGGAAAGATACTTGCCTGTCCTATCGCACCAGATTTCTCATGGAATGATCTTGGTACGATCTCAGAAGGATTTCAAAGGATATATGTTGATGAGCCTTGTCCTTCTTGCGATGTCTATGATATTTGTGGTGGTCGTTGTTTGTTTGCAAATAAAGAAAGATTATGGGGTGATGATGGATTTGAGGTCTTGTGTGATATGACACGGTCCCTTATCCAGGAG